>Ga0247807_10000521_pt1 | contig 23813 bp, 20 predicted proteins | sample UWRJL074202C1_FD_179931 | JGI IMG/M metagenome (GOLD analysis project Ga0247807, IMG submission 179931) | Plant litter microbial communities from Arlington Agricultural Research Station in Wisconsin, United States - UWRJ-L074-202C-1 | ecosystem: Environmental > Terrestrial > Plant litter >...
AGGGCTGGTCGTGGGTTGGCTCGCACCTTGAATTTGTAGGGTGCCTGATGAAGGGCGAAGAGCTTCGCAAACGAGTTGCGGGTATGACGAGGCTAAACAAAGAGTTGGATATCGGATTTGGGAACCTGTATACAAGACTAGGGAAGCAAGCTGTTAGCAAAGAAACTGGAAGTATGGTGGGAAGCGTGATGGGAAATCAGCGAACCTTTTGCAATCTGCCGAAGCGAGATGGAAAGGAGCTTTGGCATGAAGCTATCAACGATAAAGCGGCCGATGAGACTGGAGCTCATATGAGTATGTTTCTCTTAATATTTTTATTCGAGATCTCATTTAACGTGCCATGTCTAGCAATGTTCTTTCCAAAGGATAACCCTGGATATTACAGCATGTCTGAAGCCGCGAAGAAGCTGATTGTGGAGTGGACAACCAACGATTGGTATGAAAGCAGCACCGGAAGCAACAACGTATACGCCATAGAAGATGTTGCGATGCACGATGAATTATGACGAACGATGTCACAGAGGTGTTTGAGTTTGATTGGAGTTCATGGATTACAACGGGATACCAAGGAAGGCAAACCTGAGGTATATATATATACATACTATCATCAACCTTTAGATTCATAAATTGCCTGGTTTGAATTACTGCATGTATAGATCGAGTCCTTTAGAATATCTGTTGGGAAGCTTTGTCTACTTGGGATATACACTGGCCAACATTGCCAAAATATATAATCGAGAACTTAGCCTCCCAAGTTAACAGCCGATTAAGCTCGAAAATGGCTGTTTATAACATCCATTCTTGTGAAAGACTGTATCCGAGCGTGAATACGCCTTGCTGATAAGTCTACATAAATTGTTTGATACATGAAGGAGCGACTCGATAATAACTCAAGTGCTTATTCTATCAACTTCAGTTTCCGCCATTTGGGTGTACGACCTGCGAGAGCTAGGAGTTATTCAATGCGTTGATGAAGACTCTATAAATATCCGCCGCTGACGCTTTGAGAAAGATGAGACTGAGTATGAAAGTGTAGATGATTTCGAAATTACTCAATTAACAATTTGCTGTTGTTCTCATTGGCAGCTCACATAACTTCGATCCCTAGCAATGAACAGACGCTTACGGCAAGGTACTTGAGTACCACATAGAAGTACTTCGCTACCTGACATGTTTCATCGGTGAGGGAATGCTACTTCATCTAAAGCACCTGACAATAAGTCGTGGTGCGTGGCTAGATGCATGACACGAACTTCATTCACTGTCAAATTATCGAGATATTGGCTTTCTGCATTTACGGGAAGTTCTTTGATATCAAGGGACAGGCTGGACTAGTCATTCGTGCAGCTAGCAATTGGATGACGACTTGAGAATTGCTCAATGTGAAGAGTATTCAACTCATGACTCTTTCAAGTGTCTATTACAGAACAACCGAGACCGCAGGCACATGAACTTGACAGCTGCCGCATGAGCATACTCTGCTCGAGGGCAAGTGCTGGTTTCTCCTTCGCCTTTCAAAATCTTGCCAAGATGTTTCTCGATTTCTGTGCCTGGTACGAGGTGTTGCCACTTCACCTGCCGAAGAATGGTCGTCGGCACCTTCCTGAATAGTTGGATCTCTTGACACCTGTTGCTCCTCTACATTATTGACTCTAGGTATCAGATGTTCATGAGATCCTCAGTCCTGTGATAAAAGTTTCCGTGTTCGTCTCCACCTCCAGCCACACACATTGTCGGCATCACGAATTGATCCGTCATAAAAGGGAAGAAATGCTGTTGGTGACGGTGGTTGAATTATGCTTTGCTAGCGGGAACTCTAAATAGTCCCGAGATTGCGGGTCCTGGCGAGAGGGCGGAAGCCCGTGATGTATGCATGCACGTCGGGAGGTAGGCGTATGGCAGTTTCAGAGATGCTACTGCAACCTAACCTACGACTATACCGAAGGTAGGAGTAGGATGATCTTGGGTTGTTCTCACTAACATCGAACATGATTTCGTAGAGCGACCTTACCCCTTACCGCACAGGCTTTGGCCGTCTTGAAGACAGACCTCCACATGAATCAACTTAGCATACTACCTGAGTCAATTGGTTCGTCGCTGGGCGCAGAATCCCTAACAAGCCTAGTTTTGGAACTCCAAATCACAAATTTATGGGACTTCAGGATTAGGTGGCGTAAGAGTCTGTAGAAAAAATCGACCAGGCTAGATGCGATTGTTAAGCGAGTATTTTAGTCTGCCTCTTATGTACTTTGAACATCACAGCGACAATAAGATAGTATTTGCGATGGACTGAAGCATTGCAGATGTCAACCATGCTATTGGACTTAATAACATGATTTAAGATTGATTCCAACGAGTCCCAAGTAGTGTGAGAGATATGTTGATACATCTATCACAAACCGATCGGCCAGTGGCTTACGTTGGTCACAACACGTCGCGACATTCGCGTCTACTCATGGCGCGAAGTTTTAATATTAAGTGTAGATCAGTCATACCTTCTAGTTCTAGAAAGCTTATTCTATATGCTTATACCCATATGTATGTTTATACCCAATCGACGACCGCTATATACCTGGGCACTGCTCAAGTACTATGCTTACCTCTATATACCTGTATATATATGTGTGTTTTTATATACCTGCATGGAATATCATGCCGAAAATACAACGCTGATAGCTTCTTGCTACAACTCGCTAACGTAAGCCGACAACTTGGAAATTGTAGTTGCAAAGGCTTGCTGCACCAACGACCTTTCCAGATATGTTAGCTAGTGCTTCATTGATTGGTGCCTATCTCGAGTACTTACAGCAATCGGACCGGTGCCAGAAACTACGGTAGCACCTGCAGCGTTTAACACTTTGACAGTGACTAAACCTGCAGTAAGTCCACCAAATGAAACGGCGTTATAACCAGGCACGAGAGTTTTCGTTCCCAAAGTGGTGCTGCCACTGGTAAATACTGCACGAAGACTAGTTTGTTTAGCTCGAACAAGTATGACAGCCTGTTTAAAACAAGTGTTAGAAATTTCCAATGTAAGAACCGAGCGTTGCTCAGTATGGAGGTACTTGCTGTTACTATATCTTCCGCCGTGTCTGCTCCCTGAGGTTTGCCAAGATTATCCGAACATGTCTATTCCAATTAGCATTCCTGATTTATATGATATAGGAGGCGATGTGTCACTCACTCCACTGGTGAGCAAGGTGTGATGCCAGAAAGTCCCCTGTGCAAGAGCTCCATTGGTTGGAACCATTCCGAATGTTGACGAGGCGCCAGCTTTGTAGGACTTGATGAATGCAGGCAGAATTTGATAATAGCCAGTGTGATCGTAGGCATCAGTGTAGGTTCCGATATTGGAGCCAATAAGGGGCTCCGGCCATGAGTTTCCCATGTAGTGACTCTCACCAGCATCATTCCAAGTCTGGATCTCAACGAAGTCGGGTTTTAATTTAAGCACCTGACCGAAGCGATATTCGAGATTCTGTTCACCTCGTCTGTACCTATAACGCATAGTTTAGTGCTTTGCGCTGTCTGAAAACATTGGGGCTACATACCAATTTTGACCTCCATCGATATGCTTGAACTGAAGAGGGGAGATTCCCATCATAAATGTCTTTCCAGCAGATTTGCCAGCATTTTGAAGTGTTGTATCCAAAGCTGTGGGAACAACAATCTTTCCCTGGTAGTTCTGTGGCCATGAATCCCAATTCATTGCTCTGAAAATTGTTAGCACCAGCCCATGTATGAGGTCTAGAATAGCACTTACCCGTCTAAAGTTGGAAAGGTGGAGTAGAAAGAACTTGAAATCGAATAATCCTGGAAAGCAGGCACGAAATAAATAGGCTGGGAGGTTGGAGCGCTTGCCATGGCCACCTGAAGCGCCTGCTTCCATCCTTCATTGACAGAACTATATCCGAAGCTGTTTTGCCCTCCATTAAACGTTGAGACGAATGGTAGGCCATTGTACCTATAATGGGCTGGATGCACAGCATAATACTTCAAGAAGTCGATGAACTGGTTTGGATGGTTAAAGCCCGTCATATCAAAGGAAAAGAAAAGTTTAAATCCTTGTGCTGCGGCATGCTTGAAAAGAGATGCTACCGTGGTAGTTGCCCAACTTGCAGTCACGGTATTAATGTTAAGCGCAAATGCATCTGCTCCAAGTGCTTTTGCGTCCTGAATATCTTTCAAGCAGTGAGCATCAGTGATAGTTCCAATCATATAGTGGAAAAAAACTGCCTTTCCTGTCGATTGAACTGTCAACGAACTAGACGACACCGTGTTTGAAGAAGAGGACATGGTCGTTGGGGAAGAAGTAGCTGACGAGGAAGATGTAGTTGAGCGAGAAGAAGAAGTGGTTGATCGGGACGAAGAGCTAGTTGATCGAGAAGAAGAAGTACTTGATCGAGAAGAAGTGGTTGATCGGGACGAAGAGCTAGTTGATCGAGAAGAAGAGCTAGTAGAGCGGCGAGAAGAAGAAGTAGTTGGTCGGGAAGAAGAGGTAGTTGGGCGGGACGAAGAGCTAGTTGATCGAGAAGAAGAGCTAGTAGTCGAACGTGAAGAAGAAGTAGCAGCTCTGGCTGATAGCGAAGAAGTAGCTGATCGGGAAGAAGAGCTAGTAGAGCGGCGAGAAGAAGAAGTAGTTGATCGAGAAGAAGAGGTAGTAGTCGAACGTGAAGAAGAAGTAGCAGCTCTGGCTGATAGCGAAGAAGTAGCTGATCGAGAAGAAGTAGCTGATCGGGAAGAAGTAGCTGATCTGGAAGAACTAGCTAACCGCGAAGAACTTGTTGATGGAGAAGAAGCAGCCTCAGCTGACAGGGAAGAAGCAGCTGACGGTGAAGATCTGGATGATCGAGAAGAAGCTGCAGCAGCTGATCGAGCAGAAGAAGTATCACCTGACCGGGAAGTTGTTGACCGGGAAGTCGTAGTTGGCTGGGAAGGGGTAATTGACCGGGCAGATGTGATTTTTGGAGTAGTACCGGTTGGAAGTATTCCAGCTACTTTCTATTTTTTTTCTATATCAGCTTTCCGTCAAGGTCCAGGTAGAGTGGGGTGGTGGGCTTGTGGTTTTCCAAGACCATTTCCTCATCGTTTACCGAGTATATTGAAGACTTACCAAGACCGCGTTCGTATATCCAGTACCCACATACCCAGGCGCTACACACGTGCCGGCAACGCCATCCGCAACTCTATAAACGCCTCGTTGCCCAACTGCACAACAGAAGCTGTTCCCATGAGATCCAGTCCATTCAGACCATTCCGTGTCGGCGCATTTCGGATTTCCCTGTATTTCGCCTTTGCATGGGTTATCTGGAGTCGAATTTTAGCAGAGGTCCATCAGAGTTCCATCGATTCCTTACTCGTTGGGCAACAAGATGCAATCTCTAGGTTTCCATGTTGAAAACAAAACAGATTGGAGGGGCAGCAAGAGCCATCACCGCAAGAATTGGAGTTTGTAGGACAGGTACTCTGTGCCAAAGCCCATCCCTTCTGAATAACACGCTTTGCCAGTGGTTGAGTATCCAGGGAGAAGGCCGTGGTCAGCTGGAGTACCGAGACGCAACAGAGCCATATAGACACTTGATTGATGTACATGATGGCGAGCAGAGGAGTCTGAATTGAGCCGCTGAGGTTGGAATTGAGATTCAAAAGATCATCTCGACGAGAAGAGCAGTTTTTTTCTGCAGAAGAAGGAACGACGTGTTCTAAATTAATTGAGCAGGAGTCATTGCCCATATAAAGGTAGTTTTATAGTTTGCGCGAGGTAAGATTGAGGCGCTAGATTAGCGCTTATATTTATTACAGCGCCGACTTCTTGTTTGGATTCACAAGGTTGTTCCCGACGGGAGGTATTGCACTGCGTAAGTTTGGAAAATTGACGCCGAGCTAATTTAATCACCGAAGAGAGAGGTGAAGTGACATGTTTTGCTTCTACTTGAGGCAATCCTCTATCTGTTGTTCTACCGTGATGGGGAGCAACTATCACAAGTGTGAAACGCTCTCTGTGGAACCGTTGCAATGACCTCCTACTGGCAGGGAATCTTCCAAATAGAGAGAAATGTACAAGACATATTTCAATCATGCCAGATTAAGCTGTATGGGACAACAAATTGGGAGGGTTTAGGAGAAAACGCCTCATTGGCAGATGTGGAAGTAACTACTACTTCAAGCAAACGGGTTCGATCCAGCGCGTCAGCCCTAAACACTCAGGGCTCCTTTCTTTTCTTATCTCACATAGTTTGACGTGATTGGTATTCTGAATTAGACTTTTATGAAACTTTACATTGGTAGTCCGTTGCCACCCTCAAACTTCGACCTGGTGTCGGCAGGATAGACCGAGCCGTCGCAAGCTGTTTTCTCTATTCACCAAGGATAAGCACATGCTCCTAAGGATACTGGGTTATTGTACGCTCAAATCTGCTGTGCTTGGCACGCTCGGAGTTGTACGATGCCTTGCTATTCGCAAGTAGGGAGTTGGAGGTTTCTCTTCAAACAGTAAACTTCGAGATTCGATACTCAAATAGACTCAACTCAACTTAACTGCGTGTAAGGCGATGCGCACTCTGACGTAAACATATTGGGGTCCCCAGCCTCCCTTTTTCACAGACCCCGAAGTGAAAGGTCACCTAAAGTATCTAATTTTCGGTATACTGTACTACTTGCACGAACGTTTTCAACCGCTGAAGGTCTGAAGCCAATTTTCTAGATTTGGTAGATACTACGCGGATCACAGCAATGACCTGCGCCGCGCGTACTGTTAAATTTCCCGCCATTGTTGTTTTTAACGTGTCATTGATGTATTAAGGTTTGAGGCCGAATTTAATTTTTGCTAAGTTGGCTTGCCGTAAGATTAATAAATCAAACAGCCGGGACGACTTGCGTAATCCACAATCTCATTATGGTCATTTCGTACTCGAAACGGGGTTTGGAGACGTACAAAATGGTAAATAAATATATTTAAAGGTACTGCACTATTTCATGGAAGACGAGAGATCTTATTTCGCACGGGCGTTGTCGTAGAGGTACTTTTAGCTCTAGAAGGGGTAACCCAATTTACCCGAAAGTTTACCCGACATCCGACCGTTATCCGGTGAAGCTCCGGACTTTCGCCCAAATATCCCGAGAAATAGGCTTACTGCCAAGCAAGTGGACCCGGTAAAGTGTAAGTGTTCCGATTTTGGGTTCGAATGCTCTTGGAGAGGAGCTATATATACATGGCAAGATTTCATTCCCAAAAGACAACATCTTGATCAACGTCGTGAATCTTGATTAGGCTTCTCCCTCTCCTAGATGAAAGAAGTGAGATCCTACCGTGCCTTGAATCCCTTGATGAAATTCCGAATTCTAGACGACTCAATGACGTATTCGCGCCACTGTGCTATCAATGCCCAGCATGCACCGTCTCCAATTTTCGGCTCCATTTCAAGTCTACAAAGCAAATCAAGAAGAGCGAAATAGCAGATGGGAGGCAAAGTGTGGATTTGTGTACGACAGATACCGTAGGACTGCATACTCCATCGTTCAACATTATTGCCATTGCGTAGATATTAATATTACTGTTGTGGCCTCCTACTTGCTATTCCTTTCTTACAGTCAATCCCACTGATACTACAACCAAAAGTCACCACGTCTTTCAATATTAGATGAATTAATCCCCTGAGTCCTATATCACCCACTTGTGCCATTTCCTTCCAGCGCGATGCACCGCCAGAATTTTGTGGTAGATCCTATCGCCGACCCATGCATTTGTGTAGGAGGAAATCCCGACCAGCAGTATCGCTTCACGGTCCTCACTGATGGACTTTTACGCTATGAATGGGCAGAAGACGGAAACTTCGAAGATCGTGCTTCAACCTTTGCTGTAAACCGCAATCTTCCACAACCGCAGTTTCGAGTCAAGGAGACATCTTCATCACTAGAAATCATCACCAAGAGGTTTCATCTGTTTTACAATAAGGAAATATTTACACCCAGAGGCTTATCTGTCACGGTGAAAGGTGCTTTCAGCTCACATGCAAGTATATGGAGATATGGCGAGTCTGACTCCGATGAACTTGGCGTACAGGGAACAGCAGATATGGGAGGCACAGCTCGAACTCTAGATGAGTCAAATGGGCCGATTCCACTTGGACCTGGAGTGGTATGTTTACGACTCTCTTGTGCTTTTTTTGTGATGTACTGGCAGTTGGTTTTGGGCTTGAAATATCTAAAGAGCATGACCTTTTCATGATGAATTTTGCTAAATCCAATATATAAAGGTGTCAAGACTTGGATTCTCTAGCATAGATGACTCAGAGTCTATGTTGTTTGAAGGAAAGGGAGTTTCCAGTCGTAACTTAAGGCAGCGCGTTGATGGGTATCTTTTTGCATATGGGCATGATTACCGGGAGGCGGTTAAGGCTCTGTACACTATTTCGGGGCCTCAACCTTTGCTTCCTCGCTGGGCTTTAGGGAACTGGTGGAGTCGGTATTATGCATATCATGCTGATCAATACTTAGCTTTAATGGATAAATTTGAGGAGGAGAAGATTCCGTTATCTGTTGCTGTATTAGACATGGATTGGCATATGACTGATGATCAACAAGTTCTTAAGTCTGGAGCTACCGGCTGGACTGGATACTCTTGGAACAAGAAGCTTTACCCTGATCCAAAGGCTTTCTTGGATGAGCTGCATCGCCGCAAGCTGAAAATCACAGTAAATGATCACCCGGTACGTAACCTTTCACATCCCCACCGACGATGATTCGTTAGAACAAATTGTATATAGCATTATTGACACCATAACACGTAGGCGGAGGGTATTTATAGCTACGAAGATGCATACGAAGAAACAGCAAAGGCGCTAGGTCATGACACCTCGAACAAAGATCCCATCGCTTTTGACATGACAGACCCTCGATTTTTAGACGCATTCTTTGATATTGTCCACAGGAAAGTCGAGAATGATGGGATCGACTTTTGGTGGCTGGATTGTGAGCAACATCCTATTTTCGAGAGCTTTGAGACTGACCTATAAAGGGCAACAAGGATCACACTCGAGGTTAAGAGGAATAGATCCTCTGTGGCTTTTGAATCACTACACATTTTTAGATAGTGGGCGTGAAAATAGAAGACCATTAACCTTCTCCCGCTACGCAGGTCCCGGCAGCCGTAAGAGATATTTTCAAATCATACCTTAATGCCGCTAGGCTCGTCCTCATTTTATATGCGAAACACTAATTCAAAACTCCAGATCGCTATCCTGTTGGGTTTTCTGGTGATGTCGTTGTGAGCTGGGAATCTCTCGATTTCCAGCCAAAGTTTACAGCTACAGCATCTAATATTGGCTATGGCTGGTGGAGTCACGATATTGGAGGACATATGAATGGTAGTCGAGATGATGAGTTGGCAACCCGTTGGGTGCAGTTTGGAGCTTTCTCCCCAGTTTTGCGATTGCATTCCTCAAACTCTCCTTGGACAAGCAAAGAGCCATGGATATTCTCACCAGAAGCTCAATTGTCCATGACGAAGTTTTTACAGTTGCGTCACCAGCTTTTGCCATACATCTACACGATGAACGTAAAGGGAGTCACCACGGACGGCCCCCTATTACAGCCTATGTACTGGAACTTCCCCGAGAACGATGAAGCTTATCGTGTACCTAATCAATATTGTTTCGGGTCCGAGTTGATTGTGATGCCGATAACTACTCCTGGTGACCCTAAATTGAAGCTTGGCAAGGTCAAGGGCTGGCTACCACCCGGAAGGCATGTCGATATTTTCAGCGGTGCTTTTTATGAGGGCGATCGTGAACTTTGGGTCAACCGGCAGCTCAGTGAATATCCTGTATTCGCTCGCGAAGGTTCTATAGTCCCGTTGGATGCTGCGAAGGTGCCTGGAAATGGTGGAGAGAATCCCGATGGCTTCGAGGTTCTTATCGCTGTTGGAGCAGATGGCGAGTTCACTGTTATGGAAGATGATGGCACTGGAACTTCTATGGAGGACGTCAACAAGGTTGAGACGCATATAAAGTATACCCAGAGAACCGGCTGCGTACAGCTTGACCCAGTTCAAGGCAATTCTGCATTCAGCACCCGGGAATGGAATATCTTATTCCTTGGAATTTCCAATTTGACAGATATTAATGTCTCTATAGACGGTGCGGAACGAAAGGTTAAGGTGGAACAGAAGCCGCATGGGGCTCTTGTTAAGTTGGGAGCAATTTCGACCAAGGCAACGACCATCGTAAATATCGGCAAAGATCCTAGCCTTAGGTCTACTGATTATATCGCTTTGCTCCAACCAATCCTCAATAGCGCACAGATTGAGTTTCAACTGAAAGAGCGAATTTGGGAAGTTGTGGCAGCAAAGATACCGAAAACGGCGAAAATTAGCAAACTTCATGCACTTGATATGGATATCACTTTGCTTAATGTGCTGCTGGAGCATCTTTATTGATGGAGGGTGATGAAGAGCGTCTAGTATGAGTGTCAATACTTTTGGCGTCACGGGCTAGTCCGTCCGTAGATTGAGTAGATTTTGATGCCGAGAGAGTGGCGAACGAGGCGAATTTCTTTAAAGGCGACTAATCAATATCAGTAGAACTCAAGCATACCTTAGAGGTACCCTACAATCTTAAATTCCAGCCTACATATTACTTTATAATTTTTTTAGTTATCAAACCTGATCGTGAGATAGAAAATAACTCAATCCAGTAACTTCGACTACAAAGCGTAGAAAAGCAAGGATATCTCAATATATCTCCTGAATTTAAACTAGATTGATAATCTTCAAAGTGCTCTCGAATTTTGATGAATTGGGTTTCCTCAGCCTCGCCACAGCCAATTCTAGTGTTCATATCGAATGACTAGTTAATTGGGCTAATAAAGCAGATCTTCTATCCAGAGGGGACTTGTAGGTGAATTGTATCGTACGAGTGGAATTAACTAGCTAGGTATTGCGAGGAGGGGGTCAAGGCAAATTGACATCTGGGAGACTGAGAAATGTTTCAATGAGCGTAAAGACAAAATAATGACATGAAAACACTCTTTTGGGGGCAAGGTATCCTCGAATTGGACTCAATTCACTTCAATTTTACTACTATTTGATATATCATGTAAATGGAATGAATCAAGTATTCCTATGCCGCATGTGACTAGACGGTCGCAGGCTTCACAACTTTGATGACAGCCATATCATGCAGGCCTAGGTTGAAGGAGACGCTAGTACCGCTTCCAGTCCGTCCACTATAGAACTCTGTCCAGTTGAAGGTTCCCTGGCCAAGCCCTGGTACGTCTGAGAAATTCACCGAGTAAGTGGTGGCGCTACTGACGGCTACAATGCCAACAACAACTCCATCACTCAATGGCCCAGCCCAATATGGATAGAGACTGTTTGGTGAAGGGGCAGCAGCTCCTGATGGGCGGAAGGTCGTAGCTGCTTTGCCAAGCGAGTCCTGGTGAATAGAAAGAATTCCCTTTTCATGAATTTTCAGCAAGATTCTCATCTGGATGGATTAAGAGTTCTCTTCACCTTGTTCTTAATAATATTCAAGGTAGAGGAAGAAATTCTCGTCATGTCTGTCCCCAATATAATGGGCGACTTCGCGATAGCCCATATGCCGAAATGAGCGCGCTCTTCGTTTTGGTTAAGCCCCCCGTTACCGAGTTGCTAGAAGTGTGCTTGTGTCAGCGCAAACCTCTACACAGTTAGCTACAAGAAGGCAAATTACCATCATATCCAAGTCGTTAAAGCCTCCAGGTGCCGCGTACTGGGCAATTGTCGCAGCCTTTGCCGCGATGCTGCTTACCGAACCCCAATTGTTCTGGATATCATCTTTTGAGATGTTACATTTAGTTGTTTTAAAAGGGATACATCACCTAGAATTGAGCGTACCTGACATTCTCCACGAGTTCCCCACACTTGCGCCCCATGTCCAAACATTGTCTCTTCCCCATTGACACATCGAATAGAAAATAGGGTATCCTGAATTAAGTAGCGCATCACGCATCTTAGGATAGTAGGTAGAGGTATTAGCCCCTGGGTTATTGAAGCCTGTTCCTGTGTAACAGTTGTCATGTTTCCAATAGTCAACACCCCACGAAGCTAGCAGCTTCGCATCTTGAACCTCGTAGTTCTGAGACCCGGGGTAGCCAGCACAGGTCATACGTCCGGCGTCGCCATAGAGTCCCATTTTCAATCCCATCCCATGGATCTGATCTGTTACAGCTTTAATGCCGTTGGGCCACTTTGAAGGGTCCGGAACCAGGTTTCCATTAGAGCCCCTTGCCTTGTTCGCCCAGCAGTCGTCGATATTGACGTACGTATAACCTAGATCCTTAAGACCTAGGCTGACAAATGCCTTTGCTGTATTAAGAGCTGTTGTCGCTGATGCGGCATTGCACTGTCCTTGGTTCTGGAAAACAAAAAGAAGCTAATTAGTTTTGTGTATCGAGAACGCATCGGATATCGTACCCATCCATTCCATCCAAGTATTGGAGTTTTCCCTAAACCATTGTTTAGTCGTTTTTCCAGCTGCTGGTTCTCAATGAATTCGGTTCCAGATGGTGCTGCACTAGCAATTGCCACCAAGCCAATAAGTATTGCGGAGATCATATCAAAAAACAAAGAATATAAACTTGATAAATATTGATAGTTCCAAGCCAGAAATCCATAGGAATTAATCATAGTAAATATAGTAAACTAGGGCCCTCCTTCTCCAGGACTTTCCCCGGCATCTTGAAGAAACGGAACATTCTATCTAAGCTCTCATTGTTGCGCACCAATCAGGTAGATTATTGAAGTTGCTAAAGTTGCTAATGTTGCTAAATGCCGGTACCGTACATGGTAGATTTCTGGTGATCACGGAGGAAAAATACTCCATATTGCGGGTAATTCATCATAGGTAACACGATGACGGTAGTTGACACAACCCCGCAATAGGTGCAGTTTTTTGATTCGTGATTATCTCTGAAAGAAAGTTCAATGAGATTTTCCTTTTAAGCTCTAGTATTTACGCAACTTGGTACAATATATAAGGGAGGAGTCACGTTATAAGATCAGTAATTAATAAAGGTGACATTGCAATCTATACTGGTTGGCTATATTTCCCCTTAAATATGTCTGTAACATGGTGATATAAGCGAGAACCTTATTTCAACACAAACTGTTGATTGCCAAGATACTGAAAGAAGAATAAGAATCAATCCTAATGAATTCTTTGAGCCATCTCATTGTGTTTCGAGATATAATCTAAACTTCCAAACAGTTTAGGACCTGAGATTATTTTGCACGCGTGATCGTTTTTTGATAACCTAACAATGGTAATGGATTACGTAAGATTATCGCCGGCTATTTCGTCTGCCACGAGACTTCTCTTCTTGATATTCACTACTCCTTAATGGGATAAAGTCCGTAGGGTGAATTGCAGGAAAGGCTATTTACTTCTGGAATTACTATGATTCCGTCACTCATCAGATCTCTCGTATTAAGCATTGATCCGCTGCAGAGCAGCAACTTTCAAACCTTGGATGGACTGGCTTTCAAAATAGTTCTTCCGTAATCCGACGCAAAAGTAGTAGATATAGAAATAAGCTACCAGATGAGGGGTAAATGGCATTTTAACAAATCAAGTATTTAAGTAGACCACGTCTCAGGTCCAGAAGACCTGGACATGTTGAACGAAGTTTCAATTGCATTTTTTCTAACGTTCCTCGAGCCTCGGTAATACACTACTGAGTTGTATTATTCGCTGAGCCCAGAACCAGGTCTAACACTCTAAGATTTTCACTGGGTACCTCACCATGAAATTCGGGGGCATCAACACTGTGTCAAAAGCCCTGTTGTTTCTAGGCCCTACATTTGACGCTATAGGTCTTGCTAGAGCAGAGAATCCAATCGTACAGACAATATATACGACCGATCCCGCACCAATCGTGTACAATGGGCGCATCTATGTATTTACCGGTCATGATGAGGATAATTCATCAACCTTCAACATGCGCGACTGGCGCCTCTACTCGTCGGACGACGTGGCGAACTGGCAGGATCATGGCTCGCCCATGAGCCTTGCTAATTTTACCTGGGCAAATGCCAATGCATGGGCTGGCCAGGTCGTCCCGGCCAATGGCAAATTCTACTTTTACGTGCCTGTCCGCCACAATACCGGCTCTATGGCTATTGGCGTTGGCGTTAGTGACTCCATTACAGGACCCTATCGGGACGCTATAGGGCGCCCATTGGTCGAGAATAACCAAATCGATCCAACTGTTTTTTTTGACGACAATGGTCAAGCGTACCTATACTGGGGTAATCCGGACCTTTGGTACGTTAAGTTAAACCCTGATATGATATCCTACAGCGGCAGCGTCACCAAGATTCCTCTTACGACTGCTGGATTCGGCTCCCGGACGGGTAATGCCCAGCGGCCCACGACCTTCGAGGAGGCTCCATGGGTATATAAGCGCAACGGCATCTACTACCTCATCTATGCTGCAAATTGTTGCTCTGAGGACATACGCTACTCGACTGGGACCAGTGCTACCGGGCCTTGGACGTATCGCGGTGTCATTATGTCTACCCAGGGCAGTAGCTTTACAAACCACCCAGGAATTATCGACTATAAGAACAACTCATACTTCTTCTACCACAACGGCGCCCTTCCTGGTGGTGGCGGCTACGCACGGTCAGTCGCTGTTGAACGCTTCGTTTATAATGCCGATGGGACCATTCCCCAATTGAAGATGACCACGACCGGTGCCCCCCAAGTTGGTACCCTTAATCCTTACGTGCGCCAAGAGGCTGAGACAATGAACTGGTCATCTGGATTAGAGACGGAGGTATGTAGTGAGGGAGGCATGGCTGTCTCTTTCATCAACAATGGAGACTATATCAAGGTGAAGGGCGTCGCTTTCGGCGGTGGTGCTAAGTCGTTAACCGCACGTGTTGCCTCGGCAGCTAGCGGTGGAACCATCGAGGTACGCCTGGGAAGCTCGACGGGCACACTCGTTGGGTCTTGCTCTGTTTCTGGTACAGGAGGGTGGCAGACATGGGCCACGGTAAATTGCCCTATCAATGGTGCCACAGGGACCCAAGATCTCTTCTTCCGCTTTACTGGCAGCGGCAGTGGCAGCCTGTTCAATTTCAATTGGTGGCAGTTCTCGCAGTAGGTTTGTGAGTTTTCAGTTTGTGTAAAACTTACATAGTGAAAGGATCCAAACCACTAAAGGGGGTTGGCTCGTTCGAAAGGGCATTAGCAAGTCATAATCTATTTAGAAGTATGCACCTTAAGTAGTACCGATATCGTCAAGAATCTCTATATCACGAGAGGGGCCGAGACTCTGTAGGAAAGTTGCAGTATATTTCTGAAAGTGTCCAAGTCTGTCTGAAGTGTAGTATAGGGAAGCTGGTTTCGAGATGCTTAAATGCGGCCACAAACCTGGTTAAGTGAATGATCCATGTACGCTTTGCATACAAGGGAAGTATAAGCACAACAGTGCCTTTATGAGTAAGAACACATCAGGACGCCTGATTGATTACTGGCCATGGTCCAAGGTCAATAAGCTGGCTAGTTCTTCGTCTTGGGTAGCTTTTGGGTCGCAAGAGCACCCTTGAAGGATGGAGCGCGCAAAGTGATGCAAAATTTATTAGTTGTCTCGGGTTGCTCTGCGATATAAATAAAGTCAAGCCTACTGGGTATCCGGTGGGAGTATCTCTTTTAGTCCCTCAACTTGACGCATACCTTTGCTTGGAACTCGAGCTCCGCCCACAAACTTCAACACCCATTCTCTGACTTTCCTAGTCTTTTCCAGTTGTAGAGATAAGGGATTACTTGATACGAAATCAGCACCCTTGTAACAACCACATAGATCTGATTTGTCTACTTTGTTTCTGTACAATAAGTAGACTTTGGTCAAGTTCTTCCTCAAACTTTGGCCATGAACCTTACCACGGAAGCTACTCAGTGCGACGTTTCGTATCAACACCACATCTTGGCATCTTAGTCCAGTAACTGGGGTCTGCGTATCATCCTCAATAAGTTGGGATGACGAAAGCCAAAAATTGATACCAAATCCGGACCTCGTTTCATCCCCTACCAATAGCTCGATTAATTCAACACTGGCACCTCTTCGAGTATTAATATTCCGAGGACTCGAAACTGAAATTAGACCAACGACTACATCAATAGTCATTGTTTGCGGATGAATTGAATTAAGGTACGTCGCATTTGGGATATGCGTTAGGGAGGTCAGATGCCCAACATTCGGTACACTCTTAGTTCCAGGAAATGAATTCGACAAAGAGTCGATTGAGTACTCTGTAGTGCTAAAAGAATCACTGGCCATTGAATTGCTATTATCTGGCCTTGGGGCAAGTTGAGAAGTAGCAATATCCTCATGAACAGCATATGAGTTCTCATAGAACTGGGTCAAAACTTGGTCGACTGACTGGATATCTGCTGCTTGGATTCGACTTGTCCCATCCGAAATCTGAGATACTTCTTCGATACAAGAGTCTGGAGTGAAGAAAATTGCTCCTTGATAGTCTTCTTGCCACGCATGATTTTGCGAAAATCCCGTTTTCAGATGTTGCCTCTCCAAGGGGATGGCTCTCCACGCTGGATTTTCGCCTGTTGTCACATTCTCCGGATGGAAGTGTGCATCTTGTTCGTTCGCAAGTCCTGTGAAACGAGAGACTGGCGTAATGAAGGTTTGTAGCAACTCGGTGTGCTGCCAGTCTAGAGAACTGCACTCTGGAGCTCCTGTAAGTAGGAGCAGACTTGGACTCATCCAGCCTGCAATATCGATATGGTAGCGGCAGCTAGCGTTATGCCGAAGTCCACTCGGTCAGAATTGTGCGAGTTGTCAACCAGTTGACGTTAAGCTCGGACTTAAGAAGCCAATGTGAGTCTGTTCTGTAAAGTTGTTAAGGACGCGTCATCCTTGCAAAATGAATAATCTAATATTGCGGTGTCAGACAAAATATTTACTTTTGTATATAATGACAATTATGTCCTCCGATAGATTCTCCGATAGATTATCACGTTTATTGCTAATGGGCAGCACCTCATGCAAAGTTGTCCATCAAGCTAGATCTGATAAACATCGGATCTGATATATCTCGGATACGGAGTTCCTCCAGCGCTAAGTTCTTACCCGGACAGCACTGCTAGCTTGTTCCGAGACCGCCCCCACCATGCCGAACCAGATTAAATACCATAAGAAATCGGCAGAACGTTATTTAGTTCCTTCGACAAAGCAGAAAATGGCTGGTACGCTCAAGTCATTTCTCAGTTCTGCAAAGCAGACATTGTCTGGGGCGTCTACTCCTGCACCAGGAACGCCAGCCGAAAACACGCCGATTGATCAGTTATTTCCGAAAGTCGACCCCAAGGTCGATGGTGAGGATTGCGATCACGATTGTGAATCATGTCATGTAAAATATCCGAGTGGCTTTAAGATCGAAGAAGACGATGCGCTGTATGGACATGTGCCAGGATGGAGCACGCACATTCTGGTAGCGACAGGAAAGACGGATTGGGTGAGAGATGTAGCAGATGAGAAAGGAAGTGTAATGGAAGCCATTGAGCATAAGGCAGATGTGAAACCGTCCAACGGGGTATGTTTAAAGCTAGACATATAATTACAACTTGCTAATACAACCATAGAAACTCATGCTGTCTGCCTCGAATATTCCTACCCCCAACCATTCTGCAGATTATTCTGAACCAACTACAGTCCTTCTCCTCCCAGCATTTATAATAATTGAGAACGTCACTCCAAAATCTGTAAATGAGCTGGTTGCAGAATACATAAACAAAGGTCCTACCAACAGTACACCATTGGGACCAATTTCCATACCTACCTCTCTACCTGACGTCCTTCCGACAGCGGATCAACTTACGTCTCGACCCAGCCCACATCGTGCCCTCATACTCCTATGCTCGCAGCGGACGAGAGATGCCAGGTGTGGGCAGTCAGCACCACTAATACGAAAAGAATTGGAACGTCATTTACGGCCACTAGGTCTGTTCAGAGATCTGGACGATGAAAGGCCGGGTGGAGTCGGAATATACTTCATATCTCATGTAGGCGGACATAAATATTCCGCAAATGTTATGATCTACAGACGTGCAGATGCGTTTGGACTGGACAACTTAGAGAGAGCGAAATTGAAGGGCGATCCACCTTTGCCTTCGGCTTATATAACTGAAGATGAACCGCAAGAAGGCGCAGCGCAGTGCATTTGGATAGCCAGAGTTGGTCCAAAGGATTGCGAGAATATTGTGAAGTTTACGGTTCTTCAGGGAAAGTTAGTGCAACCAGAACGACAATTAAGAGGTGGTTTTGATAGGCAGAGAGGTGTATTTAGTTGGTAATGGCAGGATCCTAACAAATAGAATACTAGAAGATTTCAACACTGATTAGAAGATTTTAGCATGATGTTGTCAAAAATAAAATTAAGCCACCAAACTTTCATATCACAAAGTTGTGTACAAGCCTTCTTGAGTCAGGATACACCCCACCAAATTCCGGATATGACTTCAGGAAGTTGATATCCGACACTGTACCCCACAACGCGGGGTTACAACTCTATATAATTACCATTCACACCCAAAGAGTAAGTGCATCTTGAGTTCCTGGCTAGCAAGTAGCGACCAAACATAGTTTCGAGAGAGAATTTCTACCTCCTATGTAACCGCCACATTCTATATTGTCTGGTCTTTTCCAAATTATCCCTAAGGTGTGAAAATGATGGTTGGAGACTTTCCCCTCAAGGGCAAGATTGCCGTAGTAACAGGAGCAGGGAGTGGCATCAATCTTTCTTTTGCTCAATTAGCAGTACAGGCGGGTGCTCGAGTTATTATAGCTGATTTGAAGCTCACCGAGGATGGTGATAAGTTTATGAAAGGAGAAGGTGCTAAATCTGCTATTTTCGCCAAATGCGATGTCACAAAGCGTGCCGACTTGGAAAATTTGATTGCAGTATCTGAGAAGGAGTACGGGGATGTACCGGATGTTTATATCGCAGGTGCTGGAGTGTTTGAGCCAGTATGTTTAGTGAAACGTGGTGGCTTTGATTGAGGTGGTACTAACATTGATAGGCTTGGTCAAATTTCTGGGACGATACCGAAGACGATGGATATTCACAAGTCAATATCAACGTCAATCATCCAATTAAGCTTACAAGAATTGCGATAAAAGCATTGCTTAGGAAGAACAAGAAGGGTGTGGTGTTGGTAACTGCTTCTTTAGCGGGCTTCCAAGGTACATACTCAGCGCCATTGTACTGTGCAACCAAGCATGCAGTAATCGGTTTTGTACGGTCTATGGCTCTTTTAGATGAATTAGAAGGCATAAAAGTTACTGCTGTTGCTCCTGGGTAAGCTGACTCTACTCGAACTCTTCTTCCTTAGACTAATGTTGGAAGGTTGGTACGCACACCACTCTGGACTGATTACCCAGAGAAGATGAAGCAGTTTGGATATACCTTGGAAAACACTATTACAGCTGAAGCTGTAGCAAAGACCATGGTTGAGCTTGTTACAGATGGGAAATATGTAGGAGGAACTACATTAGAATGTGCTGCATTGGGTTCCAGGTCATTGGGTACGTGGAATATTGAGCCACCCGATGTAAAGGGAACTTCTGTGCCCGCAGAGGTAATAGAGAAGAATCTGGCACCGATTAAAGAAATGCTGGCCAAAGAGCGCAGCCTCTTGTAATATAGATAAGTCAAGTCAATTTCAATATTTGACTATTCTAGTTTTGGCTTATCTTGCTTTTTATCCTTTCGATGATCACCGATCGATAATTTATAATGTTCAAGATAGGCTTGATTGCCACCAGCCATAAGCAATGTATAACCTAAGAACAATTTATCGGTGAAAGAACAAGTCATCACACCACATCGTGATTCCATGTTTTAATTGCATTGCGATTTATTTTACCAATATTACCAATCTGCTCCTCGATTCAGCACTAGATCCCATGATACCTTAATTCTTGTGGATCTGAGAGCAACGACAACTCATAGTACTTCAAATCTTCAACAATGTCAATCCTAAACTCTGAGTATATTATATAGTGGAATAAAATATATTGCGGTTAGAATATAAAATTGTATATGTTTATGATTTCCAGCGTAACAACACCGAGGGATTTATGTGGTTGAAATATAGCATATAGTAGTTCTATTGTCATGTCCAGAATTTCCAAGATATCCAGGTTAGCGCCATCTAAATACTCGGTCTTTCGGTGAACCTGCGACGTGCGACAAAGCGTCAATCTAAGGGGAAAAAGGACATGATTTGTCACACGGAGTTTGCTGGCGGAGGACTCGGGATTTGCGGAGTGTTGGGGGTGACTTGCGGTGCCGGCGGACCGGTGAGGGCCGGGTATGTGGGGATACCACCGGACAATGTGCGATGAAATATCGTGAGCTTAAATTCTTCGCTCGCTTTACTTCAAGTGGCCTCCTTGAATCTCCGTCCTGAAATAACTTGTAGTTCTGTAATTTTGTGGCGAGGTTATGCTCATGAGATACATCAATTAAGTTTGCCTCGCTTAGGAAAAGGGGCAAATAAAATGGGGATCAAACCAAATCCCGGAGATATATCTTACAAAATTGTCCTGTGGACGGGATTTACTACGTAGTACTTCATATACATTCCAAGGTATAAATAGAACGTCAATAGGAAGTCAAGTAGGTCTAATTGATTTTGAACTCAACAATTGAAAAGAAATTTAAGGAGGCGCCAACCGGTAACTGTGAATGTTTGTTTATATATTTTGAAGACAGGCATTCTTCGTGAATACATAAGCCAGTCTCTTCGCTGCTAATATGTAATCATAGAACTTGTCAAAGTCCCCATGCCATAAGATGCCAATCATTATCAATCTGAAAGTTCAGTGCATTGCATACCAAGGAGCTCGAACCAGCAGATGACGGACCGACCAAGACAGGTACATATCACTCGGTAGACCTGACAGTTTTGCTTGAAATCATGGAAAAGAATTATTGTTACGTCACATAAATAATGAAAAGAAGTATGAAGCTTGAGTTAGATCTTTGGACGGAGTTAATTGGAGCTTACTGTGCCTGAGGCTTAAAACTGCCCCTTTTCCAGTTGACAAGGCTGAATGTGGAAATGAGGCTACCAATCGCCGAAATTTGTGTTTCTAACGGAGCACCTGAGATAGTAAATTGGGGTGCAGTTTACTAGAATTATCTCCAGATCTCAGCAAGAAGTCCTCACTTGATAACCTCCATCAGCTCCATATCCTATCGAGGAAAATACTTTCACCATGGCAGCTCCAGCAGTGGAAGATTCGGCGTTGGATGCAAATATGGCTGATCTTACCGTCGAGGGTAAAGCTGTATGCTGGTCTTTCAGTACTTCAGCTTAATCAATTGCTAACGTCAATTAAGGTACGATTCATGCAGGGTACAAAAGAGGAACCCAAAGTATTAAAGACACCAATTGCAGTTCCTGCGGATGCTACAGTCGTGCCTCCAGTCCCAGAACTCACACCCGAACAGCAGGCGAAGTACGATGCTCTATTGGATACAGTAAAGTCCTGGAAAGAAGTCGTGGCGAAAGATGATCTGGGTGGACCGTTTACAGATGAGGAGACCATGTGGCTATCAAGAGAATGTCTATTACGATACCTGAGAGCTACGAAGTGGGTTGTGACCGAATCAGAAAAGCGATTGAAGGATACTTTGACATGGAGACGGGAATTTGGAGTTGCGAAACTTACGCCAGAACATATTTCCCCCGAAAACGAGACAGGAAAGCAGCTGATCTTAGGATATGATATCGCAGGACGCCCATGTCATTATCTCAGCCCTGGAAGACAGAATACAGCTCCCAGTCACCGACAAGTGGAACATTTGGTCTTTATGGTTGAGCGTGTGCTAGATATGGGGCTCCCTGGCCAAGATACTTTGGCGCTCCTTATAAACTTCAAGACCAGCAAAACTCGAACAAACACAGCTCCGGGTATAGGAATAGCAAGAGAAATTCTGAATATTCTTCAAACACATTACCCGGAGCGCTTGGGAAGGGCATTGATTATCAATAGTACGTATTCCCAAGATTATGTGAATTCCTGAACTGATTTGATAAGTGCCTTGGCTGGTTAATGGCTTTTTCAAGCTTATTACTCCATTCATTGATCCAATGACGCGCGAAAAACTCAAGTTCGGTGGTGATATGCGACCGCATGTTCCCCCGGAGCAACTTTGGAATGAGTTCCAAGGAGACCTAGCTTTCGAGTATGATCATGAAACGTACTGGCCAGCTTTTATTAAAATATGTAAAGAAAGGTATGAACAGAAGTATGAGCGGTGGGTGAAGGCTGGCAAGTTGATTGGTGAGAGTGAATTTTATCTGAAGGGAGGCGACGTCGCTTTTAGTGTAGGTGCCAATCAAGCTGGGAAAGAAGAAGAGTATATTGTTCCGTCAGTGGATGAAGATAAGGCTGTCTCTGCACCAGTAGAGCCATCTCAGATTCCCGTCCAGAAAGATATACCTTTGCAAGAACCAAAAATTTCTCACGGCAATCAATCTCTGGGAAACAGAGATGTAGCGGCCAATATCCCAGCACCTGTTCTTTCCACCGAAGGAGATAGAGCATAAGGTTACTTTGTATTATTTTGCAAGCGGTTATGACAACGGGAGGAGATATATATGTGGAGATAATTGGTAGAATTTTATAGATTATATTTAATAAGACTTACAACTATGCTTCATAGCTTGTTCAACATAGAAAAGTTCCTCAAGCTCTTATTCAAAATATTTAAAATACATACTGTTGGCTTACCAACTTCAATAAATGAAGAAATCTCTAAAGTTGTGACCTGACCCGTCTATTATCTCGCTAGAACCTGGAGAACATCGAAAGACATACCCAACCTCAAACTCAGCCTTGTTCCCACGCCCACATCTCCACCACCGCTCACCTCCAAACACATGCACGAAGCTAAAGCTAATGTCTAACGTCCTGCCAAGGTAACAATTAAAGAGAAAGTATGGCATCCCAGCCCACCAAAGCCTCACTGCCTGTTCAACCACCCCCCCGAGGCTCTCCTGGCCTACGTACCCCCGCAAATGGGAAGACGATATACCACCGGCCTCTAAACCGAAGCCGGACTCAAGAACTCAGTCAAGCGAGTTTCGCATACCTTTTCGGGGAGATGGTAAGCTATGCGCAACGTCGAGTAACTGGTATTCAGGATTTGGAGAAGCGGTATGTGCCTGTAGCTCCTATTTCAAAGCACAACACCACTGCTACTACTTAAATCACTTCTGAGATAATAGACTGACAAGAGTATTCTTAGACTAAACAATCAAGGCCACCCTATAGGACTTAAACTCCTCGACCTCCTCCTCTTCCGTGAACCTCCCCGCTCCCAAATACGACCCCTAAACATCATTGCCCTTCTACAGTTCATCACCACCACTCTTTGGAAACACCTCTTCTCCCGACCCGCCGACGCTCTTGAGAAATCCTCGAATCCAGAAACCCCAGACGAATATATGATTTCGGACAATGAGCCGTTAGTCAATCAGTATATAAGTGTGCCTAGGGAGATGAACCAGTTAAATTGTGCAGCATTTGTAGCCGGTATTGTGGAGGGAGTCTGTGATGGGGCGGGCTTTGCCGCGAGGGTCACGGCACATAGTGTTGGGAAGGGGGAAGAGGGAGAGTTGTGGCCAGGGAAGACTGTGTTTTTGGTCAAATTTCAGCAAGAGATTGTGGAGAGGGAACAGTTTCTGGGGAAGAGCTGAGGTAGGTTAGGGTTAGGGATAAAGCAAAGTAGACAGGAGGAT
>Ga0247807_10000522_pt1 | contig 23807 bp, 10 predicted proteins | sample UWRJL074202C1_FD_179931 | JGI IMG/M metagenome (GOLD analysis project Ga0247807, IMG submission 179931) | Plant litter microbial communities from Arlington Agricultural Research Station in Wisconsin, United States - UWRJ-L074-202C-1 | ecosystem: Environmental > Terrestrial > Plant litter >...
TATTGTCCCGCCGAAATGATGGCATCGAACCCAAAATGGTGCATGAGTCTAGAGGAATGGAAAAGTCAGGTTTACCACTGGATTACCAATCCGGGGAAAAATGAAGTTTTATTGTCCTTTATATTTTTCGATTATAGTTTGACATATGGCGATGCTGTCATTGTCGATGAACTGTCGGAATCTATTTTTGAAAACGTAAAAGCAAATCCTATTTTTTATGTTCATTTAGTAAGCGGTGCATTGCAAAGCCCATCACCAACAGGCTTTTTTAGACAATTTTTGGTAGAACAAGACGGAGCAAATAAAGATCATTTCGACATAAAAAGAAGGGCTTTAATGCCTTTGACTGATGCCGCAAGAGTTTTGATTTTATCGCATTCGGTAAAATCAATCAGCAATACAGCCGAACGTTTTGAAAAACTGGCTGAATTAGAACCTAATAACAGAGAATTGTATTTATCGTGTTCCTACTCGTTTAAGGCCTTATTGAAATTCAGAACCAAACAAGGACTTTTGCACCATGACTCAGGACAATTTATTGCATTGGAATCGTTATCAAAAATGGAAAAAATTAAGCTGAAAAGAACTTTTAAAACTATTAAGGAACTTCAGGAATTAATCTCGATACGTTTTAATGTTTCAAATTTGGTATAATTATGAGTTTATTTGATTTTTGGAAAAAAGAAGAAGATCTCTTTGATGAAAGTGTTTCGATTGAAGAAACGCGTTTTGTCGTTTTAGATACTGAAACCACAGGTTTTGATTACGATAATGACCGTATATTATGTATTGGAGCATTGATTCTTCAAAACGGAACAATTGCTATTCAGGATAGTTTTGAGGTTTATATTGAACAGGATCATTACGATAAATCGACTGCTCAGATCCATGGAATTTTAAAAGCTTTTGTTATTCAGCGTCCTACTGAATTAGAAGCTTTGCAACAGTTCCTCGCTTTTTTAGGAGATGCTATTATTATTGCACATCATACTGTGTTTGATGTTACCATGATTAATAAAGCTCTCGAACGAAATGGATTACCTCAATTAAATAATAAACATTTAGATACCGCTATTTTGTATAAAAAAACGCTGATTAAGTCGCATTTATTCGAGAGAAAAGATCATTATACCTTAGACGATCTTGCAGATAAATTTGATATCTCTAAAAAAGACCGCCACACTGCTTTGGGAGATGCGTACATTACAGCAATTGCTTTTTTGAAAATTGTAAAAAAACTAAAAGAAAAAAAACATATTAATTTGAATGCTTTGTTTAAATAAAAAAGCCTGATTTTGAAAATCAGGCTTTGTTTAAATATTTTCTAAATGGTTGCAATTTCTCTTATAAACCTCTTCTAAGTGAATTTTTCATCCTTTTTAATTTATCTAAACTTATTATTGTTTTTAAATTTATAAGTGAACTCCGTTGATTGTTTTTCTCCCGGTAAGCTATACTTTAAAACTATTTCATAATTTCCGTACCTCATAAATAAATAGTTACTATTTAAAAAACGTTTTGCAAGGGATTCTACACTAGTATCCCCATTAACATAAGCATTAATAATCTGATTATTTAAATCGACCCAATCTTGTTTGTAAAGCAATGGCATATTATACTTAAAGGGAAAATTCCCTTTAGTCCATGACTGATTTATATCATTCTCAATGCTGGTCATGTAATATGCGCTTAGCGGAATTGCTTTTGCAGGAATAATTCCTAATTCATTTATATCTCTATTAGCTATAGAAAAACTATTATTTAAAGGATAATCTTTATATATATACGGAAAAATATCCATTGCATAGTACTCATCATTAAGCTTTGATTTAGCAATGATCAATGATTTATTATCGCTGTAAGTTACTCCCTGCAATTCAGCCAAATCAAATGCTTCTTGACTTGAAATAGTATTCGTTAAGTAAATAACATCTGAATATAGTACCCCAAAATTATAGCTTTGAGTATTTATAGCATTCATTTTAGAAGTAAATGTTTTGTACTTACTAGTACTAAAAGAATACGATAAGCGATCAATACTACCTTCTGCTTTAGATAACGCATCAGCCTGATTTTCTTTTATCTGTATGTCATTACCATCATCACTGATTGTATTTATTCTTGCCTCTGATGTAGTATTTTTCTGCGGTGTTTGCTTCAAATTACTCACTATCGAAAAGTTATACTTCTTTTCTTGTTTAATATTCGGTAAATCATAATAAACTTCATTTGAATTCGTGTTGTAATTAAACACTGTCGCTTTTGCATTCGATGTTCCTTCTTCATTTACTTTTATGCTAGTTTCCCAACTAGTATCTTCAAACAAATAATCCTGTCCTCGTTTCAGCTGAATATATCCTTTTGGGTATTCTTCTTCAAGGAAATATTTCTGATCTACAACCGGGTACGAATATTTAATATTTGCGAATGGAATATGGTCTGGCGCTCCTCCAGTTGTAAACAATCTTTCTTCATATTCTGTTGCCACTTTTCCATCTACTTTCATAGGCTGGAAAACACCATTTATCATTTTTTGAAAACTAACCTCAACCTGAACTTTAAGTTCTTTATTTGGAGGCAGAATATCTGTTGAAACAAAATTCACCCTGTCTTTCATAGAACCCCACTCAAAAGTTCCTAGTATTTCTGTTACATCATCAAATACCTTAAATTTTTCTAATATCACTTTATAAGTAACATCCCCAGTATCTTCAGGAATTACAAACGCTTCATTTACTTTCATTGAGAAGGCTGCTTGTGGTATTGCAAAAACATCTACATCAGCTGAACTTTGTTTAGGAGTTACATCTGTTATCAATTTAATTCCTCCCAGTGGCGATGCATTCTCAAATTGACATTCCTGTCCTATTTCTAATTTAAAACGGAATTTCCCTTTAATTAGCCCTCCAAGAATATTCATATTTCCTCCTACATAACCACGCATCCAAACCGGATTTGGTAACTTTGCCTGTAACAAAACAGCAGCTCCTCCTGAAATAATAGGCACTTTAAATTTTAAAAATGCTATTTTTACCCTAATTCCTAACTCTCCTTGTAAATAAGCATACGATTGCCCATTGGCGTACCAGCCATTCATTCCAACTTGTTTACCTGTATTAGAGCATCTTGCTTCCTGATAATCTTTTAACATAATATCAAATCCAATTCCTGCCTGAAAACGAGCATAGAATAGCAAGAAACTTAAATCCCCAGTATCAAAATCTAAACTAGCCCCAAAAGCCAAACCTCCTCCATTAGCTAATGTATTTTCATCCCGCATGTAATCTAATTGCTTTGCATCAACACCTAAAATTTGAGCAACAACTGCTGGTGGTGGCGGACTTGCCGGAAGTACCGTTCCTGCCATAAAGTAACTTGTTGTTTTTAAGAATAAACCCGCTACTCCTATTTTTATTCCACATCTGTCATCCGGTGTTCCCAAATACATATACCAGTCTTTTGGGTCTTTATGGAAAACTCCCCAAACAGCTCTTCCTTCTGGCCCTGTGCCTGAGAGGAAATTTCCTGGTGTATTAATATAAACATCAGTTGTAGCGTGTAAAGATTTATTCTCAAAATCAAATTCGATTGCGGCCGCCATTCCTATACCAACTTCAGCTGATAGCTTATCTGGAGAAAATGCTTTTGCCTCTGGTATATATTTACTCGCAAACGATCCTTGAAGGTCAGTATCACTTACACCCAAAAACTTATTCTTTGAATTAATATCTGAAGTTACCTTATCTAATAAATCATTGATTTTTTTCATACCCGGTATTTTCCCCGCAACATCTGCTTTTCCAAAAATGGCTAACCTATTGAGTCCTCCTTTTGAATTGAAAGCTAGTTCGAATCCGGCCTCACCATTACAAATCTCCTCAGATCCTACATGAAAATAAATTAATGCCTTAACTCCCAGATTTATTTTTTCATCGGGTGTATAACTTAGTCCCGAAGGAGAGAAATCTCCAATAGCAATATCTTGATTTCTATGCATTTTATAATAAGCCCCTCCTCCAAAACCTGTAATCATAAATGGGGTTCCTGGTGTTGGAGGAAATTTTACTGCTGCATCAAAGTACCAATACCTAAAAGTAGTACGGCCAAAAATAGCCTTAGATTTTACATTTACAATTTCTGCTACATCAACTTCCAGGTCTGCATTAAACCCATTCCCATAAATGGGATCTTTTTCCATTAAAATTAGACCTCCTTTAATTTTCAACCCGCTAAATTGGCAGTCAATTTTAATAGCTGATACATCAAGACCTGCATACCTGCTTCGTTGCCTGTATCCATCTTCATACATTTTTCCAAGAATTCCAATTCTGGCGGTAGCTCCCGCTCCATTGCTTCCATCCATTAAATTAATCCCTAAATCGAAATCAATTCGGGAATCACCTCCATTTATGGCTACGTTTATGTTACCAATAGAAACTGGGAAATTTGCAAATGCAACCGTGCCTTTGTATCCCATGTTTCGTACAGAAATTACTGGAGAAACTGTCTGAAGCTGTAAATTTTCGAACGATATTCCTTTAAAATCAACCGTTCGTTTTCCTTCTACTTCCCTTTCATCCGTTGCCGTTTTATTAGTACCAAAAGATATTATCCCGTTTAGATTGGCTTTAGGTAAAAATCTTCCATTTACTAATTTTAATTCAACAGAACTATTTGGGAGCAATAAAGCTTTAGCTTTCCAAATATCAAAAGAAATTGAATCTTTACTAAAAACAACTAATTGTTGCTCTTCCATCGATATAAAGCCACTATAAATCAATCCCTTTCTATCAGTCTGATTTTTTTTTGGATCTGCTGTCGTTGATTTATTTTCAGTTGCTGCTTTACTAATTGGTAATAAGATTTCGCCATTTAAATTTGCTTTTACAAAAGTATTTGCGGCAATCGTTACATCGATATGATCTAATGAATAAGCCCATGATTTTTCCTCACTTGTTATTCCACTATCTAACGGGAAAACATTGTTCGCATAAAAAGTTCCTGAAACTCCATATTTATCTATAATAAGATTTTGAGCTCCTAAATGAATTCTTCCTTTATTTGATGCTGTATCTGTAGTTTGAAATTCTATAGGAAGGCCTACATCAAAAGTCTGGATAAATACTCCTTTCCAGGCTTCCGGACTAGGTATTAAAAGTGCATTTTTTGTATAATAATCCGGAAAAATGACTGTTGTATCATTTTTTAAATCACTTAAATCTAAAACTGCATTACTTACTAAAAACTGAAAATTACCATCAAAATCTTTTCCGTTACGCTTATCTTTCAAAACAAAGGGCTGCAGGCTTACATTGACCAAAATGTCATTCCAATCGCTTGCTGTAAAACTAAAATCACCACGAACTCTATTAGGAACTTCATATGTATTTCCGTTATAGTATGTTTTTGGAATTTTTGTTTTGTTTTCATCCACTTCACCTGTCTGCAAATTTTCAATTGGTAATATTAAATCTCTGGAAAACTCAACTGCTCCGGAAATCTTCATTTCTTTAAACCCATCACAATCTATTGTTACATAAGTTAAATCATTTACATGCCCTGTCGCCATTTCAAAACCTCCGTACAAAGACAATTGCCATTTATTTTCACTAAATGGAATATCAACATTACCAAGTAATACCAATTTAGCTTCTCCAATAATACCGCCCTGATGAGAAAGTTTGACATCATCTGCTCCAAAAAACAATTGCACTGGTTGACCGTCCTTATTTTTTTGCGGAATATCAACCCTGCAAAATACGGTCAACGTGGTATACTCCGGCGAGAAAATGGCTTTTGTAATCCCTATTGAATACTGAACATTATTTACTGTATTTCTAATTCCTACAGGCAACTCTACCAAATCCTGATTAGAAAAATGATCTATCCAGCGATTTGCTGCCTCGATCTTTTCGATAGAGCCTGAAGCAGCACTTAATTCTTTTGGAGGTACTATATTCTGCCCGTACGAACTGACAATCGAGAATAGTATAAAGAATAAGTAGAAAGGCATTTTGTAAAACTTCTTCATAATAAATAATCTGTATTATAAATCGAAACTGAATTTCAATCTTGTTTTTTAAAGTTTATTTTTATCCCTAAAAACTATAACCATAATTTAGGTTCATCATAATATCATTGTTAGAAGGCCTGTCTGTCGAACTTCTAAACATCGATATCATGCCTAATGTAAAATTGTGTTTTTGCAATAAAGTGTAAGTGTTATTGAGTTTTATCCCTAAAACAGAACCTGAATTGGTATCACTTTGAGTATTGTTATACAATAATCCAAAATTGGCATTCATTTTTTCTTTTAGTATTTTTTTTGAAACACCAAGTGAAGCTCCTAAAGATGAATTATCGAATTGTCCAGCCTGATTGTTTGTATAATTTAAAGAACTGTTTAGAGCCGTTTTAATTCCAGTAAAATTTACAGTATGTGCTAAATTAAAATTCTGCACCGTACTGGTCTGCCCTCTCCTAATAATTCCTCCCTGCTCATTCGCTTGTCCTGCAATACTGTAATTAAAATTCATATTTTGATTTTTCTTTTTACCAAAGGAATAAGTTACATTAAGATTTGCGTTTTGAGATAGTTGCTTATAATTCAAAGTATCAGCAGCAATGACATTTGGATTATTAATCAATTCAAACTGGTTCAGTTTTTTATTGGTATAAGTTGAAAAGTTCGAATAACTTCCTGTAAAATTAATTTGATCATTAATTTTATAATTCATGTTCACAGAACCCACTACGCGCTTAGAATTTTGCTTTTTGTTTTGGGCCAAATCATCTCTTTGATAGCCTAAGCTTGTCGAAAAATTAATCTTATCATGATAAAAAGGTCTTGAAAATCGAAGCGCAATATTTTCTAAATCATTATTAAAATACATTGCTCCCAATGTGTTATAATTTGGATCAATACGTTCATAAATCAAACCTAAATTACTTTTTTGTATAGCGTAGTCTAAATTTACATTCACCGCATTTAGATAACTGGTGCTTTCTTTTGCTGAAAAAAGTCTATCCCTGTAATTTCTTCCGATAGTACTCTCTGCACGAGTATCGTCTGTCAAAACAGATAATGCATATTCTACATTAAAATTTAAATTCTTGACCAGGGAAGTAGTAAAAGTGAAACTATTTACCCAGTTTTCTTTTGGGGTTACCCCAGCATCTGAGCCTACAAAGGATAGTGAATTTTCATTGTCCTTAGCATAAAAACCAATCCATCCTATTTTATAGCTTTCTTTTTCGAAACCTATTTTTGCCCCGTAACCAAAACGTTCGTAAACGGGAACTCCTCCAAGAGCATCATCTTCAGATACTGCCTTTAATAATTTACCTCCCATTAAGCTAATTTTAAATGGACTTCTGGGGGTTAGTTCCAAACCAACACCTTTAAAAGGAAAACCACTTAAAGTGTAAGGTGAAAAAGTCATACTTACATTGCCTATATAAGCTTTTACCCATTTGTATTTGGGCATAATACACAATCTGTTAAAATCGAAAGGTGCAGTATAACCTAAATTATTTCCCTGATTGGTAATGCTGTAAAATATTGGAATATTAAAACTAAATGCGCTAACATTTAAATTACCTGAAAGCAAATAGCTAAGCGGTTCACGGGAATTCTGCTGATTGGAATTGTAGAACATCATATTCGCATTTACACCGCCTGTAACTTTAAAGTTAGGCTTATAGAAATTTTCAAGATCAACGTCTTGCGAATGGGCATTTTTTGTTATTAACAACACTAAAACAACAAAGAGTTTTAACCAATATTTTTTATTTTCTATCTTCATTATTGATTTCCTTTCTATTGCTTTTGTACTTTGATATCGCATAAAATATAAGAGCTGGTTCCATTTTTCACCATGTCTTTGATTTTGATTGCTCCCTTTCTTCCATCTTGTGTTTTAAACAAAATAATTATTGGATATACAAATCCAAATTGTTGTTCTCCCGCTGCACTGTAATTTATATTTAATAATTTTATGGGCGTGTCATTTATCATGGCATCAAACTGTGTCTCAGTAAAATTTAATCCACAATTACATAGACTTTGAGAATTTACAAAAACAGTACTTTGAGCATTCTTAAGGTTCCAAAATCCGTAGTTATTTACCTGATCAGGTGAGATAAATTTGTTATACGTAAGATTGCTATTTAAGCCCTGAAAAGCAATATCGATTAAACCGCTGTTTTGGTCATTAATTTCATTTGCTTTATAAACCTGTCTGGTTGTAGTCGAAAACATTGCCCCAATATTGTTATTATTGTGTGCTGCGTTTATTCCGAGTTTAATATTAGTCAGCATACGCAGGTTTGTATCTGGCTGCACTGTTATTGCTGACTTGAAAATCTGGCTGATTTTATCATTAGACGCTTCAAGAGTAACTTCATGAACTCCTACGTTTGTAAAAACAACCGTTGGGTTTTCGTCTGTTGATGTGGCGGGATTTCCTCCCTGAAAAGTCCATTTGTAACTTGCAGCACTAATCGATTTATTGGTAAAACTAATTGTCACAGGTGTCTGGTAATCATCATTTTCAAACTTGGGTTCGTATGAAAATAAGCTTACTAAAATTGGCTCAACATTTATCGTCTTATTTAACTTTTGAGATTCAAATCCATTAGAAACTGTTAGGATAATTAAATGTTCTCCTGCAGTTGTAAAAACAACATTTGGAGGTGTTTTTCCTGTAAAGGCTGATGGTACTCCGTCTTGAAAATCCCATTTAAAAGTCAATCCTTCTCCTATTGTATTATTGGTTAAAACAACCTCAACAGGCGAATAATTGCTTTTAATTATTTTATGCGTAAAATCAATATTGATTCCTTCCCTAATCACAACCGTTTTACTTATTTCTTTGCTCTCTCCATCTGCATTTGCTGCGTGGAGTTTTATAGTATAAGTACCTTGTTTATCATACAATATCTCACCCGGATTCTTAAGCTTTGAAGTACTTGGACTTCCTCCTTCAAATGTCCACTCGTAGGTGTCAGCTCCGGTAATTTTACTGTCTATTTTAATAATAACCGGGACTGACTCGTCTTCGTTTACGTATGAAGTCGTAAAATCACCTTCAACAGCTATTACAGTTTCCTGATAACATGAAGTAATTACAATAAATACCAATAAGAGTAAAGTTTTTTTCATTTTATTGCATTTAAACCACTGCAGTTTTTGTGACTGTAGTGGTTTTTATTTTTTTCAATTAGCAATCCATCAATGGGTTAGTTGTAAATTTTATTATTTTTGGCAAGCTTTTTTATAATCTTCCAAAACTTTTATAAGTCCTTCAAGTGTTTTAAAATCATAATTTTCAAATACAAACGAATCACATTTTAGATATTCGATTGCGTTTTTCTTTAATTTATCGTCGCTTGATTTATTGGTATACAAACCTTTTTCCTGAGTTGGAATTTTTAGAATAAAATCTGATGGCAATAACGGATCAACCAATACCAAATAACCATTATCCTCATATAGAATTTTATAGAAACTTGAAAAATCAAAACTCAACGAGTTTAAACTTCCTGCTGCAGCCATAGTATTCCCGATTGTTTTTAATCCTAAGTAGCACTCGCCAGAATCCAAACAAAAACGCGTTCCATTTTTTGATTTAAAGTTTTCTGTTTTTTCACGGCCTTTTTCTTTGGTATATTTTAATGTTACGGTTTTGCCGTAAGCAGTCATGTCAGCCATTCCACTAGATGATTCGGCTTTTATAGCTTCAAATTCTGCCGTGATTGGTCCTGATTTTTTTTCTCCTTTTTCATCAATAACATAACCCGATTGTTCGTAGATATTTTTTGAATTGCTTTTGGCTTGATCTAAGGCTTTACCTCTCTCTTGAGCAGCTTCCACTCTTTGTTCCTGAATTACTTCTTTCATTTGTCCGCCCAACTCATAGCCATTATATAGCAAAGTCGCCACAATATCTACCGCATTTTTATCCTTATTCATGGGAGAAGTTGAAGTATAACTATCTAACTTGATTTTAAATACCTTTCTGTCAATAGTTAACAATTCTTGTACTAAATAGGATTGGTTATTGGGATTCAAACCGCCTTGTTGATAGTATTCTCCAACTTTTATGTTTTTAGAATCAATAACGGTATAATCCACGTGAGTATTTCCTATCTGATCTTTGGTAGATATCCTGGAGATTTTCCCTACATAAACATTGTTTTTATAAATATTTCCAGCTGCATCAATAATCATTTTATGGGTATTGTATAAAGCTATGGCGTTGTTGTAATCTTCGGTAATTTTTTTCTTTTTTAGTTCTAGCTCCTCAGAAATCTTGGTATTACTAGTTTCTGTCATCTCTTGCAGTAAACTTTCATTAATACCTTTTGCCGACAACAATGGGCGTGGAGCCTCTATAAGATTGGCAACCAGATTTTTTTCGAAACCAAACGAAGACCCATTTGGTGATACTACATAAGGAGTCTCTGTTTTTTTAAGGGTTGCAACATCGGTGATTTCATACCAACGGTCTAATTCTCCATTGTCATAAACTATTTGTTTGACTTCAACTGTCATTTTAGGGGTTTTCTCTAAACTACTAATAGTATAAAGTGCTTTCTTATTATCTATCAAAGCAATGGCCTGATCATCAATAACAATTTTACCTCCCTTTATTTTAAAATTTTGTGCTTGATTTACCATACTTATTAAAACCAATGCCACTGTCATAATTTGTTTCCTCATTTTCTTATTTATATTTAATTTATCCCCAACAAACTTTATGAAATACTAATAGGATTAAAATTATATTTTTTATACGTATTTTTTTACTTTTAATTATTAAACATCAATATTGCTCTATAGCTTCATTTTTGGGAAACTATATTTTTTTACTTCTCAATTATAAAATGAAATTTCGTTTTTTTGTCAAATTGATATTTTCAACTACCTGCGCCCAGATCCTTTCGTGTGATTATTTCTTATTTAAATATTAAATAGCCTAAGCACAATTATAACTATCAAATAAACTCTATTTCACTTTTTAATATCTTAAAAAAACTTTTTATTATCATGGATTGATGCTAAGCAACATTATTTTTCTATTCATACCTCCACACGAAAGGAATCGTGCGGGAGCGGGGGCACAGTCCAACTATCAAATCTTAATTAACTACGGACATTTTTTAGAACCTTATTGTTTTATAATTAATATCTCCTGGTCTACCTATGCTCATTTTCCAATGTGTATCTGGGTTATTTTTTAATCCTTTGGGATAGTAATATAAATTCATCTTATGTATATATAAATAAGGGGGTACTGGTGCATCTTTATCCTCTAAATTATTTTCTTTAAAATAAATATCAATAAACTTATCATCATAATGTGAAACATCAACACTTCTTGTATCAAAAAAAAAATCTGAGCTTATTATTTTACCATAATTTGGTTTGGGTTCTTTGTAATTTCTGTCAAAGAAAAATCGCTCTCTATAATAGGACTGAAAATAAAACTCTTCTTTTGTAAGGAAATCTTTATTTTTTTCTAAGGAAAAACGAGTTAATTCCCTTTGATAAAAAAGTAATATACCTGCAAAATCGCTCGGAGGATTGCTCACTATAAAATATTGGCTTTCGGCTCTTTCATGTGCTAGTCTACTTAGATCAATATTCATCTTAAAAATTTCCGTTTTCTTTTCATTACAAGAACAAAAAAATAAAACCATCAATATTATAAAACCTATTTTTTTTATATTAATATTTTCCATAAATCTGTTTTTTGAATTTCATAATCGTAATAAATGGAGTAAATTGATATTTCTTACTATGCTGTAAATAAAACCAAGATCTAAATCCTGAATCTTTTGCAAAATCAGGCTTCACTTTTGGATCGACATCTAATGAATCTAAGCCATAATGATCAAAAAGCTCGATTTCCAGAATAGCAGAGTATGCCCTCTTATCAATATCTATTACAAATTTATTAATTATTACATCATATCCCCAAGTATCATTTACTGAAATCCCCAGTCCGCCAACTTTATCTAGGAAATTATTCCCCAAAGATGGACTAGGAATATCCCTTCTGGCGCTTGGAGTCTTTAAATCTTGTATTACAAAAAAAATTTCTTCCTTTTTTTTGACAAAATAGGGGTCCTGAGTTAATCTATTAGATATATTATTTTTAATATTGTTTACGAATCTAATAGTACTTTCATGGTTTTCTGCAAATTCTGTTAAAATTTTATTTTCAAATTCACCTCCAACTCTGTCAACGAATCTATCAATCATTCGCATATTGATATCTTCAAGCAATCCCATCGAATAAGTTCTTGCTAAATTTCTAAAATTATAAATTAACTTATCTTCTGAACTTTCAATTTCCTCAGAAAACATTGGGTTTAATTTCAACATTTGCTCTTTTGTCATATCTCCACTCTGCATATCATTATGTATACCAGTATTTGTTTCATTCATTCCCTTTCTATGACGTGATTTAGTTATAATGTAAGGTTCTATTTTTAAATCAATTGCTTTTAAAAAATCAGCTTCTGATAATATATTTAATCCTCCACTAGACTGACTCTGGAACGCATACAATTTAAATGCAGGATCATTAATCTGTCTCCAGTCCTGATGATTCAAGACTGTACCTGAACTATAATCCATCAAGAAATCGGTACTCCTTTCAGTCGTTTGGTACTGCTCAAATGGATGTTGTAATTTAAATATTCCGTGACCTAATTCGTGTGCAGGTGTTTTATCATTTGCTGAATTAAATACATAACCAAACTGACCATTCAAACGCATATAACCATCCTGTCCTGAACTTGAAGTTTTATTAGTTACAAATAGTACATAACTATTCTCTGTCCCATGATATAAATTATTTATTTCCTGTTGCTGGGCACTATACGTAGAAGTTAGCGTATTTTTTTCAGTTTGAATTATAGTAACATTATTTGGAACTACGCTATCAAATTTTTCTAATACCGGCTCTTTACTAAAGTTTATTTTTACCCCTACCTTATTATAAATAGCCTGTGTATTTTTGATAACTTCGTCAAGTTTTTTTAGTGATATGTCATCTGTAGGTACCAAAGCCACATTTACCTCCTTTGGTGAAATATGAACCAGCATGAATGCTCCAATCACTTTCGATTTATCACCTTGTTTTATGGTGGCTAGTATTTGCTCTTCGGCGTAAGTCATTTTACCTTTTACCGTTAAAGTGAAGGTTTTATCATTTCTAACAAAATCAATTTTACCTCCGCTTTCTGTTTTAAAAACGATACTGTCAAATTTTATATTAGTATCGGTATGGCTTATTGTTGCCAAAACAGTATCAGAATTGCCGTTTACAACTGCTTTATAAGGCAAAGCAACATTACCCACCTTTTTGTATAACTTTTCAAGAGTAGCAGACTTGTTATTAGGCATTACATCAAAAGCATATTTACTTATAGCGCCATCATTTGCATCTTCATTGTTAGAAAAAACAATACTAATTCCTTGTGCGGTAAAAGCTATGGCCTGACCATTTTCATCAACTCCATCAGTATTCTCTGGTGTTGGTTTTCCTCCCTGAGCCTGAGCAATACCTTCATTACTTCCGTTACCATCTTTGTCTACATAATAAGTTTTTCCGCTATTATCTGTAATAACCATATCTTTTCCGCCGGGAATAATAACTTGCTCTCCATTTTTACCATTAACAACAATATCATCATTGGCATTAATTATAATTTTGTCTATCTCAAAGGATATTTCTTCTTTTATTTTTCCGCTTTGTCCTTCGCCGGTAAAATCTTCCAGCTCAGTAATATTATTCCAATCTGGATTGTAACTTGTCTCGACAACGCCGCTAATCAATTGATAATCTGTATTGATTGTAATGTTGTTAAATTCAACTGCAATTTTGGTGTCTGCCAGATAAGGCACAATAATATATCCTTTGCCAGAATAAGGACTATTTTCTCCTTTCAATTCTAAAACTGTTACAGGAAAATCGCCTGCCGTGAAAGTTTCACTCTGAATTAAATTAGTAAGTGGTTTTTGATTTTGTATATTGATTTTAGGGATAATACCGCAATTGAAAGAAGGAACTCCGTTGGTTTGTGTCGGCGTTGTAAATGTGCTGATTTCTGAGTAAGTAAAGGACTGAACTCCTTCGGTTGCAGGATCACAGCTTGAACCAACCCTGAACTGATAGGTTACTCCCGGCTCTAAATTGGTAATTAAACTTTGATTCTTTAAACTATTGGTCGAAAACCATTGTGCATTTCTTACATCCTGCTTTTTATATTGAAGCTGATATTTGGTATGCTCAGGAATTCCCTGCCAGGTTATTTTAACGCTCGTTGGACTTATCGCTTCACTTAATAAAAAAGTTGGTGCGGCACAAGATGCGGTATATTTAAAGGAATAGATTTCACTGTAACCATCGTTTTTAAATATTGCATTTTCTGAAAGTCCGGTTGTTGATATTGCCTTTACGCGCCATGCATAACGCATGCCCGGAGTCAGTATGGGCATACTTAAATTATACAGCATAGCAGTACTGAAAACTGTTTCCTCATATAAAAGCGGGGACATTTGAAACGCAAACTGCGGGTCTAATGTCGGATCAATGAGTTGCTTTAATTCGAACTTATACGAAACGTTAGTCGCATTCATCTGACGTGGTGTCCAGGTAAACATAATATTCGGAAAATCACTCGCTGCTATTTGTTCGTTTTTTTGAGGTGTATTTAATAACGGCGGATCATTTAATATAAGATAAATACTGGCACAGCTTTTTTGCGATATTTTTTGATTGGTGATGTAGTCATACATTTCAAAACAAAATTCATACATCCCATCTGGCAGCGGATTTGCATACTGGGCAGACGTTATTCCCTGCAGGTTCTCTAACCTGAATAATGCTGAGATATCAGTATTGGTCAAAGTTTGAAATTCACCTCCATTGATAAAAATGGGCCTTTGTACTGTTATATAGTCACTGCTTCTTATGTTAACTCCATTGCCTTGTATGTACAATTTTAGGCGCACTTGTCTTTGCGATATCGTAACATCTGTAGGATTAATAAGCAATTGGAACTTGGTATCCATGCTAGTGGCATAGTCGGATATTTTGACACTGTACGGAGTTTTAAAAACAGGCGTTAACTGAACAGGAAATAATTGGGCATGGCCCCCTAGCCCCCAAAGGGGGAACAGAATGAATAATATTATGCTTTTGAAAAAGTTCTTCATTTTTAATAGATGATAATTTTTTTAACCATTGTTTGCTGTTCCGTTTCCAATACCAAAATGTACATTCCGGATTGTAATGAAGTGTTAAAATCTACTTCGTAGTTTTTCCTGCCTGAATCTTTTTTCTGTGTAGTAAACTCTCCGGTTGTAGAAAACAGTCTTAAATTGACGGCGCTGTTATTTTCTAGATTAATAATGGCTTTGAAGTTTCCGTTGCTTGGGTTTGGTGTTACAATAAAGTCTATAATAAATTTTGGAGCACTTCCAGGATTTGGTAATGTGCTTCGTTTTTCTACGGTTATGTTTTTATTGTACGCAGCAAAACATTCTCCTTGTGTTTGTTGTAAACCAATGGCATAAGTACCTATTTCGTCAAATTTTAGTATGATATATTTTTCTTTTTCCTCTACAATTTTTACTACATTAGGAATATTCCATTGCGTACTTTCTCCAAAAGGATCACTTGTATTAACTAAGATCACCTCTTCGTCTAAATAAGCCTGAGAACTCAATAAAAACTCAGAACTAATTATTGCCTGACTCTTTTTTACAACAATTTCATCTTCGCCAATACACCCCAAACCTGAAGTTACTTTTACGTGATAGGTTCCAGCTTTTGTTAAGCTTACTTTTGCCTGATTTGAAGTAAATCCATTTGTACAAGTCCAGCTATATTGCGCATTTATATCTGCAATTGTGGCATCTAAATCTAAAATTTGATCGTTACACAAGGTTCGGTCTTTGCCTAAATTGATCACAATTTCATCTGGATTTTTTAAAACAAATTTCTTTTTATATACACAGCAATCTGTACAAGTAATAATTACGTCGTAATTTCCTGCTGTAAGATTATCTAAATCTTTAGTAGTTGCTCCTGTATTCCATAAATAAGTGTAAGGTAAATTTCCTCCTGTAATATTTAGCTGTATTGATCCATCATTACCTGCATAACAAGTCGGATTTTTAATAATTTCAGTAGTAAAAATTCCTTTAGGGTCTCCCACAAAAATGCTTCCCTGAACGTTACAGCCTTTTGCATCGGTAACTACTACAAAATAATTATTGGTTGTAACGTTTTCAATTTTTGCTGTTGTATCCCCATTTGTCCATTCGTATGTATAAGGCGAAGTTCCACCTGTTACATAAGCTTGTGCCCAGCCGTCATCTCCATTATTACAACTTGCATTTAGTTTTGTAAAAGTTAGATTCAATTTTGCAGGCTGTGGCATATATTGTACTGCATCAGTTTTTTTAACTAAAACATTGTTTACGTAAGTACCCAATTTTATACCGTTGGCATCTTCAATATTTAAAGCATAGATTCCATCTGATAAATTTTCTGCTGTTTCATCATGATCGTTCCAGATGCTCCATGAGCCGTCTTTTTGTTGTTTTTTCCAATTGTAGAAATAGGGTAAGCCGTTATTTTGATCTGCCTGCAGCTGAATTCCTCCCGTAACATGAGATTTTAAAATTCCATCCTGAGACTCGTCTCGTTGATTGTCTTGCGGATTAATATCTGTCTCATTTCCAAATTCATTATTCACATTGCAAGAAATGGTACGAACTACCTCAAAAGTAACTTCAAGCGGATCCGGATCATCCAATGTCATAATAGAATTTACCACGGTACAACTTGATTTATTTGTAGCTGCATTGTAATTGGCATCACGAACAGTTAAGTTATAGGTTTCCTCCCCAAGTCCATTTAAAGTAATGGTGTAAATACCATTGCTGAAATTAACCGCTGTTGTAGTCTGCACTATTCCTTTACTATTTTTCCACTCAAACCAATAGGAGTTATCTGGAAAAATTGTTCCTCCGGTAACCTCAACTAAAATTTTCCCATTCGTTGCCTTATAAAAACTTGGATTGAGAATTTCGGTGTATTTTACAGCAATTGGTGCTGTTGGTTCTGTAATTGTAACATCAGCTTGTGCTGTACAACCTTTGGCATCTGTAACAAATACCAAATATTCACCAGCTTTCAAAATCGTATTTTTATCAGTTTCTACCTCATTAGACCATTTATAATCATATGGAGGCGTTCCGCCAACAACATTTGCAGTCGCCCAGCCATCATTTCCTCCATTACAAAAAACATCTCCATAAGTTATGGTTACGGATAATTGTGGAGGTTCCTGCATCAATTGTGTTACATCAACTTCTTGTGTAAGTAGATTATTAGCATAAGTCCCTAACATGATTCCGTTTCTGTCTTTTACATTTAAGGCATAATTTCCATGTGAAAGGTTTGAGGCTGTCTCACTTTTTATGTCATCTAAAGCTCCCCATGAACCATCAGCCTGCTGTTTTTTCCAATAAAAATAATACGGTAATCCGTTATTTGCAGAAGACGCCAATGGAGTTCCTCCTGTAACATGAGCCACTAAAATACCATCCTGCGACTCATCGCGCTGACCATCTTGTGGAGTTATATCGGTATCATTCCCGAATTCATTATTTACATTACAAGAAATGGTACGGATAATTTCGAAAATAACTTTTAAAGGATCCGGTTCATTCAATGTTACTTTTGACTCTATTACTGAGCAAGTAAGGGTCTGATTAGTTCCTTCGTTATAATTTTTATCTTTAACAGTTAAAAAATAATCATCTGCAGGAAGTCCCTGAATGGCAAGTGTGTATACTCCGTTATTTAATTCTGCGGTAGTAGTTTGAAGAACTCCTCTTGAGTTTTTCCATTCATAACTATAGGTTTGATCGTCGTTTGGTGTTCCGCCTGTAATTTTAGCTGTAATTTTTCCGTTTGTAGCCCCTGAAAAAGTAGGCGTTACAATTTCTTCATAGTCAATTACGACAGGAGATTGTGGTTCTGTTATTTTGATGCTTCCTTTTATAAAACATCCGTTTTTATCGGTAACTTCAACAGTATATGTTCCTGCAATTAAACTGGATATTTTATTTTCATCTATAATTCCGCTGCCTGTATTGTACCATATATATTTATAAGATCCAGCTCCTCCCGTTACAATCACTGTAGCCCAGCCGTTATTGCCTTCATGGCAGGAAACATTTCCGGAATTAAATGATAATTCAAGTTTAGCAGGTTCTGAAATTTCTTTTGTTGTTGGAGTTGCTGTTACTAAATCAGTACTATTATAAGTTCCCTGTACTATTCCATTAGCATCTATAATATTTACAGCATAATTTCCTTTAGAAAGATTTTGTAATATATTATAGGTTTCATCTTCCAATATATCCCAGACATTTGTGGTTGTATTAAACTTTGACCAAACATATTGATAAGGCTTAATACCTCCGGCAACTGTTGCAGTTAAAATTCCGTTAGAAAACTTATTTATATCAGAATCTGAATTCTCACTGTTGCAAGAAATTGATTGTGTTTCATTTAATGCAATAACAATTTTCTCAGGTTGTGTTACTACTTGAGACGATTCGATAACAGAACAGCCTTCTTTGTTGGTCGCAGTAGTGTAATTTTTGTCTTTTACCGTTAGTTTGTATTGGCCGTCCGGAATATTATCTAATGTAATATTATAGGTTTTATCAGCAGTATTATACTGGGCTATTGCTGGTAAAATTACTCCATTGGCATTCTTCCATTCATAATCATATGATTTATCCTCTTTTATTGTACCGCCACTTATTGCGGCAACAATTTTCCCATTTGCAGCTCCGTAAAACGTTGGATTTTGTTTGTAGGTATAATTTAATGCAAGCGGCGATAAAGGTTCTGATATGGTTGTTTCGATAATTTTATCTTCCCCTAGTTCAATTTCCCCATTTACTAAAGTTTGAGTTCTGGCAATGCAGCCATTCATGTCTTTTACTTTTAAACGATAGATTCCAGGTGCCAAACCTGAAATTGTATACGGTTTATTATTTGGAAAAGATATCCATCTTACTCCATTATCTAATGAATAATAATCATTTGCTAATATATTACGAGTCCCTCCTGTGGGAGTTATTGTTATGGTACCATTATTGCTTCCATAACACAAAATATTTGAACTAGTTATTGTGAAATCAACAGGTTTTGTCTTAATTATTTCAAATCCCAATGGGTTTAATATAGTAGATGAGTAAAGGGATGCTCCATTATAAAAGCCATTAAGCTGCAGATTATATTTTCCTGTCTGTAAATTTAAAATCGCAAATGACTTATCTTCGTTTAAGACAATGTCTATATAATTACTAAGTTCATCTCCTTTATCTTTATTTGTAAGAGTAATATTTAATTTCTCATTTTCAGATAAAGGTCTATTAAATTTTATTTCAAGCGAACTATCTTCACTATCATAGCACTTAGCATTTGAAGAAATAATAGAAGTAACATTTGGTGCAGATTTTAAATAAGTAAATGAAATAGCATTAGAATTATGACTTTGATACTGAGCCTTAAATTCAGGACTTACATCTGCTACTTTATTAGTGTCTTCATAATCCTTTTTGAAATTAATTGAACACTGGTTTAAACAGTGAAGATGATCCATCATATTTGTTATTTTATTACATGCTTTCCTGCAGGCCAGTTTCTTTTCAGTCGCATATGCAATTGCATTTTTATGCGCTTCGATTTTCTTATAACCAAGTGCTAAGTCATTGCCAGCGTTACAATTCATATTTACCCAGATAGAAACAGTTTTTCCAAAGTCTGCTTCTGTTAAAAAATCTTTTCCTTTAATATTTAAAACTGCAGTCTGGTTAAAATCTTCTGGTATATTTTTTTCTTGCCCTCCACCAACTTTATATTTCCAATTATAAGTGTTCGAATCTAAATTATCAGGTAATTCAATTTTTATATTTTCTTCATCTGCTAAATACAGAGGAGTGGACAATGCATTAATTTTAATATATGGCCTTGAAGTTATTGTTAATTGCAATAGATCACTACCAGCATCAGCTTTGTATAAAGAAAAGCACTTATTATCTATCTTTATTTGATCATAATTATGATTAGGTCCGCCGTCACACCCAAAAGTTGTTTCCCAACGAACTATCTTGTAAAATTCTAAATTTGTAATTGGGTTATCCTTCGTGTAAATTTGTTCAAAGTCCACATCAGAATACAGTTTTCTACCTTGAAAAATAAAAAAACTATTAGCATCTTTACGAGTCGCTTTGATATGTATCAATCCATCAATATTCCCGCATCCATTGTTATCTCGATCCTGATACCCTATAATATTTAGTTTATATTCTGCATCACCCCTTAAATTGATTTGGCAAAATCCAATCCCTGAAACCAATAAAAAAACCAATAAGTAAATTCTCTTCATGCTTAATAAACAACAGTTAAAACTTCTTCTTTTGCAGGGCTGTTACTTTGTAAACTTGGAATTAAATGGTACTGATATTCCATGTTTATCTTTAAATTTTTATCTTCCAGAGTAAAAACATCACTATTTAGTTCCCTCCACAATGTTGGCGGATTTCCTTTTGTATTTTTATAAATACTTAAACTTGTTACTTTATCTTTACTTTTATTATAATCCCAATTCAGGATTATTTTTTTATTTTCTCGATCAGGTAATCCCTGTAAAAATGAGATTATTTTCAGCGGTGTAAAGTCCATAACCTGTACAGTTATTGTAGAATGGTCTAATGACGACCAAAGATTACTTTTATCCTTAGCCATAATAGCATATTGATACGTTTTTCTGTTCTCTACTCTATCATCTGTAAATTCCTGAATGGTGTCGTTAATCTGCTTTATTTCCTGCCACTTTTCTTGTCCTTTTTCCCTCCTTCTTAGGCTATATCCTACTACATCTTCGCTATAACTTCGTATCCATTTAAGATGTACTTTGCCATCCTTGTTTTCATAATCTTTGAAAATTGGCGCGGCCGGCGGAATTTTATCCGGTTTATCTAAAATCAAAATATCAGATGGTTCTGAAATATTAAAACGCATATCCTCGGCAACAATTCTATAATATACTTTACTGTTTGTCATTTTAAGGCTCACGCTGTCTTCATATTCGTTGCCTATATATGATTTATGATAAATATCCACGAATTCTTCACCTGCTGTATTGGCTTTTAAAATTCTGTAACCTCTTAGATCTTTTTCCTGATTGGGTTTCCATTTTAACTTTACCGTCCCAAGACTATCAATTACACCTTCAAGCCCTATTGGTTTTGCCGGTGGAATTGAATCTACAGGCTGAACGAGCATACTCTGGGATGTTAGGCGTTGGTTGTTTTTGCTTACAACAGAAATAGTAAAGTAATTGGACGGAAACAGATTTTCTTTATAATTGAGTTTTCTCTGAGATGGCGGTATCATTTTAGAAACTACTTTATAAGGGCCTTTGTCATTTTCGGCCAAGTTAATTTCATATCCCTGAATAAAACCTTCCGATGCTACAGGAAATTCCCATTCCAGATTGACTTCATTTGAATTAATGATATTGTAATCCATCAACCTAGCCGAAGTGACAACAGAAGCAGTTCCTGTGGCAGAAATAGGCTTTGTCAATTCTCCTTTTTCTCCGAAAGAAGTTATACCATATAGTCTATAATGATACATTTTATCGTTTACACTAAGTGTATCAACATAATACATTGTTTTTGATGGGTGATCTTCTTTATCATTTAAGTTAACCAATGCTGTATTTGAGATTGGGGCATAATTGATTCCATCAGAAGATTTCTCGACCATGAAAGAAGTATAAATTCTTTTAAAAGTTTCGTAGTCCCAGGAAAGCAATACTTTTTTATCATCTGGAATGGCAATAAAGTCTGTTGGCGCAGGCAAAATGCCATAATCCTTCAGACCAATTACATAAGAAGATTCTTTTACTTTTGGGCTCTCAAAAACACTTACCTGATAAGCATAAACTTCATTTTTCTTTACATTACTGTCTACAAATCCCCAGCCTGCTTTTACAGCCCCTTCAAAACTCATATCGGCTGCGTACAATGCAAAAGTATAGCGTTGATCCAGTTCATCGGCCATATTCACAATTCTCGATAACTCCCCCTCTTGGGCTCCTGTTACTTCAAAACTTTCACCATATATCGATTGTGCTATTATTGCCGTATTATTATCTTTCTGCACTAAATCTAGCCATGAATCTAAAGGTTCAGGAACTAATGGTTTTGGAGTAAGGAGAATTTTTTCAGGTTTTGGTACAATGTTACCGTCTCGCAATACCGTAGTTCTGGTAATTACAAATCCTTTTTTGTTTGCTTTTTGCCACTCAATAGGAGAATTAACCGCCCAGCGAATTAAAATTTTATCTTTTTGAGCTCTGGCGTTGACCATGACAACAGCCTTCTTGTTTTGTGAAAATCCGAAAGAAGAAGACAAAAGAAATATATAAATAAGTGTTTTTTTTAACATCAATTATGTGATAATTTGTCTTAAAGAAGTGAAGAGTAAATAGGGATGAGATTTATTTTAAATAAAAAAACAAACACTTCAAATTATACTTCAAAATGTTTGTTTGTTTGTTTGTTTGTTTATTTGTTTGTTTGTTCTAAATATTTAAGCAACATTAATAAACAAATTGAACAACAGTCTGTTTTCCATCTTCATAACTTTTTACCTGTTCTGTTGGATAATTATTTGCATCGTACTTATAAGTGTACACTTTGCTACTTGTACGAATATTAGTCCCTGATCCTGAAGTTGAAGTTTCTGCAACTATATTATTAACATACGAATCATCTAATAAGAGATTAAGCCCTACAACATTTTTTAGTGGATGATTTTTAGTATCATATTCATATACATATGAGTATTCAATACCATAAGAAGAAACTTCAAGCTTTAACAAATTTCCATCCTTAAATGTATATTTACCAGTAGAACCATATTCCTGCTCAACACCTGTTGAAATAAGACCTCTGAAGTTGTCATAAGAAACAGTTCCATCTGCATTATGAACATACTTGGTTTTGTAATAATAAGGATCATTTGGATTTGCATTTTTTTCAACACCAGCATTTAGTTTACCATTTACATAACTATAATCAGTAGTTGTATCAAGTTTACCATCCTTATCTAGTTCTTCTACTTTCGTAATAAAATCTCCTGTGTAAGTGTACTTCATTACAGAGCCAGCTTGATCTGTAATACTAACTATTTTATTCCCGTTGTATACGATTTTTTGAGTCTCGGTATTCCCATCACTATATACAGTTGTTACTTTTTTAGGTAAGATCGAAGAAGTTGAATCATTATCATCTTTTGAACAAGAAGTAAATACTAATAAAATAGCTGCAAATAAGTAAAGTAATTTTTTCATGGTTTTGATTTAAAATTAAGTGCAAACTTAAATTAAGTTAAAACCTAAAATCGCCACTAAAAGTTATAAAAGCACAATAATAAGACATTAATAAGCACTTAAGCATCAAGCAAAACACAAAATTGAATAAATTGTAAGTAAAGGACATTTATATATTTATCTAAGAGATACCAATATATACTGGAAATGAAAAAACTGAGTATGTATAAAAAAAATGCTAAGAAATTGATTCTTAGCATTTTTTCGTTTTAAATATTAGTCCAAAACTAAACCAATCTGACCATCATCATCTAATTCAGTTTCAACTGAATCAACTTCTGATAATTCCGGTTTTT
>Ga0247807_10000523_pt1 | contig 23766 bp, 21 predicted proteins | sample UWRJL074202C1_FD_179931 | JGI IMG/M metagenome (GOLD analysis project Ga0247807, IMG submission 179931) | Plant litter microbial communities from Arlington Agricultural Research Station in Wisconsin, United States - UWRJ-L074-202C-1 | ecosystem: Environmental > Terrestrial > Plant litter >...
CCGCTCGATCGTCGTGCCTGCGGCCTTCTCCGAGCGCATCGTTCCCGGCAACAACGGCGTCTTCAAGCCGACGATTGTCGCTCGCACTCAGGTTGTGGGCACCTGGCGTGGCACCGAGAAGCGCAATGAGGTCTCCGTCGCTACCGAGCCGTTCACACCGATGACGGCCTCGACCATTGCCGGGTTTGGCCGAGCGGTGAAGCGATACGCGGCATTCGTGGGCAAGCCGGTGGTTCTTTCTCCGTAACCGCGATCTCGGGCCCTTCGACAAGCTCAGGGACCGAGATCGCGCGTAGCCTGGTAACCGTGCGATTTGTCACCACTCTGAGGACCCCGGCGCGAGCGCCGATTCTGCAGGTGCTGAAGACCTCCATCGCCGCGATCGCCGCGTGGCTACTCTCGACAGCTCTGCTCGGGCAGCCCCTGCCGATCTTTGCCGCGATAGCCGCGCTTCTCGTCGTGCAGCCGAGCGTCAACCAGTCCCTGTCCAAGGGGATCGAGCGCAGCGTCGGCGTCATTGGCGGAGTGATCGTCGCGGTCATCATCGGCGAAATGTTCGGCACGAGCGCGTGGGTCGTGCTGGGGGTCATCGTCGTCGCGGTGCTCGTTGCCTGGCTGCTCAAGCTCGGTCCAGGCACCGCAAACCAAATCCCGATCAGCGCCATGCTCGTTCTCGCGCTCGGCGCGCAGACGCCAGGCTACGCGATCGACCGCATCCTCGAGACGATTATCGGTGCCGTGCTCGGCCTGCTCGTCAACCTTCTGATCGTGCCGCCGGTTCTGCTGAGGCCCGCCCATGTCGCGGTGACCAGGCTCGCGGGCGAACTCGCGGCGATTCTCGATGATCTCGCCGCGGCGCTGACCGTGCGGCAGACGTCCGCCCAACTGAACGCGCTCCTCGAGCGCGCGAGAGGCCTGCGGCCGCTACGGGAGGATGCTGCGGAAGCGCTCGCGAAGGGCGCGGACTCGCTCACATTCAACCCGCGCCGAAGCAAGCTGCGCCGCGTGCTTGAGCGAGACGACGTGCTCTTCTCGCGCCTATCGATCCTGGTCACGCGCGTGCTGGGAATGACGAGAGCCGTGCGCGACCGTTACGACGATTCCCTCGCGACCGATGCGACGGTCGCATCGATCGCCGTCGAGCTCACGCGTGCCGCGCACGACTTGCGACTGCTGGCGCGGGATGCCGACGGCAGCACCGCCGAGACCCTCGCGACCGAGACGGCCGAGATTCCCGCTCTCACGGCACCGCTCTCGATTCAGCGACCGCACCCCGAACACTGGATCCTCGTCGGCTCGCTGCTCGAAGACATCCGCCGCGTGCGCGAGGAAATCATCGGAACGCAGGACTCCTAGCGGTGACCTAGCTCAGGGCGGCCCGACACAAATCACCGCAGTGCACGAATGGCCCGGTCTGTCCGGACAGCGTTCGCCGCATGACCAGTAGCCGGTGAGCAGCATCGTCGATCTGCGCCTCGGTTATCGTCCCCGCATCCACGGCAGCGACGATCGCCGCGGTCACGGCAGTGACATCGACGGGGCCGACATAGAGCAGCATCGTCGCGCCCGCGGCGATGGCCCGCACCGCGTTGGCCGACGCATCCGCGTACTCCGGCACACCCGAGTTCTGCAGCATCACCATGTCGTCAGTGATGATGACGCCGTCGAAGCCGAGTTCATCACGCAGAATGTCGTTCCAGAAGGCGGAGAAAGTCGCCGGTTCGGGGTCAATGGCGTCAAACTGCAGGTGTCCGAGCATCACGAGCTCGGCGCCAGCATCGATTCCCGCGGCGAAGGGTTTCTCATGATCGGCCCGCCACGCATCGAGTGAGATCGACGCCGTGGGGATGCTCGAATGCGAGTCGCCCGTCGCGACCCCATGCCCGGGGAAGTGTTTGAGTGTCGAGAGCACGGTGCCGAGCTCGCCGTCGACTGCCTCTGCGACACGGTTCGCGGCATCCGCTCCCGTGGATCCCATCGAGCGTTCGTAAATAAACGAGGCCGGGTCCCCCGTGACGTCGGCGACGATCCCGAAGTTCACGGTGATACCGAGGGAGGCGAGCAGGTCGGCTCGCGTGGCGAACGCATCCCGCGCAGCAGAGGGATCGAGCCCACGCAGTTGCTCGGCCGAGAGCGCCTTATCGGTGCGAATGCGACGGACGATGCCGCCCTCCTGGTCAATGGCGATGAGTCGAGGCAGCGCGGCTTCGCCCGCAATCACGGGAGTCATCGCGGCGAGCCTGTCCGAAGGATCGGGAACGTTGTCGCCCATGAGGATGACGCCACCGGCACCGGCGCCGCTCGCGAAGTCAGCGAGGGACGTCGCGTCCGTTCCCGCGAGATGCACCATAAACAGACTGCGCACCTTATCCTCGAGCGACATTGACGCGAGGCGGTCATCCGCATAGTGGATGACCGGGTCGATGTTCGCGGGCGGCTCAAGGCCAATGGGCACGCCGGGCGGAGCTGGCTGCGGTGCCGTGCATCCAGCAAGAAGAACGCTCGCTGCCACCAGCAGCGCACCCAGAGTGGCGGTGCGGGAAGCCATGCGCGAAGCTAGCTCGATGCCTCGACACGCAGCCACGTGAGCGACGCGAAGTCCTCGGGGGTGAGGCTGAAGTCGGTGCTCGCTCCCGCCACGACCGAGCGAGCTTCAACACCCGCATCGTCGCGAACGAGAATGTCTATGCCCGCGGGGGTCGCGATCGTCTTGGCGAACCGAATCGCCACGACGGCGCCGTCACCGCCCATTCCCGCAACCGTCCAGCGGCTCGAGACCACACCGAGCAGTCCCTTGCCTCGCCAGACGAACCGGCCCTTCGAGAAGGTGTCCCGACCGAGAATGTGCTTGCGCTCGTCGGCGCGCGTGAGGAAAGAGACATCGTCAGACAAGACGAGCGGACTGCGGGAGATCAGGCCATAGTCGAACTTGGGCAAGCGTCGGTCACCGGACAGCCACATGGGGAACGTCGTCGCGGCGACGCTCCAGGTTCCTGGCAGAAGCTCGGCGAGCGCGGATTCGTCAAGTGGTTCGGGCACACGGCAACGATAGACCCAGATGGTTATGAATGGTCTGGGTGTCGGCACTGTTAACAGTCCTGATCACCCTGGAGCCAGTTAGCCTGACACGATGCCGCGCACACTTATCGCTCTAGCGAAGTCGAGCCACCCCGTTCCCGGGCTGGCCGTCACGGCGATCACGGTCGTGCTCGCTGTCGGAGTCGGGCTTGAGTCGTGGCGAGTGGTGCTCGTTGGCGCGGTCATGCTTCTAGGACAGGTCTCGGTAGGGCTGTCCAACGACTGGGTGGATGCGGCGCGCGACCGCGCGGTCGGACGCACCGACAAACCCGTCGCGGCAGGCATCATCTCCCCCGCACTCGCACGCACTGTCGCTTTCGCGACGGCGGCGCTCGCGATTATTCTCACCATTCCGCTGGGAGCAGCCGCTACCGCCGCTCACACGGTCTTCATCGTCTCCGCTTGGGGCTACAACCTCCGTCTCAAGTCGACCGTGGCGTCAGTGGTCCCCTACATCGTGAGCTTCGGACTGCTTCCGGCCGTCGTGACCCTCTCACTGCCCCAGCCTCTTCTGCCCTCCTGGTGGGCCATTGCTGCGGGCTCACTGCTCGGAGTCGCGGCGCACATCGCGAACGTGCTCCCCGACCTCGATGATGATCGGGCTACCGACGTGCGGGGCCTTCCGCACCGAATGGGTCAGCGGGCGAGCGCGCTCGTCATTGCCGGATCGCTCGCTGCGGCATCCTGTTGCATCGTCCTGGGGATTGGCGGCGCCGGTGTCCTCGAATACGTCGGGCTCGCCGCGACCATCGCCATTGCGGTGGTTTCGGCAGTGCTGGTCGTGTCGCGTCCACGGTCAGGCGCCGTCTTCCGCCTCATAATGGCCTGCGCCCTACTCAACGTTGTTTTGCTTGCGGCGGCCGGTCCGCGCATCCTCGCCTAGACCGCGGTTCGAACGGTGCGGATCCCGAGCAGAGACGCGAGCGAGCCCAGGAAGAACAGCCCGGAGACGATCAGAATCACGACGTGGAAGTTGGACACATCGAGTGCGCCAACGACGACGATCCCGAGCATTGCAATAGCGACGAGGCCGGCGACTCGTGCCACGGCATTGTTGACCGCCGATCCGATTCCGGCCTGATCTGAGGAGATCGACCCGAGGATGGCCGAGGTGAGCGGGGCAATCGTCATCGACATACCGAGGGCGAAGACGATCACGCCGGGCAATACGTCCCACCAGTAGTTGACGCTCTCCCCCATCCTGAGGAACCAGAGATGGCCGAGACCCGAAAGCAAGGGGCCCACCGTCATAAAAATGCGAGGACCGAAACGGCTCGACAGTGAGCCGAACCAGGTCGAGAGCAGCACGTTAGCGACCGACACCGGGAAGAAGGCGAGCGCGGCGATGGTCGGCGGGAACCCGGCCACTTGCTGAAGGAAGATCACCGTGATGAACCCGCTCACCGAGAGGGCTGCGTAGATGAGCGCCGTCGCGACATTGCCCACCGAGAAGTTACGCACTCGGAAGAGTCCCAAGGGCAACATCGGCTGCTTTGCTCGACCCTGCCACCAGACAAACACGAGCAAGCTCGCCACCCCGATTACGAGCGGGAGGTAGATCGCGGGATGGTCCCAGCCGAAACGCTCATGCTCGATGAGAGCGAAGACTGGTCCGCCGAGCCCGATCACGGCGAGCACACCACCCAGAAAGTCGACGCGAGCGCCGGGTTTGGGAGTATCGGGGTGCTTGAGCCTCGCGAGCAGCACGAGCGTAACCGCAATCGGGATGACGTTGATCGCGAAGACCAGCCGCCAGCTCAGAAACTGCACGAACAGTCCGCCCAGCACGGGACCCGCGAGGAAGGCCGCACTGGTCCAGGCCGTCCAGGTGCCTATCGCCTTAGCCTGAGCACCGTCGCGGAAAGCGGAGAGGATGAGGGCAAGCGAGCTGGGCACGAGCAGCGCGCCCGCTATCCCCTGCACGGCCCGCGCCACGATCACGAGTTCGGCGGTCGGGGCAACGGTGATGGCGAGCGAGGCGATACCAAACCCGATAAGGCCGAGACGCAGGATGCGCACGCGACCGAAAAGATCGGAGAGGGAGCCCGCCACCAAAATGAGCGAGCCCAGGGTGATGAGGTAGGCGTCAACGACCCACTGTTGGGTTCCCAGTCCCCCGCCGAGTTCGTCGCTCATGGCCGGGAGCGCAACGTTGATGACCGAGCCGTCCAGGAAGGCGACGAATGCCGCGAGGATTGCAATGATGAGGATCGCGCGCTGTTGCCGGGTCATGAGGCAAGTCAACACCCATTCCAGCGACTATGAGCTAGTCAGCGGTTGTGGCTGCGGCATCCAGAACCGCGTGGATCACGCGGCGGTCGGCCAGCACCCGAAAGTGCCCGACAACGGGAACACGAACGTTGGTTGCGCCCGGCAACTCGCTGCCGCCCGGGATGTGCGGATCGAACTCCCCATAAATAGAGGTGATGCGGGCGTTGAGGTCGAGATTGGCGGCGAGGGCCACGATGAGCGAGTCGGCGGGACCCAGCGCCCGAATGGTGCGCGAGGGGATGTAGGGCGCGAGCGACGAGCCCGAGAAGGGAGTCGCGATAGCGATGAGGGAGCCCACGCGCTCCGCGGCTCCCGGGGTGGCCATGACCTGCTTGCCGACGAGTCCGCCCTTGCTGTGGGCGACAAGGATCACGTCGTGGAGATCGCTGCTCTCGAGGTACCCCGCGATGGCTTCCGCCGCCTCGGTCAAGGAGGTGCGGTTGTAGCCCAGCCGCGTGATCACGTGAACGGGATGACCGGCCTCGCTGAGCCGTCGACCGATCCCGCGCAGCAGGAACCAGGGCTCGTAGACTCCCGCGAGCAGGAGGACGGGCTGCCCGCTGCCCTCGGCAAACTGCCGCGGCACGCGCGCGAAGATCCCGCGGAACTGCTGGATGCTGACGTACCAGTAGTCGAGCCACCAGAACCACCCGCGCCTGATCCAGGTCATGATTGCGCGTGTTCCCGAATGTGGCGGGCGATCGTCACCGGATCGGTGTACATCACCACGTGAGCCCCTCGCACACGGTGCGAATCGGCGCCGGGAACGAGGGAGGTGACCTCGTCGATCCACGGCTCGGTGACGATCGGGTCTCGATCGCCGAACAGCACGAGAGTGTGAGCGCGCACGCGGGGAAGGCGCTCCTCGATGCGATCGTTCAGCATGTGCGGCATTTGGCGAAGGCCATAGGGGATGCCGCAGCGCACCAAGTAATCGGCTATCGCGAGGGCGTTGACGACGGGCGGCTCGCGAAAGCCATCGCGCGCAAGAAGTCCGATCGACCGCCAAAATCTCCGTGCGTCTGGGCGAAGTGTCGGCGACATGAGCACCAGGTGCTGGACCAGGCCGGGATGATCAACCTCGAGTTGGGTGACGACCTGCGTGCCCCAGGAATGGCCAACAAGCACAGGATGCGTAAGCCCCGCCGCCGCGAGAAACGTCGCGAGAACGCCCGCGTGATCGGTGATGCTGACATCCCGGCGAGGATCGGGGGCGGCGCCGAAGCCGGGGAGGTCAACGAGATACACCGTGCCGTGCTTCGAGAGTTCGGCGGCGGTCGGTCCGAAGTATCTCGAGGACACGCCAATACCCGGGATGAGCACGTAAGACGGACCGTCGGGCGTGGCCCCCGGGAAGCGCTGCACGACGATCGTGAGGTCTTCGAACGCTTGCCTGCTCGTGAAGTAGGTAGCGCCACGGACGGTGCGGGTGCGATAGCTCGCCTCCCCACGAGGCCTCATCCTTCTGCGCACCACCATCATTCGAGTGTATGTGGAGCGCCTCGCGCCATAATGAGCAGGTGACCATTGGCACCAACTGGGCAGGCTACTACGAGTACCGCGCCGCGCAACTGCACTTCCCCGCCTCTATCGACGAGCTGCGCGAGATAGTTGCTTCCGCGCCGAAGCTTCGAGCCCTCGGCAGCAGGCATTCCTTCAACGACATCGCTGATTCGACAGAACTCGTCAGCCTCGAGAAGCTCCCGCACAACATCGAGATTGACGCAGACAGCGAGACCGTGTCGTTCTCGGGCGGTATCCGCTACGGCGACCTCGGTCGGGTTCTGCATCGCGAGGGCTGGGCCCTGCGCAACCTCGCGTCGCTCCCCCACATTTCCGTCGCGGGTGCCATCGCTACGGGAACTCACGGTTCGGGCGACAACAACGGAACGCTCGCGAGAGCGGTGTCGGGTCTTGAGCTCGTTACTGCGTCGGGTGAGCTGCGCTCGGTCAGCCCGGCAGATCCCGAGTTTGACGGAGCGGTCGTCTCTCTCGGTGCCCTCGGCATCGTCACACGCGTGACGCTCGACATCGAGCCCTCCTTCGATGTGCGGCAGGATCTGTTCCCCGACCTCACCTGGACCGCACTGCTCGACAACTTTGACGCGGTCATGTCGCGCGGATACAGCGTAAGTGTCTTCACCAACTGGGCGGGAGACGTTGCGGGCAACGTGCTCATGAAGAGCGTTACCGAGGGCAGGCGTCCCCCGCAGGAGCTCTTCGGTGCGCGGATCTCACCCGAGACTCGGCATCCGCTGCCTGACATGCCGTCGACGAACTCGACCGAGCAGGGTGGAATCGCGGGGGCCTGGATCGACCGACTCCCGCACTTCAAACTCGGGTATGCGCCGAGCCACGGTGACGAGCTTCAGAGCGAATACCTCGTTCCGCGCGAGCACGCTGTTGGCGCGATCGCGGCCGTTCGGGCGCTGAGCGACAGGATCACACCTCACCTGCTCATCTCGGAGATCCGCAGCATGGCTGCCGACTCGCTGTGGCTGAGTGGTGCATACGAGACGGATGCCGTGGGCATCCACTTCACCTGGAAGCGTGAGCCAGACGCCGTGCTGCCGTTGCTGCCCGTCATCGAGGAAGCGCTGGCTCCGTACTCTGCGCGACCGCACTGGGGCAAGCTATTCAGCGAGGTGCGACGCGAGCTCTACCCCAAGCTGCCCGACTTCGTCGCACTCGCGCGGGATGCCGACCCCGACGGCAAGTTCAGCAACGAGTACCTCGAGAGGCACGTGTTCTAGAGCATCCCCACTGCCGTCACGCGCACCGCGGCGACGCCGAGCTCGGCGGACTCCGCGAGGTCCACGGTTGCACTGATGCCCCAGTCGTGGTCACCGGCGGGATCGTCGAAGATCTGTCGTACTGTCCACTGCCCAGGCGCCTCGGTGACCATCAGCAAGGCGGGACCACGCGCGTTCGGCCCCGTCGACAGGGTGCCGTGCTCGTCAAAGTAGTCGTCCATCGCGTCGGCCCAGCGGTCGGCGTCGAAGCCCGCGCTCGCATCCAGCTCCCCGAGCGCATCCCAGTCCTCCCGAGCGGCAAGCTGCACCCGGCGAAACAGCTCGTTGCGTACGAGAACGCGGAAGGCACGCGGATTGCTGAGCACCGACGGCGGCGCGGGAGGAAGCACGGGTGCCCCGGGCGACGCGCTCGCGGCCGTGCCAGACACCATCGCTTCCCACTCGTCGATGAGGCTCGAGTCGACCTGTCGCACGAGTTCGCCGAGCCACTCGATGATGTCGCGGAGTTCTTCCGTCTTGGCGTCGTCGGGAATCGTCTGGCGCGCGGCGCGGTAGGCGTCCGACAGGTAGCGCAAGACGAGTCCCTCGCTGCGCGCGAGCTTGTAATAGCCGATGAAGTCGGCGAACGTCATGGCTCGTTCGTAGAGATCGCGCACGACGGTTTTGGGGCTCAGAGCAAAGTCACCGATCCACGGCTGGCTGGCGCTGTAGGTCTCGAACGCTGCATCCAGGAGTTCCTCGAGCGGCTTCGGCCACGTCACGCTCTCGAGCAGCTCCATGCGCTCGTCGAACTCGATTCCCTCGGCCTTCATCGCAGCGACCGCTTCACCGCGCGCCTGGAACTGCTGCTGCGAGAGCACGGGACGAGGATCGTCGAGAGTGGCCTCGAGTACCGAGATCATGTCGAGTGCGTAGGTGGGAGAGTCCGGATCCAGAATCTCGAACACCGCGAGCGCGAAGGGAGACAGGGGCTGATTGAGCGCGAAGTTGGCCTGGAGGTCAACAGTGAGCGCGATAGTGCCATCCGCGGCTTGGGTCACGACGTCGGCCGTGCGCAGAGTGCGGTAGATCGAGAGCGCGCGGCGAGCGAGGGCAAGCTTGTTGTTCCACGTCTCGTGGCTGTCAAAGATCAGATCCCGCATGGCGGTGAATGCGGTCTCAGTCGACGATCCCGACGCTCGAGCGATGACGTTGAGGATCATCGAGTGACTCACCTGCATGTGCGAGGTGAGCGGCTCAGGCTCTGCTGACTGCATGCGCTCGAAGCTCACGGCGCTCCACGACACGAAGCCCTCTGGAGCCTTCTTGCGCACGATCTTGCGGATCTTCTTCAGGTCGTCGCCCGCCTTGGCGACGAGCCTCGCGTTCTCCGCCTCGTGCTCGGGCGCTTGCGCGACCACGGTGCCAGCGGTGTCGTAGCCGGCACGGCCTGCTCGCCCCGCGATCTGGTGGAACTCACGAGCGCTCAGTTGCCGCATCCTCGTGCCGTCGAACTTGGTGAGAGCGGTCAGGAGCACGGTGCGGATCGGCACGTTGATGCCCACGCCCAGGGTGTCGGTTCCGCAGATGACGCGAAGCAGGCCGCGTTGAGCGAGCTGTTCGACGAGTCGACGGTACTTGGGCAGCATGCCGGCGTGATGCACCCCGATGCCCGATCGGATGAGTCGCGACAGGGTCTGGCCGAACACCGTCGTGAAACGGAACTCGCCTATCGCCTCCGCAATCTCGTCACGCTGCTCGCGACTGACGATCTTCACGCTCGTCATCGCCTGGGCACGCTCGAGAGCAGCGGCTTGAGAGAAATGCACGATGTAGATGGGCGACTGCCCGGTGTGAAGCAGGTCTTCGACGGTCTCGTGAACGGGTGTGAGCGCGTAGGAGAAGTGCAGAGGAACGGGACGCTCGACGCCCGTGATGAGGCTCGTCTCGCGGCCAGTGCGCTCGCTGAGGTCATCGGCGATGCGCTTCATGTCGCCGAGCGTCGCCGACATCAGGATGAACTGCACACGCGGCAGAGTCAGCAGCGGAACTTGCCAGGCCCACCCACGGTCGGGATCCGCGTAGAAGTGGAACTCGTCCATAACGACCTGGTCGACCTCAGCATCCGCTCCCTGTCGGAGGGCCATGTTGGCGAGGATCTCGGCCGTGCAGCAGATGATCGGCGCATCGGGGTTGACGGAGGAATCCCCCGTGACCATGCCGACGTTCTCCGCGCCGAAGATGTCGACGAGCGCGAAGAACTTCTCGCTCACGAGCGCTTTGATCGGCGCGGTGTAGAACGTGCGCTTGCCTTGCGCGAGTGCGGTGAAATGCGCGGCAATAGCGACAAGCGACTTCCCCGTTCCGGTGGGAGTCGACAGGATGACGTTGGCCCCAGAGACGATCTCGATGAGCGCCTCGTCTTGGGCCGGGTAGAGCGGGAGCCCGCGCGACTCAGACCACTCGACGAACGCCGTGTATGCAGCATCCGCGTCGAAGGGCCTCGGAGCGAGATCGAGAAGGGCGGTCACGGGCTAGTGTGCTCGGCCGCGACGCGCGCGTAAACATTCTCGACGTAGGCCCAGAACCCCTCGACGTCGAGCTTCGTGGCGACAAGAGCGTTCGGGATAGGCGGATCGAAGTCGACAACCGTCATGCCCGTCGTGAACTCGCCCGTTGTCTCGATGTCTACACGAGCGGGCCGCGTCTGGAACAGATCAGGGCGCGCAACGTAGGCGACGGCGCAGACATCGTGAACAGCCTGGCCGTCCCAGTCGGGGTCGCGGGGGTTGAAGTAGAAGGTAGCGAGAGGAACGATGAGTTCATCGGCGAGCGCGCCCAGCGCGGACAGGCGCTCGATGATTCCCGCGTTGGCCTGCGCCTGGAGGGTGAGATCGAGACCGATCATTACTACCTGCCAGTCGGCGTCGAAGACGATGCGAGCCGCTTCGGGATCGGCCCAGATGTTGAACTCGGCGGCGACCGTCGCGTTGCCTCGAGTGTACGAGCCACCCATGATCGTGAAGGATGCTGCCCAGCGTGCGATAGCGGGCTCTCGTTCAAGGGCGAGCGCGATATTGGTGAGCGGACCTGTCGCGACGAGGTGAATCGTGCCCGGCGTCTTGCGGAGGGTTTCAATGATGAAGTCGACCGCGTGGCCCTCTGTCACCGGGAGTGTGGCCTCCGGCAACACGACGTTCCCGAGTCCGCTCTCTCCGTGCACGTGCGCGGCATTGCGCGACTTACGCGTGAGAGGATCCCTCGCTCCCTGCACGACCGGCACAGTGGGGAACTTCAAGTACTCGCGCAGCTGCAGAGCGTTGCGCGTCGTAGCCTCGAGTTCGACGTTGCCGCCAACCGTGGTCACACCCACGAGAGTCAGGTTGGGGTCACCGTGCGCGAGAAGCAGGGCAAGCGCGTCGTCGAGTCCCGGGTCACAGTCAAGTAGTACGGAGTGGGCCATGACTCAACCGTACCTACCGATCACCCGCACAGTTGCGGGCGGCATAGATGCGCGGGGCCCGACGCGTACAATTTCGTGTGGCCTCTGAAGACTTCCCCCCATCCGGCATCGACCCCGCCGACCTCGCCGTCGCTTTGCGCGTGCTCGAACAGATGGCCGATGTCGACCAGGAACACCCCGACTACACGACCGTTCGCCGCGCGACCGCCAAGATGTTCAAGGCGGTCAAGAAGGAGCGCCGGCTCGAGAAGCGGGCCGGGATCGCCGACGCCGACCGCTCAGTGATCGCTGCGACCGCGACGGGAGCGCCCGATCGCATTGATGACGAGACCCGCGGCATCCCGATCTCCACGTCAACGACAGCGCCCACAGCGGGAACGCTCATCAAGGCCCGCGCCTGCTACATCTGCAAGCAGCCGTACACGATCGTCGATGCCTTCTATCACCAGCTCTGCCAGGACTGCGCAGCTCTCAGTCACGCCAAGCGGGACGCCCGAACCGACCTCACGGGCAAGCGCGCCCTTCTGACGGGCGGGCGAGCAAAGATCGGCATGTACATCGCGCTGCGGCTACTGCGCGATGGTGCCCACACAACCATTACGACGCGTTTTCCTCGGGATGCCGTGCGCCGCTTCACAAGCCTCCCCGACTCCGCGGAGTGGATCCACCGACTGCGCGTTGTGGGCATCGACCTACGCGACCCCGCTCAGGTCATCGGGCTCGCGGACTCGGTCGCCGAGCAGGGCCCCCTCGACATCCTCATCAATAACGCGACCCAGACCGTGCGTCGCTCACCCGGTGCCTACCAGCCGCTCGTCGATGCGGAGCTTGCCCCGCTGCCCGATGGTGACCTGCCCGACCTCGTGACGTTCGGGCACACGAACGACCAGCATCCACTCGCTCTCGAGCGCTCGCTCGCCGCGCACCCGATTCTGGCCGCAGCAGCGGAGCGAGCGGACAACCTCACCGCCGCCGCCCAAGAGCTCGCGGACCAGGCGATGGGCGCGGGCAACTCCTCCCTTGAGCGCCTCGCCGCGGGAACCGCGATCGACGCCGGCGGGCTACTACCCGACCTCGACGACGCGAACTCGTGGACTCAGCACGTGCAGGAGGTCGACCCCCTCGAGATGCTCGAGGTGCAGCTCGCGAACACGACAGCCCCGTTCATCCTCATTTCGCGGCTGCGCCCCTCGATGGCGGCATCGCCTGCGCACCGCAAGTACATCGTCAACGTGAGCGCGATGGAGGGTGTCTTCGGTCGCGGTTACAAGGGTCCTGGCCACCCGCACACCAACATGGCCAAGGCAGCCGTCAACATGCTCACGCGCACGAGCGCGCGCGAGATGTTCGAGACCGACGGCATCCTCATGACGAGCGTTGACACGGGCTGGATCACCGACGAGCGCCCGCATCCCACGAAGGTGCGTCTGGCCGAGGAGGGCTTCCACGCGCCGCTCGACCTCGTGGACGGCGCGGCTCGCGTCTACGACCCGGTGGTGCGGGGCGAGGCGGGCGAAGACCTCTTCGGGGTCTTCCTCAAGGACTACAAGCCGGGGTCGTGGTGAGCGAATCGGACGGCGCGCAATTTCTGCGCGGCGCAGCCTCCGGCACGCGCGTGGTCGTTAGGCATCTACTCGACGACGGGATGGCGACGGATGCCCTCGGCTACCTTCACGTGGCCGACGCGACCCACTGCGTAGTCGCGACAAAGCGGGGGCTCGAGACCATCGCCCTCAGCGCCGTGATCCTCGCGAAAGAAGTTCCGCCGCCGCCCGCACCGCGCCCGCGCTAGCGCTGGCTCAGGGTGCGATCTCCGCCAAACTGGACGACTTCTCTGTCGCCCACCGGTGAGGCGAGGTCGACGAGGTAGTAGTCGGTGTGAAGAACCGGGCTGAAGCAATCGGCGACAGCTGTGCCCTCGACGGCCGGGTTCGCCACCACGACTGCCACCGACACGGTGGTCTCGGTCTCCTGCACGATAAGACCAGTCACCGTGCAGGAGAACGACGGCATCGTCAGCACAAGATCTGCCTCCGCGACATCCATTCCCGCCCCGGCTTGCTCCGACTGATCCCAGACCGCCTTAGGAAGCCGCTTCTGGGCGTCGAGGAGTTCGTAGCGACCGGGCAGGGCCAGGGCAGAGCCCTCGGGCAAGTCCGTGAAAACCGGATACCTCGTGATGTGCACCGTGCTCATGGACTCAGAAAGCTCATCGATCTGTCGCTGCGTCGCGGGATCGAGTGGTTCACTGGGTTGGTTTGCCTGCTCCTCGGCGGTGGGTTGCTGGGACAGGCTCAGCACCGCTCCCGCGACAACGAGCAGCAGCACAAGATAGACGACGATCGAAAGGTAGTCGATGCCGTACGACAGCTCGCTCGGCTCATCGGGAGGAAGCTGATCGAGTCTCGCAGCAGCGCGCTTGCGACGCACAATGCTCAGGATCACCAGACTCACGAAGAGGCCGATCCCAATAATGGCAGCCCAGAAGAACGCAAGCGCCTTGGCGCGAGGATCGCCCGGCCACAGGCCGCCGACCATTACCACGGCACCAATGATGGCCAGGGTTCCCGACCCCATCCGCGCAATCCGGAAGCGCCGATTGCTCGGGACGACCCGTTCGGGGGTGCGGTAGCTCAGCCCTGCGGTGAACGACCACACCTCCCGCGGGGCGAGCAGCCCCGGAAGCGAAATCAGGAGGAGTAGCGCGCCCCAGCCCCACAACGATTCCACTTACTTCCCCCTTGGTATCCCTTTCGAGGATACGCGGGGAATCGGGCTAGATTTTCGGGTGCTTCACATCTACACGGCGTAGTCGCACACCCACGAGCGCGGCACCCAGCAACATGATGAACCCGGCGCCCAACAGCAGAGCCGAACTGTCGGCGAGACCTGTCGCCGCTAGCTCACCCTGGTTAGTGGGAACAGCCGGGGTGACGGGCGTGACAACTGTAGGTGGCGTGACAACCGTCGGAGGAGTTACAACCGTCGGTGGAGTTACAACCGTCGGTGGCGTGACAACCGTCGGAGGCGTAACAACCGTCGGAGGCGTAACAACCGTCGGAGGCGTAACAACCGTCGGTGGCGTAACAACCGTGGGAGGTATGACAACCGTCGGAGGTATGACAATCGGAGGCGTGACAACCGTAGGCGGCGTGCTATCGTCGTCGTCCTCGTCGGTAACGCAGGCCGGCCTCGTGATGACGTCGTTGATGAGCGTGACAGCACCTGTCCCCGCGATGAGCCTGCCGACAACATTCACACTGTCGTTGACGCTAATGGAGGCGGCGGCGAGAATAGTTCCCGCGAATTGCGAACTCGCGCCGAGAGTGGCCGAACTGCCCACTTTCCAGAACACGTTGCAGGCTTGAGCGCCACCGCTGAGAACCACGCTGCTCGCGGCAGCCGTGATGAGCGTCGTGTCAGTCTGGAATATCCACACATCGTCAACATCGCCCGTGAGTGTCAAGGTGCTCGTGAGACCGAACGTTCCCGTCGAACCCGCCGTGTAGACGCCGGCGACGAGAGTCTTGCCGCCGAGCTCCACGTCGGGGACCGAGGTTCCCGTGCGGCCTGCCGCGTCGAGGTAGGCGGTACCCGCTGCTGCCCTCGCCGAATCGGCGGCGGGAGGAGTGTAGATCGAGCCTCCCACGACAACTCCGGGGCCTCCGGGTACGTCGAAGCCGGAGATTGCGGTTCCTGGGCTGACACCGAGGCTGCCAGCCAGTACGGAAGGACCGGTGTTTGTTACAGCGGAGCCGCCAAGCACCGAGTAATCGGTCAGCACTCCGAGGCCGACCGCGGGAACGGCGGCGCTGGCGGACGACACCGACAAGAGAGCTAGTGGGATAGCCAGCACCGCGGAGGTGACAAAGGCTACCGGTCGAAAAAAGGGACGAGAAGATGACATTTAGGCGCTGCTTTCATGAGGTGGATATTGCACCGATCATGATCAGCAAGGGTGTGCGCCCTACGGGTAGTTTCAGCTGGTCGTTTGCTCAGAATGCCTGTTAAGTGAAATGTTGTCAAGCTATTGACGAGAGTGTTATAAGTCCGATATACCATTCCGCGTGCGACGATGGATTTTATGGCCCGCTCAGCAGTCGACGATCGAATCTGCAGCGCGGCGCTGGGGCTTCTGAGGAGCCGCGGACCCGCCGCGGTGAGCATCGAATCGGTCGCCTCCGCCTCGGGCATAGCCAAGACCACGATCTACCGTCGCTACGAGAACAGCGAAGCCCTGCTCACCGGCGCCATCATGTCGGCGACGACCGCCGTTGAGATTCCGGATGGTTTAGCTGCGCAGGATGCGTTGCGCTGGGTTCTACGCCACGCTCGCGACACCATCGAGCACGTCGTGGGCCGTGGCACCGTGGCCGCCGTCATGGTCGACTCGGACCCAGGCTTCACGGCGCTCATGCTCGGCATGATCCGCTCGACGACACACCCCTTCCGCGCCGACCTGGGTCAGCGAGTGCGCTCGGGTGAGCTGCGGGGGAATCTCGATATTGAGCTCGCCATCAGCATCCTGCTGGGCGTTGTCGTCGCCGAGATCATCCGCAACCGGCCAACAGACGACGCATGGGTGGATTCCGTGCTCGCCCTGCTCTGGCCCTCGTTCGCTCCCTAGCCTGAATCGCCCTCGCCGGAACGGGCCTGCCGAGAACCGCCGAACGAGCGCTTGCGACGCGAGAGCAGGAGTCGTGACGCGAGCCCTACTGCAGCGACGAGCGCGCAGAGTGCGGATCGGCTCGGTGCGGTCGAGTGCTCTATGGGGCGTCGCATCGGGCACAACGCATCAGAGCAAGCAGGAAACCGAACCTGTCTCAGTCGACCAGCCGTCGCACGACAGCGTCCGCGAGGAGGCGCCCGCGGAGGGTTAGTTCAATTCGTCCGCCGAGGGCGGCACGTGCATCCACGAGTTCGTCCGCGATGAGCCCCGCTACCGCGGTGCGACCGTCCGCCGTGAGTTCGCTCACCGGGATGCCTTCCCGGATCCGGCTGCGCAACAAGACCGATTCAACGCGCCGAGTTTCGTCGTCGAGCGTTTCCCGGCCCGCAGCGGGCGAGACCCCGGCCACCATACGATCGGCATACGCGGCGGGATGCTTGACGTTCCACCACCGCACTCCCCCGACGTGGCTGTGGGCGCCAGGCCCAATGCCCCACCAGTCGTGGCCGAGCCAATAGCTCAGGTTGTGGCGGCTTCGGTGCCCGCCCTCAGACCTGGCCCAGTTAGAGACCTCGTACCATTCGAAGCCCGCCTCTCCGATAAGCGCGTCGGCAAGCTCATACATGTCGGCCTGCAAGTCATCGTCGGGATGCGGCACCTCGCCTCGGCGGATCTGAGCGGCAAGCTTGGTGCCGTCCTCGATGATGAGCGCGTATGCGGAGATGTGGTCGGGATTCTGAGCGAGGGCGTGCTCGACGGAGGTGCGCCAATCATCCAGGCTCTCGCCCGGTGTGCCGTAGATCAGGTCGAGGCTCACCTCGAGACCGGCTTCCTTCGCCCACCCCACAACGAGCGGAACCCGAGCGGGGTCGTGGGTGCGCTCGAGAGTGGCGAGCACATGGGGAACGGCTGACTGCATCCCGAACGACACCCGGGTGAAGCCCGCCGCCCTCAGGGAGAACAGGTAGTCGCGATCAACCGAATCGGGGTTGGCCTCGGTGGTGACCTCTGCATTGGGTTCGAGTCCCCAGGTGTCGACGACTGCGGCAAGCATCGCGGCGAGGTCCGTCACGGGAAGCAGGGTGGGCGTTCCTCCCCCGAAGAACACTGTCGACACCGGGCGGGCGGGGGCTCCGGATGCGGCGAGCACGTCGGCCGCGAAACCGACTTCCGCGATGGCCTGGGAGGCGTAATCCGCGCGCTTGGCACCGCGCAGTTCTTCGCTCGTGTAGGTGTTGAAGTCGCAGTAGCCACAGCGCACCCGGCAGAACGGAACATGAAGATAGACCCCGAAGTCACGGGATGTCGCGCCGCTCATCGCCGAGATCGGAAGAAGCCCATCGGCCGGGGCCGGATCGGCGATGGGAAGGGCGCTGGGCATTACCCCATTGTTTCATCGCGCCGCGAGTCATCCGACCGAGTCAGCCCGAACACTCGAATACTGCGCTTCGCGGTCTTCTCGTAGTCCCGGTAGTGCGGCCACTGGCGTTCGAGCGTGGGCCAGAGCTCATCCGCCTCGTCCTGGCTCAGCAGCCGGGCGGTGACCGCCACGAGCTCGTTGCGATAGTGCACGTGGGCGAGCGGCTGAGCGAGGAGATTGGCGCTCCAACCGGGGTGCTCTTCTTGCCCGAAGTTGCTACCCGCGATTATCCAGCCGCCATCGTCTTGCGGGAAACACATGAGCGGCGTCTCCCGGGTGAGTCCGGTCTTTGCTCCGACCGTCACAAGCACGAGCGACGGGATCATGAGCGCGCTGAGCTTGAGGCGACCTCCGGTGAGCTTCCAGAGTCCGCGATCCACGGTAAGAATCACTGGACGCAGCACGTGCCGCGCAGGACTGCGCATGAGAGCCGCGACCAGGCTCCGCAGAAAACGTGTCACGACTCCTGGTCGATCGGACCGCTTAATGAGCGAAGGTAGCGCCGGGTGTAGTACTCCTGCGCGATTCGCAACGCGGGATAAGTCACCCACCAGTACCAGGTCGCCGGGCGTGAAAAAGCTCGAATAGTCAGCCAGACCGAGCCATCATCGCGCTGGTCGACCACAAACGACTCTTCGCCGTCTTCGGGATGCCCGGCCATCGTGCCGTACGCGAAGCCCTTGCGATTGGGTTCGTCGACGACGTACACAACCCGCACGGGCGCCTTGACCCCGATCGGCCCAATCACGGGGATCGTGAGCACGGCGGAGTCTCCCGGCTGCACGAATGGCGTACCGTCTGCGCCGAACATGGCCTGCGCGTCTCGGTCGTCTGCGGCGATGGGGTTGCCGAACTCGTCGAACGAGACCGGCACATAGCGATCGATGGTGTCGCGCGGCTCATCGAGTCGTTTGACCGTGAAGCCGCTGTTCTTCTGGATTCCCCACGACAGGGCCTGAGACCAGGCGTACTCGAAGCGAGCATCTCCGTGGCCCACACGGGACCGCCGCTCGAGAGGGCGGTACCCAGGAGGCGGGTACTGCATAAGATCGGCGGCCTGGGTAGCTCCGATTGCGCCATAGCTGACGGTCGGGCCCGGCTGAGTTCGGTGCACTAGGGCGCCCCTCTCAACTGCATCATCGCGTTTTGCCCCCGGCATTGTGGTTCCACTCGGCACCTCAGTACATACCGACAGGGATTCACGTTAGTGCGAAAACGGGGTACATGCACAGTCGGCAGATCCCGCGAGCGCTACTTCTTCTCTTTTTTGGCCTCGGTGTCGCCCGAGAGCGCGGCGATAAAGGCCTCCTGAGGAACCTCGACGCGACCGACCATCTTCATGCGCTTCTTGCCCTCTTTTTGCTTCTCAAGCAGCTTGCGCTTGCGGGTGATGTCGCCGCCGTAGCACTTGGCAAGAACGTCCTTGCGCATCGCGGAGATGGACTCGCGAGCGATGATCCGCGCGCCGATCGCAGCCTGAATGGGCACCTCGAACTGCTGACGCGGGATGAGCTTCTTCAGACGTTCTGTCATGAGCACACCATAGGCATAGGCCTTTTCGCGATGCACGATCGCGCTGAACGCATCCACCGCCTCACCCTGCAAGAGGATGTCGACCTTCACGAGATCGGCTTCCTGATCGCCCGACGGCTCGTAATCGAGGGATGCGTATCCCGCGGTCTTGCTCTTCAGCTGGTCGAAGAAGTCAAAAACGATCTCGCCGAGCGGCATCGTGTACTTGATCTCCACGCGGTCTTCGCCGAGGTAGTCCATTCCGATGAGCGAACCGCGACGAGACTGGCAGAGCTCCATGATCGTGCCCACGTAGTCCTTGGGCGCCAGGATTGCCGCGCGCACCATGGGCTCGCTCACGTGGGCGATCTTCGTGCCTGAGGGGAACTCGCTCGGGTTGGTGACCGTGTACTGCTTCTTGTCTTCGGTCGTGACCTCGTAGGTTACCGACGGCGCAGTGGAAATCAGGTCGAGGCCGAACTCGCGCTCGAGGCGCTCGGTCACAATCTCGAGGTGGAGCAGGCCGAGGAACCCGCAACGGAAGCCGAAGCCGAGCGCTACCGAGGTCTCGGGCTCGTAGTTGAGGGAGGCGTCCGAGAGCTTGAGCTTGTCGAGAGCCTCGCGCAGCACGGGGTAGTCGCTGCCGTCGATGGGGTACAAACCCGAGAAGACCATGGGCTTCGGGTCGGTGTAGCCGGGAAGAGCATCCGTTGACGGACGCTGCGCGTTGGTGACTGTGTCACCCACCTTGGACTGGCGCACATCCTTCACGCCGGTGATCAGGTAACCGACCTCACCAACGCCAAGACCCTTGGTGGGGATGGGCTCGGGAGAGCTCACGCCGATCTCGAGAAGCTCGTGGGTGGCGCGCGTCGACATCATCTGGATGCGCTCACGTGGGCTCAGCTTGCCGTCGATCATGCGCACGTAGGTGATCACGCCCCGGTAGGAGTCGTAGACGGAGTCGAAGATCATCGCTCGTGATGGAGCGTTCGGGTCGCCCTTCGGGGCGGGGATGAGATCAACAACTCGATCGAGAAGCGCCTCCACGCCCATACCCGTCTTGCCACTCACACGCAGCACGTCGTCGGGGTCGCCTCCTATGAGGCCGGCCAGTTCCTTGGCGTATTTGTCCGGATCGGCCGCAGGGAGGTCGATCTTGTTGAGCACCGGGATGATCGTCAGATCGTTCTCGAGCGCGAGGTACAAGTTGGCGAGCGTCTGGGCTTCGATGCCCTGAGCCGCATCCACGAGCAGGATCGCGCCCTCGCACGCGGCAAGGGACCGCGACACCTCGTAGGTGAAGTCGACGTGACCCGGGGTATCGATCATGTTGAGGGCGTAGGTCTGCGACTCGAGCGCCCACGGCATGCGCACGGCCTGGCTCTTGATCGTGATGCCGCGTTCGCGCTCGATATCCATGCGGTCGAGGTACTGGGCGCGCATGTCTCGATCGCTCACGACACCCGTAATGCCGAGCATGCGGTCGGCGAGCGTCGACTTGCCGTGGTCGATGTGCGCGATGATGCAGAAGTTGCGGATGAACGCCGGGTCGGTCGAGGCGGGCTCTAGCGCCGTGGATGCTCGTGGACTCACGTGTTCCTCTAGTCAGTAAAAACGGGACTCGCTATTCTCCCATGAGTGGGCTGATCGCGACGAACTCGCGGATTCGTGCCGCGAATCCGGAGCCGTGCACTCCCCCGACACGCGATTGCCCTTGCCAGCAGTTAACTGGTAATGTTGTTCCTTGGCTTGCGTGCAATGTCCCTGAGACTTCAGTTCTCAAGATGTTTCACGAATCGCAGCCGGAATGTAGCAGGGAGAATCTCCCCTCGGCTGCCCAGAATCATCCAGACACTTAGCGAAAAGGTATAACAGTGGCAAACATCAAGTCGCAGATCAAGCGCATCGGCACCAACAAGAAGGCCCAGGAGCGCAACAAGGCCGTCAAGAGCGAGGTCAAGACCGCCGTTCGCGCGACTCGCGAGGCCATCACCGCCGGTGACAAGGACAAGGCAACCGCCACGCTCCTCGTTGCGACCAAGAAGCTTGACAAGGCTGCCAGCAAGGGCGTCATCCACAAGAACCAGGCTGCGAACCGCAAGTCGGCCATCGCCAAGCAGGTTGCTGCGCTGTAAGGACTTCGACGGACTCGGTAACCGAGTCGTCTCACAGAAGCCCCCACTTCGGTGGGGGCTTCTTTCGTTAAGCCGGATTGTTTGTGAGGCTGACCGTTACTCGCCGCGGTTGGCGATGATACCGACCATGCGCTCCAGCGCAAACACGGGATCCCGGCCGCCACCCTTGATCTGACCGTCGGTGTAGGCGATGGCCCCAATGCAGGCGCCGAGCCCGTTGTCGTCCCACCCCTGCAGGTCTTTGCGAGCTCGATCGACCTGCCAGGGCGCCATGCCGAGCTTGGACGCCAGTTGACCTGACGAGCCGTTGGCTCCGGAGACCTTCGCCATCCCACGCATTTTCATTGCGAACGCGGCCACGATGGGTACCGGGTCGGCACCGGATGACAGGGCGTGCCTGAGCAGGATCAGCGCCTCCCCCTTGCGTCCGGCGATCGCGATGTCGGCGACCTTGAAGGCATTGGTCTCGACCCGCCCCGAGTAGTACTTCTCGACCGTGACCTCGGTGATCTCCTCGCTTGAGTCCGCGAGAAGCTGCTGGCAGGCTCCAGCCAGTTCCGCGAGGTCATCAGAGAACGCCGACACGAGGGCCCGAATCGCTCCGCCGGTGATGCGCCTACTCGCGGCCTTGAACTCAGCGACCACGAAGTCGGACTTGTCGCTATCTTTCTTAAGCTCGAGACAGCTGATCTCGATGCCGTTGCCCGAGCCCGCGCGGATGGCATCAAGAAGTTTTTTGCCCCGAACCCCGCTGGAATGCCTCAGTACGAGATAGGTGCCCTCGGCCGCCTGCTCAAGGTAACTGATGGTCTCCGTGATGAAGGCATCCGTGCACTTCTCGACGTTATCGACACGGATGAGACGCGGTTCGCCAAACAGGGACGGGCTTGCCACAGTCAGCAGCTCGCCGGGCTGATACTGGTCTGCCGAGATGTCGCTGACCTCGAGTTCCGGGTCCTCCGCTTTGAGAAGTTCCCGCAAAGAACGAATAGCACGATCGGCCAGGTACGTCTCCGGGCCACTCACGAGCACCACCGGCGCTGGCCGAACCTGATGCCAGGCGAGCACGGGGATTTTAGTTTTGGGAGCGGCCACGTTACGAGCCTAACGGCGACGGCTGACCCTTCAGCGCTGGGTCCACACGACGACCGACCCCGCTGTCGATCCGGACGCTACAAGCACGAGGCCATCCAGGTCGGTGCGGTTCGGGCTGGTCCCGGAATCGGTGAGCATGTCCAGCAGGGCTTGAGTGGGATGCCCATAGTCGTTCTCTCCGACGCCGATGAGACCGACGGCCGCGCTAGCAGCCTGGTAGAGGCGAGAGTCCTGGTCCGCCGATCCGTGATGGCTCACTTTGATGACATCGACAGGGCGGATCTCGCCCGATGCAAGCAGACGAGATTGGGCGACAGCGCCCAGGTCTCCGAGAAACACCGAACTCAGGCATCCAGACGCACACTCCCCCGCAGGCTCGAACGCGACGACCACCGAAGCGTCGTTGCCGGGCTCGAGACCTCCGAGTCGCTCGGGTGGCCACAACACGTGCCATCGAAGCTCTCCCAGCATGCCGGTACTGCCTTCCGTCACCGAGTGGATCTCGGCGCCCGCCGATGCCAGTTGAGCCACGAGTACCTCGTCGGCCCCCGACGACGTTGGGCCGACAAGAACGGTGTCGACTCGCCCCGCCACCGCACCCGCGCCACCCACGTGGTCGAGGTCGAAGTGGGAGAGCACGAGCAAGTCAATGTGCTGGATTCCCAGATCGGATAGGCAGTTGCTCATCAGCTCCGGATCCACCCCACTGTCAACGACCGCGATTCGGCCCGTGCTGCGCACGACGAAGGCATCACCCTGTCCCACGTCGCACCCGGCAATCTGCCAGTCGGGGCGAGTGAGTCGGCCGAGCACGTAACCACCACCGACCACTCCCCCGTAGGCGACGAGCGCGACGCACATACTTAGTGCAGCCCACCGGCGAAGACGCCGACTCGCGAACAGCACGACGATTCCCAGGGCCGAGAGCAGCGCGAGCATCGCCGCTCCGATGCCGCCCTCCGGCCACGGCAGTCGCGATAGCGGCAGTGTCGCGAAGAACCCGGCGACTCCCGCGATCCACGTCGAGGGCAACCACGCAAGCCAGGCAAGCGCAGCACCGACGGGCGGCAGCAGCGCAGAGAGAAGACAGGATGCGAGCCCCAAGATCGTGGCGACGGGCGCGGCCGGTGCGGCCATGAGGTTCGCGACGATTCCGTACGTCGGGATCGACGCATCCAGGAGTATCAGAACCGGTTGGCACGCGACCTGGGCGGCGGCAGGGATCGCGATACCCATCGCGAGAGTCGGCGGCAATACCCGCGAGAGTAATTCGGCCAGGGGTCCCGCGAGAACTAGGAGCCCCGCAGTGGCAAGCACGGAGAGCACGAAACCAAATTCGCGCGCAAGCCACGGATCGAGCACGAGAAGCCCTAGCGTCGCGACGGCCA
>Ga0247807_10000524_pt1 | contig 23762 bp, 13 predicted proteins | sample UWRJL074202C1_FD_179931 | JGI IMG/M metagenome (GOLD analysis project Ga0247807, IMG submission 179931) | Plant litter microbial communities from Arlington Agricultural Research Station in Wisconsin, United States - UWRJ-L074-202C-1 | ecosystem: Environmental > Terrestrial > Plant litter >...
GAAAGAGTAAATGAATCAGAAGTGCTTCTGAAAAAAATGGGAGCAAATGTTACTAAAAAAATCTATGAAAATATGGGACATACCATAAGTCAGGACGAAATTGATTTGGTAAATGAACTTATTTTTGAAAAGGAGAGGTTTTAAGTTTTATGTATCAACACTGAATGTTGTGGAGAAATATTAAAATATTATATTCTTAATTATTTTTTAACGCAAAGAACGCAATCCCGATAGCTATCGGGATTCGCAAAGTTCACTAAGATTTAAGTAGTGTTTACAATCAAAGTCCACAAAGCTTTGTGAACTTTGTGTTTTTTCTAAGCTTAGTATATTTAAAAAACTTTGCATTCTCCGTGGTAATTTTTTCTATATCCACAGGTTTGAGGATTGATCCAGTTTTATTTACTTTTTCTTTGAGTTAAATTTATCTTTTTGCGAAATTTCTATCTTGAGCCCTTACTTGATACGATTTTTAGAAACAAAACTACAATAAAAAACCCCTAATCAATTGATGATTAAGGGTTTGTTTTTTGTAGCCCTAACGGGACAATTCTCGAACCATTTTTTAGATGATTTGACCAAACTACACTACTAATTTGTACATTCCTGAAATAGTATATTGATTTATAATTTTATATTCTTTTATTTTTTTTCAAATTTTTTTGTTCTTTCTATAAAGAATTATTTACCCTCTATTAAAAATTCAATTGTTCATACTGGAAATTGAAAAGAGATAATTGGTATATTTGATTGTTCTTCAGTTAAAGTGGTACCTAAAAGTTCTTTTTTATCATAAATTAATTTATACCATAATCCGCACTTAAGATCTCTCCAACGAAAAACAGGATAATAATTCATTTTTTCAGGTACTTCGATATTACCTAATAGCTTCCATTTTTTTAATTTTATTCCAGCTTCAATTGCGGTGTAGAAATAAAAGCCATACCCTGAATTTTAAATTTTATCTAAATCGTCATTATTATCGGTTTGATTAAAAACCCAAATCATATTTCCACCTAATTAATTTGGGTCTGTATAAAAGTATTGAAAGTATCTAATTTTATTTTCATTAATAACTTTATATACATTTCCTGGTAACAAAACTTTTTTAGCCATATTGATTTTACCAGTTATTCTCTTGTTCTAATGGTGTATTAAGAATTTTCTTGATGGCTGAAATCTTTTTAGGCATTTCAGAATAAATAAATTCTTTAATTTCTGCCCATTTTCTTTTACGAAATTTCAAATAATTTGTCTCGCTATATGGGTATTCTTTATCTTCAGTTATATTACCCATAGATATGCCCATCCCTCTATGTATGATGTTATCAATTAAAATCTTGCAACGACCTTTTTTAAAAAATACATTGATATTGAAATCAATTACACCGTTAGCACTATTCATAAATTCGTTTTTATTATAGGCAATCTCTTGCTTGATTTTAATGACACCATTTTCCTTATCAGATTGAATAATATTTTTATTAAAATTACTTTGTCCACCAAAATAATCTATCAACTTACTATTTAGTCTGTCGAAAAGAATTTCTTTCGATTTCGTTGTGTCAATTTAAATGATTTTTTCAAAAACTAAATCTTGTGAAAAGCAGTTGCATGAGATTGTTATAACAAAAAGAATGGTTAACAATAATGGTTTTCTCATTTGGTGAATTATTAATTTGTTTCAAATATAAAAAGAAGAATAAGCTAAAAACAAAAAAGCTCCAGATTTCTCTGAAGCTTTGTCTTAGTGCGGGAAGCATTCAAATAACTAGTCAATTTAATACTAAATTGACTCGATTAAATTGTCAATTAACACTGAAGCTTTACGTTAGTAGTCAACAACAAAAAATCTCTAAGTAATATAATTAATAAATAAGTAAATCAAAACATTATAAATGGAATTATTGTGAGTAAAATAACATAAATTTTTAGAATATTCCATTCTTATATTTTTTTTAAATTATTCAAAAAAGTTTAGTGTTACTTAACTCCTTTCAGGTTTAAAAAACTAGAGATAATTTATTAGAATTTTTTTTGAATCACTTTTTAATAGCTCAATGTTTATATCAAGTTTATTTTTTTTACTCACTTCAGCAAGTAAATCTATTTTTTGTAAAAGAGATTCTCTGATAAAATCATGTCGTTCGGATTCATTTTTACTAAAAAAATTGTCTTCATTTATCACAATTGGCATTCCTATTGATTTTTCTTTCTTTCGATAACTTTCAATTTCTTTTAAGTTATTTAGTAGATATGGAATGGGATTGATATAGAATTGGAATAATATTAATTTTAAGTCCTGGCCGTAATCTTTGTTTTTTAGAATTTTGAAAGTTTTTTCAATTTTATTCTCTCCATAAATATAGGATCTAAATTCAGGTCCCATTGCAGCTCCAATATTAGCGGAAACAAAAAAACCTAAAATGTTTTCATTGTCATTCATTATCTTTTCATTTTTAGTCTATACTTAATTTCAAAATACTGCTCTGTATCAAATTTAAGTCTATTAAAGAATAGTGGTGATGACTACATAAAAACTTCTTCAATATCTACTCCGACTTATAAAAAACAATTATTTTTTTGATAATTAATAATCCTCCTTTCTTTTATATACCCATGAATCGAGATTATCAAGTTTTAATAAAGCATCCTTAGAAAATATACACTTTTCTTCAACTTCTGAAAAATCAATATCAGCTAAAACTTCTGTTGTAACATCACTTATATTTTCATAATCATCTTCATTTGGTTCTCTGTCTAAATAATATACAACAATTAATTTTTGCCTACTTTCGAATCCTATGGCAATAGCCCTTATTTCGGAATATATCATTCCTAGTAATGCTTTTTGAATTGATAATAGTACAGTTCTTCTTATTTCAATAAATTCCATTTTTATTTGTTTTTAATGTGTTGGTGCTGAAGGAATAATGTGAACGCCAGTTTTACTCCCGGTAATTATACCATTTGTTGTTTGAAATGCTTGCCCTTCAAAATTAATAAAAGTTCCGATGGGCTTTCCAAAATTAACCCTAATTTTTACATCATTTATTATTTGCGTACTACTAATATTTCCTGAATGAAAGTCATCTAAAAGACTGCCAGCATCTAGATCCAAAATACTTTTACCTCCTACGTAGTTATTATGCTCGAAAATATGTTTTCCTTGCTTGCCTAAATTTATTTTATCAAAATTAGGATTATTCGAAAGGTCAACATAACCTGAATTATCAGCAGTTGCTGTGCTACTCATATTTATGGGCTCCTGTTGTGTATTTAATGATTTGTGATGATCAATATTTGCCTGTTTGACAGAAATATCAACTTTATCAGTAATTACAGTTGGCTTAGGGTTTCCTGTCCATGCATTTAAACCTTGGGCTTGTGCCGCTTTTAATCCTTGATATCCTCCTGTAACTCCAGATATAGCAATGGTAAAACCAACATTTGCAAAGGGATCCTGCCCATCAATAATATTTGCTACACCATTTAAGGCAACATTTGTGGATATAGCGTAAGCTGCCCCATTCAAAATACCTGGAGGCGCAAAACTTGCTGCATATCCTCCGGCTGCTCCAAATACGGCTCCTTTAACTCCTCCAAAAGCGCCATCAAGCATTACCTGACCAAAATTATTACCATTAAGGGCAGAGCCTACTGCGCCTCCGGCAAATCCTGATGCGGCACCTACTATCATACTAGCTGCTAAAGAAGATCCCATTCCTGCCGTTGCATAAGTCACTACTACTGCAACAACAACAACAACAACCATAACGACAAGTTGTTTCCAATTATCACTAAACCAGGATTCACCAGTAAAATCGGTATACTTTAGAGGATTATTTAAAACATAGCTATATCTGTTATAGTTTTGAGTATTAGATAAATCCTGTATAAAATTATCAGGTTGCAAGAATCTATGTAGTTTAGGATCATATATTCTACCGTTCATATTAATGATTCCAACACTCTGTAAATGCTCATGTCCTGTATAGCCTCTGTCTAGTATTATTAAACCTTGAAGAGTATTTCCCGCTCCATCTTGTACTTTAATAATATTCCCCCATGCGTCAAAAAGGCGTTTTTCGACAATTGATCCAGCCTGATCTGTTATTGCAACTATTGAATTTTGATAATCACGTTGTAAATATAAAAAATTTTGAGTTGTTCCATCACTTTTAAGTACTATTGGCGCTGTATATCCATCTCCCCCTATATATGTAACAAATTCTAAAGCACCTGTTGTTCGGTTTTCTTTTATTTCCATTGTTCCATCAGCTGAGTAATGCTTTCGATAGGGTCTTAAAAGTTTATCATCTTCCAATCCGCCATAGAACATTGTACTACGTTCATTGCCATCATTATAAGTAAATGCAAGTTTATCAACTCCAGTTTCTTCAATTTGGACCGGTTTTTTAAAAGTATTGTATGTTACATTAAGAGTTGGCCTTGCTGTATAATAGCTTAATGCATTTGAGGTTACTGTAATTGAGGTATTTTGATATGGTTTATTTGTGTTTGAATAATTATATGTACCAACATTATTTTGAGTAATTCGACCTTTATCATCATAAAGTTGTGTTTCCTGCACTCCATTTATATTTGTGTATTCTGTTAAACGGTCTAAAATATCATATTTAAAGTTTTCATTCCAACCAAATAAGTTATTGCTACGACTTGTTAAATTGCCTTTGAGAGGATCAAAAACCGTATTTAATGTTAAAATATTAGCAACGGGCGCAGCTGTTTTATCATATTTTACTTGAGAAGGAAATCCATATGAATCAAAATTATTGGTTATAGTTGTTGGGCCGTTTTGCCCGGAAGTTAATTTTCCTTTTGCGTTAACAGTATTTGTCTGTGATAAAACAGTACCGTCTGAATCATCCAGAATTTGCCAAATAAATCCATTTTTATAACTATATTTTACGGCTTTCGAACTACTTTTTCCTGATATGCTCGCAGTACTTGTTTCTTTATTAACACGGCCAAAAAAATCATATTCAAATTTTTTAGTAAAGCTAGCGTAAGGAGTTATTTCAATTGTCTGACTTACTCGTTTTGATGCATCATAGGTGTATAGGTTTGTAATTATGCTGCCGCTTTCATTTAAATTTTCAAATTTAGTATCTGATAATAGTTTACTTGTTGAATCGTATGTATAAGTTGTTTTTGAATTGGTATTTGTACCGTTAATTGTCTTTTGACTTATTTTCCCAACATTATCTAAAGTGAAAGTAGTTGTGCCATTTGGAGTAGTCTCTTTTGTTATTTCTCCAAACGTATTGTATTCATATGTATAAATACCTGCGGATGGATCGGTTAGTTTTGTTTTTCTTCCCCATCCGTCTTGTTCTATTAAAGTAATGACCCCATCAAAATTTGATGATTTTAAGTTACCATCGGCAAAATATGTGTAAGTGATATTTCCTCCAGGGCTTTCAGTTAGTGAAATAACATTTCCAAGAGCATTTTTAATTATTGTTTTTGTTTTTCCATTTTCGCTCACACTAGTAGTCAAGCCTGAGTAAGTTATGTTGCTAGACGTACCTGTATATGAGATATTACTATAAGGTCTTCCGTACGTATCATAATAAGTTGTGTTCCATTGTGTAGGAGCCGAACCAAAATAGGGTTCGCTTATTTGATTGTTTCTATTGTCGAAATCATAATTATAAGAAACGTACGAAAAAACATCATTTATGTTTTTTACTCCGGTTTTTATTTTTCGGCCCAGATCATCAAAGGTTTCTTCACTAGCGCTGCCATCATCTCCTGTAGTAGTTATGATCGTTTTACCAGAGCTGTTTGAGTATGTATAATTATTCGTTTTACCTAAATAATCAGTTGTCTTGATTTTTTTTAACCAAGCATCATAAAGATATGACGTTTTTAACCCAGAAGGATTTATTTGAAAGTTTAAGGATCCATTACTGGAATTGTAATCATAAACTGTTGAAAGCCCTTCTATATCTGTGCTTTTTGTCAAAAATCTACCTGAAGGGTCATATTCATATTTAGTAATTCTAGGAGCCAATCCAGAGGTAGAAATTGATTTTTGAATGACATTTCCATATGTGTCAAAATTATTGTCTTCAATCAAATATTCTGTGTTCGTTCCTTTTTTCTTTACCTGTGTTAGTAGATTGTTTGTGTATACATATAATTCCTCACTAGTTGATGTGTCTCCAGAAACGATTGTACTTTGTGTTTTACTTGTAAGTCTCCCTATAATATAGGATGAGCCTGTTGTTTGATTTTCGTAAGTAAAAATACCCGTCGTATTTTGTAAAATTGCGGATCCTTCTTTTACTTTTGCAATAGTTTGCGTAGGATTATTATATATGTCAAAAACATTTGTTGTTTCAGAATTAGTATTATCTAAACCATTGTATTTTTGTGTTATTGTGTTTGAGAGTTTATACACCTTATTGGGTAAAAGTTGGCTTTCGTAAGTTAAAGTGGTACGCGAAATATAATCACTCGGCGTTTGATTTGTTAAACTGGCATATCCTAAAACAGTATAATTTTCAACTGAAGCCCCTCGAAGATTTATGTTGTTCCTTGTTACATCTGAAATTATAGGTTTTGAGTCATCAAACCAGTTTGTTTTTAAAGTGGATCTAAAACCTAAAAATCCTAATCCTTCAATGTTTGAAACTGCTCCATAATACGTGAAGAGCTGTTTTTTATATGTTGTAGAACTAGTTCTTTCCAGTTTTGTTACTACCTGAAATGTTGGCGCTACAATTATATCTGTATAAGGATAATTTTCAGTATAAGGACTGCTATAATAAATAGGTCTGTTATCCTGATAAGAATTTGAATCAAGTGACATATACGATATTGATTCTGTAATTCCATTGCCAGTAACTATGCCTTTAAGTAATTGTTCTTTACTGGAATCTTTGGTAGAATTAAATATATAGATTTTGTTATTATTTATAAAAGAAAGTTCCAGTTTTTTATTGAACTGATTAGCTGACAAAAAAATGGGTAAAGCATCACTATAAATATCAGGCTGATTAAGAATTCCTCCACTGTAAGAATTACCAACAACAGAAGAAAAACCTCCATTTTTATTTATGTAACATGATATTCCAAGACTTCCTGTACTTGAAGCCCTACTTGAGTTTGCAACTAACAAATCGGTCTTTCCGTCATTGTTATAATCTGATGGTATTACACTATATGTGATATTGCTACTATTAGTGGGGAAAGTAAAGTACGTCTGAGTTTCTTTAATAAGGTTTATACCAGTAGAAGAATATTTATACCATTCAGAATATCCAGGCCCTTTTGGAATAATAAAATCTGTTTTACCATCACCATTATAATCACCCATCAATATTTTGTCAATTGTTATATTTGGGTCGTTTGTTGGGGTTTTGAATAATAAGACAAATTGTTTACTGTCATTTAATGAATAAATTTTAACGCCGCCAGTATCAAAAACATAAATGTCAGATTTCCCATCTCCATTGAAATCTGCAACCAAAAATTTGCTGCTATTTGTAGTGCTTAGAATACCCGCTTGATTTACAAAATCAGTAGTGACTCTTCTATCAAGGTTAACAAAATATGATCTACCGCCTGTCAAAGTTTGTGTTATTGTCCTTGTACAGTCAAGAAACATAGTATAAGTAATAGATTTTTCGATTACTACTGCATCTGTTAATCCGTCGCCGTTAAAATCGCCGCTGATATAAGTTTTAGGAACATCTTTCTCTATATAGCCTTCTTTAGTAGTAGCCGCTTTTGCATTTAAATTAGGATTTGCTATTCTGTCTACTGGCTCATCCAGATCACAAGGATAGAAATATGTTAGTGTAAATTTTGGGAATGTATATAACTTTTGGTCTTGCTGTGTAATACCAGATCCAGCTTTAGCATAGGTTGTGAAACTGTCAGATTTTGCAACAACCCACGCTTGTAGAGGCATTAATTTATTATCGGAGTTTAGCCAGGTTGCTGGAAATATTTCTTCAAATTTGCCTACAGGATGTTGCCAGCCAATATCCATAGAATTACCTGATTGTAAACCTGAAAAAAGCCAGTATTTAGCCTTAGAATCACTTCCTACAGTAGGATACAAAATAAAATCCATACTACCATCTCCATTAAAATCGCCAGAAACAGTATTGGAATTTGCAGAGGTAATACTCCCTACACTTAAGCTCGAAGTGATTGGTGAACCTACTATCGTTTGCGCTGTTGTATCATAACTGAAAACAGTAGGATTGTAAGATTTGGTTCCGTCACCACTCCTTTCAGTAATACTAATTAATCGCTGATAGTCTAAAGTTGTGGTTTCGTGCTGTAGTAAATAATTTCTAAATGGAACGCTATTTCCCCATGAGGTAACCTGGCTTAATATTTTGTTTTGCAATAGATTTTGCCCTCCCACATACATTTGTTCTGGTCTTTGCCTTATTTTATAGGTAAACTGAATTTCATTAATAGGGCTATTCGTTGCAACAGCACCATATTTAATGGAACTGACATTTGTTATATTATTTGTTTGTTCATAAGAATAGCTAATTCTTATACCTTGTGGGTTTTCCCAATATGTTATTGACCAATCAGTAATTGATCTTGAATCTGCTGAATTTCCATAATAAGCTTTTGAGCCGTCTGGATATTCTACAATAAAATATTCTGGTCCATAGTTAGAACCATTAGGATGAATTCCTCTAGAAGTAATTTTTACATTTGAAAAATTTTCTGTTTCGTATACAGTTGTATTTGCGCCATAGGCTCCCGATGTTCCTGTCTTGATAATTAATCTTTGCCCATCGAAAGCAAAACGGTCTAAAGTATTGAAATCAACAGGATCTATTGTTCCATCATGAAACTTGGAGGCTGCAATTCTACTTATGGAGGATATTCCTGATATATTCCATCCAAAACCAGCATTACCATTTCCTCCCTGACTACTATAACTTAAATAAATATTGGGAATTACTCCATTTATTCCCGGTGGGGTTGCAATAGGGATTTTGTAATTGGCACCCCCATTGCCAGAAACTGATAATTCACCCTGTGTAGTTCCTGTTTCTGAGGAATTTCCTGTAGGAGAAGCTAATATTGTTACAGAAGCTGGAGCATTTTTAATTATATTCGATAGTGAAGTTTTATTTTCTGTAGCGGATTCAATTCTTTTGATTATAGTCGTACCAGTAACTATTTTTCCTTTCTCTGTTTGTGCAGTTAGCAGAAAAGAAAAATATAAGAGCATAAAAGTAAAGTAGAGTTTTTTCATAATATTATTGCTTTATGATTTTGATTGTTTTTTGTTCTCCGTCTTTGTATAATAACTCAATCAAGTAAACTCCATTAGGATATGTATTAAAAGAAATGTTCTGGCTGTTGTTTTCTGGTTTATTTTGATTAAATGAATCTATTAGCTGACCATTTATATTGTAAATCTTTATAATTTTTACATTATTATCATCTATCGGTTGCCAACTAAGATATAGCTCTTCTTTGACAGGATTGGGATAGTAGGAGATAGCGTCTTCAGGAGAAAATTTTAATAAATCCTCTTGTGTCAAATTTTCAACTTCTTTTATAGGCATGTCAGCTTTTTTTGAAGCAAAACATCCTGAAATGCAAAGTTCTCTTTTTATCTGATTTCCTGCATTATCATAAAAGAACATGAGTTTGTTTTGAGCAGTTGAGATATATGATATACTCAAAAAAATAAAAAAAAGGTAATTTTTCATCATAGCTAAGTTATTTGACACAGTTGTGTAGAATTTAATTTTATTTAAGAATCTCAGAAGTTGCTTAAAAATAGTGATTTGCAAATATTATTCTTTAACCTTAAATAGTTTTACGGGAAACCACATTGTTTGAAAATTTAACAATATTATTTATGAAGGTTAGCCATTTAAAGGACTAATTAGAAAATTAATAACTGTATATAGCCTCAGATCAATTTCCATCGGAAATACCTGTGTTCAACTTTTCGAAGATTGGATTAAATTTATCGGAATGAAAAAAGACCTAATGAATCTTGATTTCTCAGGTCTTTGCATTAAAATAGTACTTAATGGGACAATTCTCGAACCATTTGTAGCTAATTTGACCAATTGAGACATAATGAAATTTAATCTATTTTTTTGTCACACTTTTTTGATTTGCATATCTTTTATTATTAAAAACAATAAAGTTTTAAACTCCACAAATAAAACATAAAAGTCAGAGATTATGGGGATATTGCAGGTAATGGTTATACAATTCCTCCAGTATAAAAAGCAATGGAGTAAGTCCTCAAAATTATTTATATTTACATCAAGATTATCATCAATTACGGCTATTAGGTTTCGCTGGATAACTATTTTAAAATTATGCCTTTGAAAATAAAATTACTTTTAAGTTGCTGTTTTTTTTCTTTATTTTCTTTTGCCCAAAGGGAGGCAAGTGTTTGGTATTTTGGTAAAAATGCAGGGCTAAAGTTTCATCCCGACGGATCTGTTACTTCATTAACTGATGGCAAATTAGTTACTAATGAGGGCTGCGCTTCGATAGCAGACGCCGCAGGAAATTTATTGTTTTACACAGATGGAAGAACAGTATGGGATAAAAATCATTTAATTATGCCTAATGGTGATTATTTCAATGGTACTGGATTGAAGGGAGATCCGTCAAGTACAAATTCGGCTATCATTGTCCCTAAACCGGGAAATTTAAAAATATACTATATTTTTACTTTAGATGAGCCCCATCACGAAAATGCTGCAGTTTATCCAAACGCTTTTTCAGGGAATTATATTGATGAGGATAGTGGTAAAACTCCAAATAATGATGATGGTTTAAATAATGGTTTAAATTATTCCATTGTAGATCTTACAAAAACTGGAACTAATGGCAGTCTGGGGGATATTGTAAGCCGTAATAATCCCCTTATCACATACGATACAGATCCAAACGGAGAAGAAATAAAATACAAATGTTCTGAAAAGTTAACCGCGGTGCGCGATGCTTCTGGAAATGGTTTTTGGGTTATTACACAGTTTACGGATTATTTTTATTCCTTCAGAGTGACTTCCAGCGGTATTACAACAACACCTGTTAAATCACTGGTATTACCAAGTGTTCCTACTTATGGATATCGAAGAAATGCAATAGGGTGCTTTAAAGCATCACCTAACGGAAAAAAATTGGCTGCGGCATATGATCAGATTGATACACCAACAACCCCTTATAATAATTATAAAGGAAGCGTTTATACCTATGATTTTGATAATTCGTCGGGTAAAGTATTTAATCCTAAGTTGATTGCAAAAGATGTACGTGCTTACGGCGTCGAATTTTCAAATGATTCCAATGTCCTTTATGCAAGTATGGAAGCACTATATACTTCACAAGGATTGGCGCAATTTGATTTGCTCAGCAATGACATTCCAAATTCAAAATTATATATTTTTAATGCTCCATATGGTATTGGAGCACTGCAATTAGCGCCCAATAATAAAATTTACTACAGCAGTTATTATCCAAGTTCATTAGGTGTTATCAATAATCCTAACATAGTTGGCTTAGGATGTAATTTTGATCCAATAGGACAGCCGTTATTATTAGATACTACTCATAATAAGGGGCTGCCTCCATTTATAACCTCATTTTTTGATGCTTTTTTTGAAGCTAAAAATTTGTGTCTTGGAAATGATACATCATTTATATTAAATTCATCTCAAACAATAACAGCCGCCACATGGGATTTTGGAGACGGAACTACTTCAGCAGATTTAAATCCTTTACACAGGTATTTAGCCGTTGGATTTTATAATGTCTCGGTAACAGCTACAGGCCCAAGCGGCTCCAGCACAGAATCAAGAGAAGTGATTGTCAGTAATATTCCAACTGCAACTCAGCCACAGGATATATTGGTTTGCGATGACAACAATGATGGTTTGTTTGTATTTGATTTAACCAAACAAAACAATTCTATTTTAAACGGACAGGATCCAAATTTGTATACAATAAGTTATTATCATAACAATATACTTATTCCTAATCCCAACATTTATCAAAATAAAATACCTTATCAGCAGGAAAGCATTACAGCAGAAGTAAGTAATAACATTAATTCAATGTGTAAAAGCAGTACCTCCTTTGTTATTAACGTTCATGACAGTCCAAAACCTAATTTACCTTTAGATATTCCAGAATTGACTAGTTGTGATAATTCTAGTGTTGGAACGGATACTGATGGTAAAATAATTTTTGATTTGACCCAAAGAGAAGCATCTATATTAAACGGTCAGCCAGCAGCCCAATTTTTGATTTCCTATTATAAAGATGCTGCATTTACCCAGTCTATAATTTTGCCTGGATCTTATGTAAATTCGTTGGCTTCAGAAACTGTGTATGTAAAGGTAATAAACAAAGATAATATTGGCTGCTCAGCTGCAACATCATTTAATTTAAAGGTTTTTAGTCTGCCTATAATTGTAAGTACAGTAAGCTTAAAACAATGTGACGAGGATATTGATGGATTTAGCTTTTTTAATTTAGAAGAAGCAATTAAAAAAATAATGACAAATTCAACTGAAATTATAACATTTTATAAAACCTTAGCTGATGCTCAGAATGATACTAATCCTGTTTTAAATCCTACTGCATATAGAAATCAAAATGTTAGCAGTGATAAGGTATATGTCCGAGTATCTAATCAAAACAATTGTTACCGGATTGCACAATTAAATCTTATTGTTTCGACAACGCAAATACCCTCGACATATTCTAAATTATTTACTCAATGTGATGATAGTAATCTAGGAAATAACCATGATGGTATTACATCATTTGATTTCAGTAGTGTAACAACCGATATAAAAGAAAATGTTTTTCCTACGGGACAACTTTTAGATGTGAGCTACTATGAAAATGTTGAAGATGCTTTGGCAGAGAAAAATGCTATTTCGGATATCTCGAACTATCGTAATACAAGCTCACCTAATTTACAGAAAATTTTTATCAGGGTCGATAGTAGAATTAATAATGATTGTTTAGGATTAGGAGGATACATTACCTTAAAAGTTGAACCTGTTCCTATAGTAGAAAATTTGAAAAAAGAATATTGTGATGACGATCAGGACGGTATCTACGGATTTAATACTTCAAACCTTGAAAAAGAACTACTGAACGGGATCACAAATGTTAATATCTTTTACACGGATCAGGATAATAATCCACTTTCAAGCCCACTGCCAAATCCGTTTATCACAGCTTCTCAGGTTGTAACGGTTGTTGTAAAGAATAATACGTCTACAGGATGTTCATTTAATGCAACAATATCTTTTGTAGTAGACAATTTGCCTGAAGTATTTGCAATTGATCCGACACTTACCAACGTTTGCGATGATGAACCAGATCCTGTTATGCAGGATGGTAAATATGCTTTTAATACTTCTTCGTTTGAGGCTGCTTTATTGGGTGGGCAAACTGGAATGACGGTTAGATATTATGATGCTAATGATCAATTGTTATCTAGTCCGCTTCCTAATCCATTTGTAACCCACACGCAAAATGTAAGAGTAGAAGTCATAAATCCGAATAATTCAAATTGTTCTGCCAGCACTATTATTCCTTTTATTGTAAATCAGGTTCCTAAGATTAATTTGAAAGGAGAGGAGTTAGTATGCAGTAACTTGCCAACATTCACAAAGAACATCGATGCCGGACTCTTAGATTTGAGTTTGATTAATGATTACCAGTACACTTGGTTTTTTAATGAAACTTTACTTCCAAATGAAACAAGCTATGGGTTAACAGTGAATAGAGAAGGAATATTTACTGTTGATGTTGCTGATAAACAAACACATTGTAGTCGAACAAGAACAATCAAAGTATCAGCGTCAGATATTGCTTCAAATTTAATTGCTGTCGTTGATCAGTCCAATACCATTACTATTTCTGTAACAGGAAACGGAGATTACGTGTATGCTTTAGATGATGAAAATGGTTATTATCAGAAAGAAAATTCTTTTGAAAATGTGCTTGCCGGTACTCATACAGTTTATATAAAAGATCAAAATGGCTGTGGAACGGTATCTAAAGAGGTAGCAGTTTTTGGAATCCCTAACTTTTTTACGCCCAATCAGGATTCTTATAATGATTATTGGAACATTGAAGGTATTGATGCTTCAAATGCAAAGGCAACTATTCAGATTTTTGATCGGTATGGAAAACTACTAAAACAAATTACTCCGATGAGTCAGGGATGGGATGGAACTTATCTTGGAACTCAGATGCCAGCGGATGATTATTGGTATGTAATAAAATTGGGAGACAACAGGATTTTTAAGGGACATTTTGCTTTAAAAAGATAAGAAAGACAAATATGTTCGTTTTTTACAAATCTGAATACGTGGCAGGATTACATGCCTATTCCTTAATTCATTGATTTTATTGGTGTTCTCAAGTACTCTTCCAAAAAGGGTAGCCGAATAGGTCTCATTTTAAATGACTTACCTTGTAGCTCTTTGTGTCCTTGATCAATTTAATAGCAGTCAGTCAATGTACTTTAATATATGTAAAGTTATTAAAAATGTCATTATGATACAACATATAATAATCCATGTGGTGAATTATTAAGGCTGTAAATTGGATAAATTGTACTTTGGATTATACTTTTGCTGTATGTTTTATAATAGTTGTGGAACGCGTGAAAATCAATATTCAATTTAAGTAAGGAGTGCTGATTTTGTATAACTAAAAGTAAATTATTTGTGGTTATTATTTAAGTTTAATTGCTCTGTCAAGAATTCGATGCAATTGCTAGAATATTTTTAGATTTACTATCAATGAGCAATCTACATCTATTAGTGTGCAAAATTATCATATCACTTATTTGATTTGAAATTTCATCTTTTTAAAACTAATAGGGTAATTTAATATATACAAATTTGTATATATGCAAATTTGTATATATATTTACAGGTAATAATACATTAGCAATGATAAACAATATAACTGGCTCTCCAGTAGAAGGAGATAATTTCTTCGGGAGAGAAAAAGATTTAGAGTATATATGGAAACACATTCAGAAAGGAAATTCAGTGATACTTTCTGCTCCAAGAAGAGTTGGCAAATCTTCTTTAGCAAAAAAGGTAATACAGCGGGCTAAAGAAGCCGGATGGAATTCATTGGAAATAAATTTAGAAGAAATTAAGTCTGAGGAGGGATTTTTAAGAGTTTTTATAAAAGAATTGCAGAACCAAGATTGGTGGGAAAAGACAAAAGGCAAATCTTCTGAAATAATTGAAAATTTATTATCTGCATTTAAGCTGTCAGGAGAAGCATTTGGTGTAAAAGGTAGTTTTGAATACCAAAAAGGAAAAGAAGATTCTTATGATAATTTAAAGAAACTACTAAATCATGGAGAAAATACATTAATAATGGTAGATGAAGTAACTGTGCTGTTAAATAGTTTTATCGAAAGCGATCCTATAAATGGAAAGAGGAATGCTGAGTTTTTTTTGAATTGGCTACGAAGTTTTAGACAAATTTCCGGAACTAAGATCCGATGGATATTTTGCAGCTCTGTTGGTATTGATAATTTTACAAGTCAATATCAGCTGAGCCATACCTTTAATGATATTGACCCTTATCCAATTGGTGCATTTAAAAGAGATAAAGCAAAACAGTTATTAGAAGAACTTGCTAAATCTGATAACATGGTATTACCAGATGAAATAATTGAATATAAAATAAATAAGTTAGGCTGGCTGCTACCTTATTTTATACAAATTTTGTTTTTTAAATTTTATCATTTAGTAGAAGTAGAGGAGCGAGAAATTAAAATTGAAACTGTTGATGAAGCATATACATTATTATTAAATGAAAAGCATCTTAATACTTGGGAGGAGAGATTAAAAGAGTACAAAGAATTAGAGGATTATGCACGTAAATTATTAAAACGACTTTCTAATATCCCAGAGGGTGAAAGCAGAAGTATACTCCTATCTTTTTTAAACTCAATAGTTACTGATCAACAAAAGGCAGAGGAAATTTTAAGTCAATTAATATATATGTTAAAAAATGATGGATATTTAATTGAAGAAGATGCAAAATATAGTTTTCGCTCTCCTCTTTTAAGAGATTTTTGGTATAATAGATTTTCGAAATAATGGATAAAATTAAACATATATCATTAAGTCAATTAGGCTTATATAATCCGCAAAGGTTGGATGATGAAACAGTAGAGAGTTTATTTGTTGTAAGGCAAAAATATTTTCAATTATTGATGGATAAGATTAATAAAGAAAAACCAAATAGTATTCCACAACATTATTTGTTTATTGGTCAAAGAGGGATGGGGAAAAGCACCTTGCTAAAAAGATTAGAAGTAGAACTCAGAAAACAAAGCTCTATGTTTATTCCGTTACTTTTTCCAGAAGAACAATATAACTTAAATAAACTATCCGAGTTTTGGTTAAATAGTTTAGATGCTATGGCTGATGTCTTGGAGATATTAAAGAGAAAAGAAGATGTTCAAGCAATTGATTTAAAAGTTAAAGAACTTGAAAACATCAAAGATGATGAAGATTTAGCTAAACAAGCTTTTCAATTTTTAATTGAAATGTCAAAAACAATTAATAAAAGAGCAGTACTATTAATTGATAACATGAGCTTTATTTTTGACAGACTTGATAAAAATGAACAACATGTTCTGCGTGCCTGGTTAATGCAAAATGATGCACCAATTCTGGTTGGAGCAAGTGCGGTAGAAATTGAAGATACTTTTGATTATGGAGCCCCTTTTTATGATGCATTTCAAATTAGCTATTTAAATAAATTAAGTTTTGAAGAACTTTTGGAAGTTTTGAATAATTTAGCAAAAATCACCAATGCGCAGGAAGTTTTAATAAATATCCACGAAGAAATAGCGCGGTTAAAAACTATACATCAGCTTACTGGTGGAAATCCAAGAACAGCCGTAATGCTTTTTAAAATTATTGTAAAAGGATTCTCAAAAGAAATCAATGATGATTTAGAAGCTTTGCTTGATGAAATAACACCATTATATAAAGCAAGATTTGAAGAATTGTCTGTTCAGATGCAAATAATTGTTGATGCCATAGCTTTGAATTGGGATCCAATAAATCTAGAACAATTAAGGGCGGAAACAAGATTAGAAAACAATCAGCTTTCGCCTCAATTAAAGAGGTTAGTAGAATTAGGGTGGATTGAAAAATTAAATGCATATAAATCAAAAGGAAGTGCTTATCAAATCAGTGAACGGTTTTTTAATATTTGGTTTTTAATGCGTCGAAGTAGTCGCAGACAGAAAAAAGAACTTTATTGTCTTTCGAAGTTTTTAGAAACTTTTTATGGAGATGACTTGCATTCCGTTGCAATCAACAGCTTATCAAGAGAAAGCACAAGTCCTAATGATATTACTTACAAATTGGCATTGGCAGAAGTAGTTAAAGATAAAGACTTAAAAAATCAACTTAAAAACAAATGCCAGAAAGACTTAATAGATGAAGCAAAGGAAAATTTCAGTATATATGAGCAGTTTGGTTTGGAGAGAAATGTAAATATGGATAGTCAAAAGTATCAAGAATATTTAAACCTTGAAAAATACTTCCTTGATGAGATTGGGAAAAATAAAACTAATGCAGAAGCTTGGTTTAATTTAGGAAATATCTATCAACATTTAAATAAAAATCTGGAGGCGAAGAATGCATATTTAACATCAGTCGAATTAAATGACAAAATAGTAGCTGCTTGGAATAATTTGGGAAACCTTTACTGGCATGAATTCTTACTTAATGACAAGGCTGAAGAAGCTTACTTAAAAGCGATAGAAATTGATAAAACTTACATTGACGCACTTTTTAATTTAGCATTATTCTATCATTCGGAATTAGAAAAATATGAAGAAGCAGAAAAACTTTATTTGGATGTTATAAATCTTAATGTCAATGACTTAGAAGCTTGGCATAATTTAGGATCTTTATATATGCTTAATCTGCAAGATTATCAGAAAGCAATGAAAATATATTTAAGAGCAGTTGAACTTGACCCAAACGATGCTGTTATTTATAATGTTTTAGGGAATTTATATCAAGACCATTCGCAAGATTATGAAAAGGCTGAAAAAGCATATAAAATGGCAATTGAATTAGAATCAGATTCATATGTACCAAAATACAATTTAGTTTTTTTGTATAGAGACAAAATGGATAAGCTTACTGAGGCGTACGAATATTTTAGTAATTTAGAAATCGATGAAAAAGCTGTAGATAGTTATTGGCTAAATAAAACTTTATTTGAACTATATAAGAGAAACGAAGGTATTGCAAAAGAAGATATTGAAAAAGCATTAAATAAAGTAGAGCAATGTCTTCCTCTTTTTACCCAAGATGATTGGTGGCGTTTTGGTGCAGTAGTTATTAAATTAGGATATGGTGATTGGTTTATAAATATCCTTGAATCTAAAGGATTAGATACTGTATTAGCGCCTTATTATGTAGCAATTAAGGCATTAACAGAAAAGGATATTGAAGGCTATTTAAATAGCCGAGCTGTTGAAATAAGGGAACCAGCGAGAAGGATAATGGATATAATGAAAAAATACTAGAAAGGAATTATTTTAAAGTTAATGGTATGAGATTTTATATTTCTAAAATGCTGGAATAGGTTAATTTTTAAAAAAAAATAAGAGGATGAGCATCTTGCTGATCTTTTTGTGTTTAATATTTCGCTAAAAATAGAAAGGATTTTAAAATAAGAATTGAAAGGATCGACTATATTGCTTTGATGATGAGGCTATTGAAAAATTGGTGTGTTATTGGGCATTATTATCCATGTCATAAGAGGAGCTTTTTTTGACTCTTTATTGATGCCTTGACTTCGCAACCGCAATCTAAATTAAATGAAAATCACAATTGTCTTTTGAGTCTAAAATAAACAAAAAGCTCCAGATTAGTCTGAAGCTTTTTGTTTTAGTAGCGGGAAGCATTCAAATATCTAACCAGATTATTGAAGATTATTATGCGATTTTTGCATTAGCCTCTTAAATAACACGAGTATTTGCAACTGAAAGAGATACGATTCAAAAAAGATAATTCCTCTAAATTATGCAATAGTCACCAAAAGTTTTTAGCAACCGTTTATTCTTCATCAATTATTCCAAAATAACGAATTTTTTTTTCTGTATCAAGAGTTAATTTACCTTTTTGAATTCTCCAAAAAGCTTCATCAATTTCTTCTACGCATTTATCAATTTGATTAAAAATTTCTACTGATGAAAAACGCATAATATAAAATCCTCTTTGTTGTAAATATCTATCTTTGACACGATCTCTTATATATGTTGTTGCATTTGCATGAAATTGAAGACCATCGCATTCTATTGCAATAGCTAATCCCTGCGAAGTTTTAATTACAAAATCAAGACGATACTTATGTTCAGGACTATAAGCCTGAAATTGCGGAACGGATAATATCCCAGCTTCCATAAGGCTTTTACCCATAATCTCTTCGATTGGAGAAGCTGGTGCTAATTTATGCCAAGTGAGAGATTCAGATTTACGTTTAAGAAGGTTTTTGAAATTATTTTTTGTATAAGCAAGAACTTGTTGATTTTCACAGTAAATATAGAGAGAATCTATGATTTCAGAAATACAAGGATAACTTTCTGTTTTTACTTGTGGGCAAAAATAACATTTCCCATTACCAATGAACTTTTCGTGACATGATTCACTAAAAAATCTTGCTATTCCTTCAACTGCTAAACCAAAGGGAATATTATTTTCATCAACTCCTGAATTTGAATAATTTCTAATTATGCTATTTTTAATATTATTTAAAATATTTTCTACATTCAAATTCATAAAACAAAACCTTCGTGTCCAACTTTTTAAAACAAAGGATATTTTATCCATGGTTAAATTTTCGTGAGAAGAATTTCTGAACATGTAATCATGAAACATTACTTCTCTCTTAATTTTGTATTTGTGTGAAGCTTCATCTTCCGTTGGTTCTCCATTTTTTTGAATATATTCATTTAAATCTTTAGCTTCATAATGCCATTCTTTCCATGACATTCCATAATCTGGATAACCTTGAACCATATCTTCAAGGTTTTTATTAGCCCATTTATTAATTAAGTCTTTCAAATTACTTTCCGTACCTTGAACTAAACAATTACCATTATTAAAAATCGTTAAATATATAAGTTGTTTTTTTTGTTCAAGGGAAAATTGAAACCCATTAATAAGTTCTTGAGTTTTATTAATCTTTATATCTATTCGCGATGCCAATAATTTTAATGATTCAATTTTCTCGTTTCTCATTTTCTATTTATAAATGGTTGGTAACATTCTGGTACACTAGCAGGTTTGGGATATTCCTTCAACGATAAGTATGTCCAAATACGTGAAGTAAGTAATGTCTAAAATCTAAATCCTGCATTGCAGAACCATGCATCCTCAAACAATGCATTGTATAATGCAGATTGCCACGAGTTTTTATTTGCATGTAATGCACTTTCAGCGGATTCTTCCAAGTGCTGACGGACAGAATCAGCGCCTCCGATATTAAATAATTTTTCAAGCCGATAGTTGATACTTGAAAGTTCTACTGCTGCTTGGCTAGAGTATAATTTATTAATTTCAAAAGTGTTAAAGTGATTTTTAACCCTTTCTGCCAGTACCGCATTCCAACTGTGGTGGGTATCTACACTGTACAATATTGATGGTGGCGTAGTATGAATTACTTGTGCTTTCAGCCAAATAACAGTTTCAATATTATCATAATATGGATGAAGAGTTTCTTCTTCAGGCCTGCTGGCAGTATTATGTAATTTTGTTTTATTGCAGTCAGAACAACAGGGTACTAGATTTATTGGTACTACTGATAATCTCGGATATAAGGCTTTCGGAAGATAATGATCGAGAGTAGACACAATTCGGTGTCCACAAATCGGGCATGTGTCATTTGGAGATGATGCTTTTATTTTTTCGTATAAGAGTCTTCCCGGAGTTTTCTTTTTTGCCATGCGGAGAGTGTAAACATCTGAAAGTTCATCAGCAGTCACATTAGTATTTACAATACTCTCTGAAGCAATCTGAAAAGTTTGATTTAAAACTGCTTTATTGTGAAATTCGATAGCAGCTGTAATGATAAGATGCTGGCATGCGGTTAATCTCGCTTTTAAAAATGGATCCCGAATTCTGTCTATACACAACATATATATATCTACAGCAATTTCGGTAGGGGCAGGTAATCTCTTCATTTAAAATATATTATTTTGACATAATGATCTTACGATAGCTTTTGCTTCCATGCCGAGTTGATTATCAAATTTCGCGAGGACTCTTTCATAGCTGCCCAGTTCTTTGACCGCTTCTTCCAGTATTTTATAGAAGCCTGAATTTGTTACCTCAAGACCAAAAATCTCTTGCGTCAGTATTCCAACATTCTCTCCGAATGATTCAATAGTTAATCTTTCCGCTTTTGCCTGCGAGCCTGAACGACCCAATTTCCATACACAGTTTTTGGGTACTTCTTGTAGGATAACAGGTGAGTGCGTTGCTATTATCGCTACACCATTGGTGTGAGCAAGCAGGTTTGACAGTGCTCGTATGAAAGCCGATAAAAGTGGTGGATGAAGATGAGCCTCTGGCTCGTCAATTAAAACAAGGCTTCCTTCCTGCAACGTTGCAATGAGCCTCGTTATGGTTAATAATATAATTTTATGGCCTGAACTTAATTTTTTGAATATTTCATTACTCAGCGATCTACGCTCTTCATCATTTTCTATATCTATTAAAGTCTTTGCCTCAGATTCTTGAAAGTTTGGATCTGTTTCAAGAGTTGTCAAGGCATCCTTCCATAGTTTTGATTTAGAAGAAACCATGCATGAACAAAGGGCTTTAAAAAATTCTGTGTTTAGCATTGCAGTACTTTTGGGAGCTTCATTGTTTTCTCGATCCGACTGAATTCTTTTTAGGCCGATATAAGAGTAGTTAATCGACGCTGTTTTATCCTTAATTTCAGGTTTAGGCTCCGTTTCATCGAAGGCGCTGAATGTCACTGAAATAAGGTTTGCAAAGGTACTGTTTTCGTATTCGCTCTGATAAAATTTAAAGACTCCGTTTGATCTGTTGTAATTATTAGCTATAAGGGAATCGATCATTCTGTTAATGAGGTAAGTTTTTCCTACACCATTCCTACCAATTATAACATGTATGTTAGAAGGGGGAAAAGATTCTGGAATAACATCAAACCTTAACGTAACTCTAGGAATTATTTTAGTACTGGGAGTTGTAAATTTAAAGCTGTAATTAGTCGATTTGGCACCGCCGTTAGAAAGGCGTCGGAACTGGCCGGTTACTGTGCCTGGGCTGATAGTTCTGAATAATGATACTTTAGTAACGTCTTCAAGGACAGCTTTTTCATATATTTTAATGTCTTTAGCGATATCCCTTAATCCTATTAAAATTTCATCTCTGATTTCCTGTCCAAGTAAATTAAGCATTTCGTAGTACTCTAATGACTGTCCAAGGGAGAAGAAATTTCTTTTTAAACGTGTAAAATTATCACCTATTTTCAATCCTCTGTCACTTATATTCTGACCTATATAACCAATTTTTATAGCTCCAAGTTCAATTTTTTCTCCGTGGGAATCCATATAAAAGATCCCAAAGAGCGTGTAATATGAGTAATCATTCCAATGATCCCATGTAAGGAAAATACGATTTTTCGCACCGGAAGGACGTGAGCCAAAGCGGTCGGTTATAGTAAAATTCATTTATAAATTAATTTTAATCAAACATATTAAATATATAAGTCGTCGAAGTAGGTATTTTTACTTGTTTTACTTACCTACTACATTAAAAATTATAACGAAGATAATATAGTATTCCTGACAAATTAATAACCTTCATTATTTTTTGAGTTATAGCTTTAAATCGAATGAAATGAATTTAAATAAGACTTTGTTGGATTTGTTTGTGAATTTACGTTCATGTAAAATAAGACAATACAATATTTTATAGTGGCACATTAATTTCTATTATACTCATTAAAGAAAATTCTTAATTTCTTTTAATCTTTTAGAGATAATCACAGTTATAAGGCGCTTATAAAGCGCCTTCATCAGCAAAGGAGTAATACGATTCGTTAGTTATAATTAATGAATCCAGTAATGTGATATCAAGAAGTTTTCCAGCTTTTTTTACTTTTCGAGTAATCTGTTTATCGGCTTCAGAAGCTGTGAGGTTTCCAGAGGGATGATTGTGAATCATGATTATTGCTGTAGCATTTGCTTTAAGAGCTGCTGAGAATATTAATCTAAGATCTACAATAGTTCCTGTGATTCCTCCGGAAGAGATTTCGTAAATTCCAAGTGCTTTGTTAGCATTATTCATAAACAATACTTTGAACTGCTCGAAGAATTCTATTTTATTATAATCCCAAGATGAAAGTACTAGTATATATGCATCTTTAGAAGATTTTATTTGTGGTCTTTCAGAGTTTTTTACTTTTGTTTTGTAGATCAGTTCAATTTCAGATAAAGTCTGCCAGTTTTGATTTAAAGTTTCCATAATTTCTATATTTTATTAATTATGGAACATTCGCTGGGAATCGCTTAGCAAGCGCAAAAAGCAACGCAATAAAGCAGGAATCTTTTCCTGCATTTATGGGGGAATTTTTTGTTAGCGCCCGCAAGCTATTCCCTAACTTTGTGACGAAATTAAATAAGATATTAAAAGAATAAAGGACTCCTTAGCTTA
>Ga0247807_10000526_pt1 | contig 23744 bp, 13 predicted proteins | sample UWRJL074202C1_FD_179931 | JGI IMG/M metagenome (GOLD analysis project Ga0247807, IMG submission 179931) | Plant litter microbial communities from Arlington Agricultural Research Station in Wisconsin, United States - UWRJ-L074-202C-1 | ecosystem: Environmental > Terrestrial > Plant litter >...
TTGACGGGGGCGAAGAGACACATGTCAGAGATGGATGTACTGGGAGTTGGAATCTCACCATGTCGGATCAGGGGAAGAGTGGGAAGCAGAGCGCAGGAAAAGACCGGTGGTGGCATACGGAGAGGGGGCGCTGGAAGGAGGTGCCACTTGAAAAGTTTTTTTGAAAGCTCATTGCAGGATACAATGCAGAGAAATAATGACTAATGGTTATGAAAGCATCACTCGCGAAGTAGATAGCACTTGTAATATTCCAACATATATGAATGTATGAAAATTCAATCTAGTCTTCATAAGTCTCTGTGCACTTCCATATGTGAATGGTCTAATAGTAATTCCTATCCTTGGCTGCCGAGCTTGACTTCCTTTGTTCATCTTCAGAAACTCTAGCTTTATATAAATTCCAGCCAGTGGAGTAACCTATAAAAAATTGCAGCGCAGAACGGCCCATAGAAGGGCTACATTCTATGTTACCAAGACCATGAGCTAGAAAAAGCTAGCAAAAGTAAAGAATTGAAACCTAGAAAAGCAGAGCTAAGAAAGTTAGTCCATCCATCATACAGTTCGTGTTCTCCACCCTTTCAAAAGGTTTAAAAAGTCGACAAGCAAATTAAAACAGCGTCGTGAAGGGGGATTTAGCCTATAATTGCCTGTGATTTTCGACGACCGAAGTGGGAGATATGAGTGGCACGAATCGACACATGCGTCAACAGCGCCCACCGCATTGCCTAATGTAGCAGGCGTTGTATGTGCTATCACCGGTTGCTATTTTGGGTTGGGTTATGCGTCAGGTGCGGGGGTGGTAGTGTTTTCTGTATATGGATAAGTGATTTATAGATATCAGATTGGGGGTTTTCTTTTCTCTTGTTAAGTAGTCTGGATTTTCTATATTTGAAAGCTTGCTGTGCATATTTATCTTCTTAATTGACATTAGGTCAGGAAGGTCAGACAAAAGAGCTCGAGATTACAAGATAGAAGCTAAACAGTCAAGTAGGTCTAAAATTGTACCAAATCAACAGCTTGGGCATATACCTGATTAGATAATAGTTTGCTCTTAAAACATGGCTAATACGTATGGCGTATGGGATCCAAGATACAATCGACCGATTGTTGGAGGCAAGGTTTTAAACCCGACAACAGGCGAAGTCGAGGCAGCTGGGGAAACTTGCGTTGCAGGTCCACCAAGCATCGACGCGATATGGGTTAATATATATTCCCCAGAGCTGCCAGTATGGAAGACTGTCAGAACCTCCCTCAACACCTCAATTGACAAGGCTTTGGGCCAGGTTGTTTTGCATATCGAACAAGGGATCTACTCAATTTTCAGCCTGGATGCGAGCGTCTATTCTCTGAAGATCATGTGTTACAGTTCAAAGCCTTGGGCCGAGATGCGTGAGGCGCTGCAAACTATGTATTCGAATTTGGATGGAGAGATGGCGGAGGTGCCCAAATGTTCTCGGGGTAATGAGGTTGCTCTGCCCGCAGCTTCTGACATCGCAGGGAATGCACCATCGAGGAATCCCGGTGTTGAAGAGAACAGTAACTCTTGAGTATTCTATCAATGGGGTTTTTTGATCTACGACTTGGAGGTATTCACAATCAAAGGCTGATACTCAACGCCCGGACCCTACTTTCAACTGGGTAGACCAAAATTTGAAAATGGCCCTCCTACAGATGTGGTTTTCCAAACTGATCTTGTTACTTTGAACATACAAGAAAAATAAAATAGAAAATTCAGAAGAGATAGTCCTGTCCTTTCCTCTTTTGAGTTTCCATATATTCACTTCACTCAATATTCACTTTCTTTAATATTATCCATCACCTATATATTTATATCTTCGATCAATAAAATTGCACTTCCTTTCCCACCCAGCAACATTCGAACACAGCTTGTGCTCCAACACAATTCTGTACCAGGATAACTTAACATAGAAGCAAAAGCGAACTCAAAACCATCAGTTTCCCGGCAATTTTCCAGCGCTGGCCCCCTCAAAATGTCATCTGCTTTTCGTTCGCTCAGCCGTACACCAAACAAGCCCCATAATCTCACTTCCATCATACGGGCCATCCAGTTCAAAGCATCAACACCAATTCTTCACAGTTCAAAGACATTAGAAAAATTTGGGCTATTCCCTAAATTACCACCAGAAGTTCGAGATCAGATCTTCGAGGACGCATTGCCAGCAGGATTCCATAAATACAAGTTGATTATCGAGTTTATTCAAAGATTCCGTGGTGGTCGTATAGTTCAATTTGAGAGTCAATTGACATGGAAGATGAATGAGTTAGCATTACTCCGGGTATGCCGCGAATCGAGACGGGTGTTTCTCCGTACATTCAAGTATATTCTACCTCCCAAATCTACATACCCTCAAGGCGGTCTCATTCGATTTAGCGACAACGCTCTATTTGAATTTCGCCATGGCGAGGTCGACATGGCCTACAAGAATTTCTCTGAATTAGACAGAGCCAACTCGCCTGAAACTCGGAAGCTTTTCCATCATATAAAACATATCCGGCTTGGGACGCCCGAGGTGTTTCTCGCAGCAGCACAAAGTTTACAAGCCTCTCACCCAGCACAAGGCATCACTATTCTAGCATCCACGTTGTTTCACAAGCTAGAAACAATCGAGGTAGTGAGAGAGACAAAAGCTCAGTGTAGCGATCGAATAGCACAGCAAATACAATCAGAAATTGACGGGTTTCAGCCTTCCACAGGGACCGGGAAAGCGAAGTGTTGCATCTGCAATATTCCTAAGCTTAGCTTCTTGGTAGAGGATTGCTAGGCAAAGACCAGGGCCGATCGATTGATTCTTGGGTGACTTCAGTTACGAACTATCAAATCTGTCCTGGTTCGTCCTAGTCTCATGGTGGCGAAACTCGGGGACTTACGTCGAGTTCTTTGCACAACGTGGTGATATTTAATCCTGGGATCAGATTTCGTCGCCTTTATAACACAACCAAACTCTCTATCATTATTCAGAAGCTTTCTACGAGGGTTTGGCTGGTATCTAACGAGATCTACGTTGTTTTATTTGCTACTCCGCAGCTTTAAAGCACATTCCTGGCTCCACCCAACTCACTTCGCCATGATAACCATAGCTCGGTGGCAGCAATTTCAAACAATCAGCATTCTTATTAGTTAATCATCAGTCTCTAGTCATCTAAAATCCTAGAATACAATTACTGAAGAATTTTGACTCCCATTTCTCTTTGTGCTGTAAAGATCGTGAGAATTGCTGAGATCGCTCTTATGCTTGGCGCCTGTTCAGGGGTTCGCTTAGCCATTGCTCCGCTTTCGCTATGGCCCGAACTTGTTATTTATTACACTAGGGGAAGCTGAAAAAAGGCTTTCCATGTTATGGTTTTCAGTGCCTTAAGTGATAAGTGTTGCGTGTCTATTACAAGGAGTCTGGTGAGTTTCGCATCTGCAGCCTTCGTTCTATTTTCTCAGAGGTTCGGCTATATATATGGAGTGTATCCTGACAGACATGATCTGTAACGCATCGTATAATATTTCGAGAGACCACTCGCTCTGAGACGACACCGCAGCTTCCAAATACCACTGTAATCAAACGCAGAGATTATTCGTGCCGGTTTAAGAAAGAAGTTAGAAATTAATTTCCAGTGCCTGACCATAATATCAAGCCTAATAGCAGACCTCTTATCTTACGATAGGCTCTATGAATCACGTCTTTCTCGACTATACTCATGCTTGGCATAGTAGACTTTGGGTAGAACTCCTTGAAGTAGTGATGATTAGAAGCTAAGATAAAACGTGCTTTTATTTTTATCACTTAAACATAGTTTTTGAGGCATCTCTTAAGAAGTCTGACAGGATAACTATTTCAATTGTTTTCAACAATTCATTGATTGAGCTACACTAGTTCTAGTACATGTAAATCTTATCTCCTGTGAAAGTTTCTGGACGTATGTCCACTCAGCATATGGCTACTTTGGAGGCAGTATTGTCAAACATGAATTTTTTTGGTTTCGACAGTTCAAGATATTCCAGATTATGAATATCTCATTTCCCGGATGCCCTAACTTCTTGTAGCATTGTTATTATGGACCTGGGGTGTATCGGCTTAAAATCTTAGGGCATTGATAGTCCTCTAGATCAATATCAGAAGCAAAATCTGTGAACTGAGCTTCCATCCACTTTTCCCATTTTCCACAGTAAAGATCTCCAATTTTGCCATCTCCATCATCGTTCATTCCTTCGGCCATAACCTCGATCATATCCCTCCAATATATATCCTCCCTTCGCCACACAAAGGTAAAAGTCTTCAAATTACTGAATCCTAGAATGGCACAACGTGTATTATCATCGAACGCTGGAGGATCAAAGTTGTACTCAAGATAATGACTGAGTGTGCCTGGTACGGCAAGGTGCTTGACATCTTTGAAGAATGCTGGCCATTCCGGCATTCCACCAACTTTATGAATACACTTAATGTCTTCGCGCCAGAAATCGGGATCGAGTTCATAATATTCACAAGAGAGACTATAAGTGAAATTTCGAATGAAAATCTTAGTTTCATCATTGAACCGGATGTATCCTTGTCTAAAGTGTTTACCGTGCGATGGAAAGTCGATTGGAAGCCTGTATTTGAATTTCTGGAGGTAAACAAAACGAGACTGGGCACAAGCGGCATGGGTGAATTGGTCCAGCCTAGCTGAGCGAAGGTAGTTGCTTTCGTCGTGATCACCGCCTTCAATTAGAAGTCCTTTGTGAAAGTTGCAGGAGACAATAGGATCAGTCTCGATACGGTAGGAGGGCTGGGTCATTGTAACGCACATCCATGGCCCACCATCATCTTTGTCTTCATTATTTTAACATCAGATATTAGCTGCAATTTCCTTCAAAAAAGTGATAGAGAAGATGCGAGCAAAAGCTTACCATGCTCAAAAGCACAAGCCCAGATCATCAGTTGGATCTCAGCTGGGAGATTTGGGAAATTTACGAACTCTCCTTTGCCTCGCCAGTTTGATATACCCCCTGGTCTACCTGTGATTTTTCGAGCTGGCGTAGGTACCCGGCTACGCTGTAGACTTTTGGTGACCCTCGCTGCCATTTTGAATTCTGAGAGTAGCAGGGTGAGGCTACTTTAGGCGTGCGTCGGGTTGATCAGAAGCAACTGTAGAGTGCCGAGATCAGCGCAAGGATCAAGATGATTGCACTCTCGCAATAAACAGGATGACACTGAAGCCTTTGGGTTTGTGTGTTTAAGTAGGAAAGGCAAGGCGTTGTTCAAGCACTCGTTCATCAAGTGGGTCTTGGCTGATGCTCATCATACTGTTACTGCCTATTCAGGATGGATAGAACACCAGCTACCTCATATAGCGATTGCCCAGAGATATGAGAATTGAATTAATGGCTGAGTTAGAAAAGACCTGTTCAAGTACATTCATACAAATAGTGATCGTCGCAATTTGAATCTTCAGGACTCGAAAGAATGCGATCCATTTCCCTCCTGTCTCGAAGTAGTGGGACGCTTCATAGATTCATCTAATATAGATCTCCCGCACGATTTTGAACTGCTGGACAATATGATGGATGGATGGATGGTAGTTTTAATTTACTCAGTGTTTCAACGTGATCTGTCGTCCACAATTCTGGATTCACGGATGCTGCTGCATTGGTCTTGGAGAATGTGTTGTTCTCTATAGATATCTCTCTGAACTCTGTTACTGAAATTCAAATTAAAAGAACAATCAAGGAAAGCCGGGAAACATAGTTAACTTAAATTCCTAGTTATGAGACGTTGGAGAATACTACGTTCAGATGAAATATCCTTTACAGTTCTCAAAATAAATCTTGATGGTCATGTGAATATTGCTCTGCATTCCAGATTGTTATCTATTCTAATCCGATAGATAACTATACCAACCCAACTCCGCCTAGATTAAATCACCTCTAAGGGAGCCACTGTCTCATTAGGAGACTGCGTAGTAGAGTATGCTTTATGTGGTGGTGGGGAATGCCTTCCTAACGCAATTGATGATAATTCTCGCAAAAAGCAGATGTGTGGCCGTAGATTTTTGTGGCATGGTAATTTTGTTTTGCTAATTCAAATTGAAATTGATTGAAATCAGAATGCTTGTTGCCAGTGGTCCGTTGATGCATGCACGATACTCAAGGACGAGACTGTCGAAACCATACCTGATGGCCCAGCGCTAATATGAAAAGTCCTATGAAGTCTTAGCTAACCTGAAACTAGTTTTGTGCTGGTTATTGTAATCAATCAGAGTTGTGCTTACTTCTGGAGATGGCTGACAAGAAGATTCATGGTCAGGTTACCAACGACCTAAATGCCCCTTATGTCGCTAGCTGTAAGCTGAAAGGGAGTACTAGTCGTTAAATGGCTGCTACTAGGTTCGCATACTCCTCGGTGGTTGCACCTGATGGGAAGAATATCAGAAAATCAACTATCGGCACTGTATATCCTTCTACGCTCTCCCCCATGACCTGCAATCGTTTCACAATATCTCGCGTGTGCCGAGACATGGCACGCAGCTTGTTCTTCGGGTAGAGACGGTTCTTCTTCACTTTCTGATTTGGCAAATTCCAATGCACAGCCAAAGTGAGTGTTTTGAGGTTCTTGAATGCAAAGATCAACATTCTAATAAGCTCGTCTCCCCTCCAGTTGTCGATGACAATGTTATAGGGACGCCCAGTTGGAAATTCAATGTATGGAAGAACCAGATGACAGATATTTGCGAACTGGGACTGAATGGGACAGTTTTGAGCCATACACTTAGCGACTTCCAGGTCGTGCTGAAAGGCATCATCCAAATTCGTGAACAGGATTCGGCTATTGGGTCCAATGCGAATGACTCCTTTTCGGCCTTCAACGGGCAAAGTGTGGGGGAATTCTTTCTATAAAGACATTAGTCTATCATCATTCAGATTTCTGGGATGTGTATGGAAAGGTCTCCTCACCAAGAAAACTGCTCTTGACTCTTTGCAAGCCTTCGAAACAGCATTTTCAAGATCTTCAATATAAGAGGACTCTTTATCCCTGCCGGATGTCTCTACGTGGCTGAATTCGAAATAGAGACCAAATTCGGGGTCTGCGACAACGGCTCTGCAGGTGAGTACAAATGAGAATGGATCTAGTCGTGCTTCATCTTTTCCCGCATTATATTAGCAGCCGTGATACTGAATCTGATTGAAGTCTATGAAAAGGCATACCATGAAAGGGCAGAGCATCTTTCCAAATGGCATCTCGTATCTCAGGTGGGAACTTGGAGAAGTGATTGAAGACCTTCTCTTCTTCAACTGGCAAAGCCATAGCAACGGCGACTGATGGAAATCGTTATTTTTATTGCTATAGTTCCAGTCCGTAGCTTGTTGGTCAATCTGTACTTTTGTATTTGAGTTATTCCGAGAGAATGTGGCTGCTAGGTGACTTTTTGTTGATAAGGTAGAGGACTCTGGCACCGAAAACTGTTCAATGAAGGAGAGGTAGTTCTGCTCTGGTTTGCAATGATGACCGAAACTAAGTAGCAGCAGGGGTGGTAGTGGGTTTTGTAATTCTTAAAGGTGAATAAATATATAAAAATGATTCGGTTTATATTCAGTCAATGAAAGCATGGCGACGATTGAATCCGAGCCAAGCAGTGCCTCGGATTCACCGAATTCAACAAGATGACTCCACTAGCAAATATATATTCCATATATAAAACGTGTTATATAATCACTTAACTGGAATTCAGAGTGTCCTAAAGCTGTAAATTGATTGGAAGTAGCAACGTTGAGAATTGAAAAATCAAAACTTCAGTGTATGGGGTGATTTGCAGCAGTGCTTTTATAATATTTCACATCTAAACAAATAGTCTTTGTAGATTTAGAATAATGAAAGACAACAATTAATTAGGTAAGAGAGATCCCATTTTTGAAGGCCATTTGCTTCAGATGCCACAAGGCATTGTATGCTAATCACTTTTTCAGCAAACTGTCAAAGCTAGATGAAAATAGTGACTTAGCTAGTCAAGCTTAGCTGCCCATATTGTAGCATTTAGTTACATGGTGATGTTTCAGTTGTAAATACTCCAAGTTGTATTCTTTAAGGTGACTAAACTGGTAAGTGTGTTACTCTGTGCTAAATACAGAAAGAGTGAAGATCTGAACAAGTAAAGGTGCTACTTTTATAAGCGTGGTGACAGACAGGGCTTTGATTTGCAGTAAAGTAAAGCTTATTGATTAGTCAGCCCTTCGTGAGGCTCTTTTGTCACCACTTGAGTGCTGAGGCTGTCTGTCACCTGTCACATGGTAAAAGCCTATACGCTATGCGGCACCTTAATGGCTAAGTTTCCAACGGCTGTTGCCGTTGCCAAATATAGAACACGGAACAGCAATTCTGTAGCAACTATCCATGTTCTTTTTCAATTTATCTTCAATCTCTCCTATATACTTCAAATACTCCTTCAAGTCACTGGCAAACTATTTGTGAGATGGATTCTGGCCTTTGGCACGTAGCAGCTAATAGCCTTGACGCAAAGATCAAGGATCAGATATGGAAAATCGTGAACGAGCCCTGCGGACCTACTGATCTCCTTGCTAGCGTCAAAGCAAGCCAACAGCGATGCCGTGAAAATAGATGGACTTTGTACACTAAGCCGAACGGCCATAAGATATATTTTCGTGATGTTTTTTCAAAGATGTAAGTAGTTATAATACACTCTATATAATCCTACAGTAAGAATACTATTGATGGTTGCAACTAGAACAAGGTGGCTGGATGCAATAAAAGGAATTGGGGATATTGCTACTCAATATGATACTACAGCAGCAAGCCTGCCATGGGCTGCTGTTAGGCTGCTGCTTATGGTCAGTTATTGTTGAATTCTATTTCTTTGTCTAATAGCAAGCAGATGGCAATAAACGACGTACATAAGTTTGGGGCAATGTTTGAATCTGTGGAAGTCGTATCAAATATCATCATTCGGTATACCATTCTGGAAAAGCAATATTTCCAATCCAATGCTAAACGGCACATGGATTCAGACACCGAGTTATGGCAAAACCTAGAGAAGGCCATCGTTGGGCTTTATACGGCCATTCTAGTCCACTTGTATGAGGCCAATAGATATTTTCAACAGAACAAAGCCAGTGGGTGCATTACCCTACTTCTACTCCACTTTAGCACGACTGACTTTAAAAGAACGCGTAGCACTGAGTGCAGTGCAGCTTGTGGATAACGATGTCAAAGATCTTATTCAAGATATAAGTGATAAAGATGAAATTGCAATCAAATGGCTATCACTAGTTCAGTCAAAGCAAACGCAAGATATCAGTACTAGTATGGAGTATTTTGGTCAACAAATGAACAGTCTAAGCTTCAGTGTGTTCTCGTATAGATGAAAGATTGATTATTACTGATTGTTCTAGCATCCAAGAAGAATGCAGAGAGTCTCTCCAATGTATTGTCTACAATAGAGCCAATCTACCAGATGAGTGAGAAGTTTGACGACGTATATAACTTACTAGGAAGTAAGTAAGCAGTCATATATAATCTTGTAATAATGTTACAAAGTTAAAGCATTTCTTTTAGCGGATGAACGGCGGCGAATACTCGATTGGATTTCTACCGAGCCATGTATCTTGCACCACCAAAGCGTTGTATCTAGCCGTCTTGAAGATTCATGCATGTGGCTTATTCAAAATACCGAATATCGGAAATGGGCCGAAGCATTCCAGCCTTGCACCTTCTGGTTATATGGTGCCCGTAAGTCTATTAACTTCCCCATCCCACGAATGTCTTTTTGATAAAGTGATACCATAGTCGGTTCCGGTAAATCGGTTTTAGTGTAAGAACATCGTATATATATGGAGGCTTGTTACGAGTAGCTGACTTTTTGTAGATCGCGCGTCATAGACACATTACGAGCTATACAGGCAGAAGATCCACAATCACCTTACTTAGCTTTTTTCTACTGCAAACGTGATCCAGCAAACCCTAAGCGCTCAGAAAGCGACGAAATATTGCTCTCACTCCTCAGGCAATTGGCACGTCCAACAAGACACGGGTATATTCATCCAGCAATTGTAGCAAAATGGCAGGAACGACAAGACAGTTTATCTGACTACAAACTTTCCCATGATGAGTGCATGAATCTTCTTAGAGAGATTACCTGCTACGGAGAAACTACTATAGTCATTGATGCGCTTGATGAATGTCGGCCAGACCAACGCTATATATTGTTTGAAGCTTTGCACGACCTACGAAATCAATCGGAAGGACTAGTCAAGATATTTGTATCCAGTCGAAGGGAAAGTGATATTATAGATTCTTTCAGCGACTCACTGACTCTCAAGATTGAACCCAAAGACAACCTTGAAGACATCACGCGATTCGTCACAGTAGAATTGGATAAGAGAGTAAAAAGCAGAAGGCTATTGCATGGAAATGTCTCACATACTCTTAAGACAGAGATTAAAGACCGTCTGTTGCGAGATGCCACTGGAATGCAAGCCCCCATTGCCAATGTCCATACAAAGCTTTATAGATATTCACTAACCGCCTATTCTAGGTTTCGATGGGTAAGCACCTCACTTCAAACCTTGTGCAACTCACATACTATGCATCTCGAGGCGGATGTTCGCAATGCTTTAGGACGTCTACCAGCCGAGTTAGACAATTTATACTCTATTATCATAAAAGATATCAACGACATGGGAGATTCTAGTAGAGATTTGGCAAAGACTGTACTTCGATGGCTTCTTTCTGCAAAACAAGCTCTGTCATCGGAGGAATTTGTAAGAGCACTAAACACTGGTCTAGAGACGGTTATCAATCGAGAAGATGTTTTGAACGTCTGCAACAACTTGGTGCAACTAGATGAAACAGTAGATAGCTTTCAATTCGTGCACATATCTATTCGCGAATATCTGGAAAAGCAACCCGAATACCAAGAAGTAATTAGCAACGCTACCATAGCGAGTTCATGCCTCGCCATGTGCTTGTATGGCAAGAAGCCGAAACGAAGGCAAGAAAATTCCACCACGCAGAATAAGCTTTTCTACGACTACGCGCAGATTTACTGGCCTGTACACTGTGAAATTGCCGAAGAAAGGCGTACAGAAGGTGAACTCGGAAAACATTTCCGAGCCTTCCTCTGTGGTGGAAGCAGAGTAACAAAGGCATTTCTAACCTGGAGGAACGGATGGTGGGAGTCGTGGAAAGCACTGAATTTGAGTCAGAACCGGTTGGATGATCAAGAGATATATAACAAGCTGCAAGACTGCGATAGTGTGGTTTACACTGCATGCGTTTTCGGATTTGTTGAGGTTATCCAAGACAGAATGTTGGTGGGAAAGAATGATAGTGCAGAGAGAAGTGGATTTTCTAGGGACTATATCGCAACAGCAATAGCCTATGGACAACAGAAAGTTATTCTCCAATTACAGTCTACAACACACCTCAGCGCTCTAAATGCGAGGAAAGCAAGGCTACTTGTCGCAGCAGCAAAGAGAGAGGTTCAGTTTGTGGCAGATATGTTGATGCAAGACTCAAGCCTAGCCATCACACATGCGGTTATCGAGAGTGCCGCCTCGTCCAACGACGTGGAAATGGTCAAATATCTTATCGACCATTGTAAGATTAACCCCATGACCATCACTAATGAAATGTTGGTCATGGCAACCGTGAATGAAAAGCATGGCTGTGAGGTCTTAGAATTTTTGCTCGATCAAGTACCCGATGTTGAAATAACTCTTCCTGAAGAAGCACTTGAACAGGCATGTATGAACTCTCGGTGTGGCCTTCAGATCATTACGACACTTCTGGCCAAAAAGAGAAGTTTCCGAATCACGGATGAGCTCATAAGATACGCTGCCGCAAATGAGACCGAGAATGGCCGACTCGTGAAACTCCTCTTGAGTGGTGGACACAAGGTGCAGGTAGATGAAGAAATGCTTATCGACGTTGCGAATTCCAAGACTCCCGAGGGTTTAGAGGCTCTGCTCCCTCACACTAATTCCCAGGATATCACGAGCCAGGTCCTACTCGTAGCTTCTGGAAACCAAGAATGCGCCAATCGCTTAATTCCACTACTGTTGCAACGCTGTGATTCGGTCATAATAACCGATGATGTTCTCTGCGAAGCAGTCTTCAATCGTCAGTACGGCCTCGAAGTTTTCAAATGTTTACTTTCTGTGAAGAATGGGATATCCATTAACCCGCGTGTCCTCGAAAGTGTGGTAATGAGCGAGTTCAACGGAGAAATTATCCTAAGAGAGTTGCTGCAATTGAACCTTGAATTAGATCTTAACTCTAAGGTTCTGCAGTACACAGTCGAAAACGAGTCTTGCGGGACGAAATTGCTAGAGATAATCTTGGAGAACACCAAGAATGTCAACATCAATGAAGAAGTGTTATGCAATGCGGCAGGCAATAGCAATTGGGGGACGGAGATTCTGAAGATACTCTTTAATCATTACCCAAATTTGCCCATAAGCTCTAACTTGGTTGTAGCAGCAGCTGTAAATGATGAGAGTGGCTATGAAATCATGGAGCTTCTCTCATCCCACTCAGGGATGCTCGAAGTAACTGCTGAAGCTGTAGAAGAGGCAGCAAGCAATCCTCATAACGGCCGCAAGATTCTTGACTTTTGGCTAAAAGAAGGAGTCAGTCTAGAAATTAGTCAATTGGCTATTTTAAGGGCCGCTCGAAACTCCATTTTAGGTGCGGAAATAATGCAACTGCTATTAGAAATTTCGAGAACGGTGGATATTTCACGGGAGGCAGTCGAAATCGCCGCAAGGAACGAAAATTGTGGAGATAAAATCTTGAGACTGATGGTCGAGTTAAGAGGATCAATACCAATATCTGTGTCTGCATTCAAGAATGCTGCAGTGAATCCAGAATGTGGATTGAACATCATCAAATTCCTTTTAGAGCAGGAAGTTTCCACACCCGTGCTATTTGAAGCCATCGACGAGTTGTTGTGTTACAGTAACGTAAGCCAAGATTCACTTGATGTGCTGTTGGAAAATGCGCACGGCTTTGTACCAGGATCACAAACAATTGAAAATGAGGCGAACGTTATGCGAGAGGGAGGGAAGATGCTTCAGAGCCTCATTCACAAGAACCCCGGCGTCTATATCACCAATCTTACGATTAGAAGAATTATTGAGTTTTCAGAAGATGCTATCAAAGGGTGGAATCTGCTTGTTAAGTATAAGCCAGATCTTGAAATAACAGATCGCATATTCCTTGCAGCAATACTGAATGAGAACAATACTGCGTCTACGGTCCAAGCACTCATTGATCAGTCTAAAACCCGGAACTGGGACCAATTCATAAATGAGACTGCTCTTAATTGTGCCATTCAGAAAGACAGTTCAGAGGGCATAGCAGTTTTTCGTTTCCTGGTAGAGTGGAAATTGTCTCGGGGAGAGACATCATTGATCAGTGAATCCTTGGTTGCTTCGGCTGCACGATGTCCGAGAGCCGAGAAACACCTTAAATTTTTGGCCGATAAAGCACGCGAGTGTGCTATACCATTTCCATTGACTCGTAAGGTATATTTGGCGGCGGCTGAGAGTAGCAAGATCTCTATGAAGACTTTAAGGGAGATGGATCCCGAACTTTTTGAGAAGTTTAGCGTTGACGAGGAAGTCCTTCTTAACGTTGTGGGTGATAGCGAGGGGTATCGCATTCTCAAACTATTCTCAGATACGATTCCCAGCTGGCAAAATAAGGTCACCATTACAACAAGAATGCTGGGAGAATCATCGGATGCCAGGTTACGTTTCCTACTCCAGATTATCGACCACCAGCACAATGGTACTATACCCAGTGACTTTGTTACAGAAGAACTTATTAAAAGAATAGCCGATGGGCCAATTACGGATCTAATGTCTGTGTGGGATAAGCTTCCAGCGAAAACAAAGCAACTAGGTTTAGCTAAAATCGGCGTTAAGCGTGCTTTCTTTAGATGTAAAGAATATGAAGTTAAGCTTCTGTTTTCTTGGATCCGAGGCCTCCTTCGAGATCAGAATTTGGAGAACCTTCGACACGACTTGATTTCGGAAGAATTTGTACTCGCGGCTTTGACAAATCAGTCGGATGCAGCCTTTTCTCTGGTAACTCAGCTTAATTTTATGGAAACCGCCAATAATCGCGTTCCGGGAATAACTATAACTGAGAATCTTTTGCTCGGAGCTGCAGCTGAGGGCAATATTTCAACTTTAATTTATCTATTACATCGATATCATGGACTAAGAGATCATGCGTACTATTTGGGAATTGCAAGACTACGCATTGCCGTAAACAATGACGATCCACCGGTCATTCACAGCTTGTTACAAGAGGGAGTCTCCCCAGACTTCAAAGACTCCCGGGGATTCACTCCATTGACTGAAGCTTCCTATTTTGGTTATTATCCATCAGCAAAGGCTTTGCTAGAAAACTCTCAAGACATTGATGTCAATAGTACGTCTTCAATAATAGATTGGGAATGGAAATGGGGTATATGTCGAGGACGAACGCCTCTCTGCTGGGCTGCCCTGAATGGTCGAATACATTTAGTAGAGCTTCTCTTGCAACACGGAGCAGATCCACTTATTCGTGATAGCAATGGTATGAACGCTGAAGACTTAGCTGTAGAAGCAGGCAGAGATATAGTTGCGAAAGTGTTAAGAAACTGGCGTGGTTGATAAGTGAGTGTCTTAGTCTTGATGAGCTTGTTACTCAATTAGTTTCAACATGATTCTATAAGCATCATATATTCTACTACATTACTGCGCCACGAGCTGACGCCATATTGTGTTTTAGGTTTGCTAGGTCGGCCCATTATTTTGTTTCGTAAATTCAGGATATCTAATTAAGGTAGACGAGAAAGTGTGAAGACTAGATGTATTAATCTAGTGTGTCGCGACGTAATGTGGCTCTTCGCTTGCATGTCTGCCCCTGATTTAGTGCAGGGGGGTGGCCTAACTAACCGAAAGCCTGGAGGAATGAAAACCTACTACTTACGGATATTACGTAACCATATTTGCTCAAAACCATCGCATTAAGAATAAGAAATGGGAATTGGTTTTTTGAATTTCGAATTATAACTTTTGCTAGCTTTTAGCATCGCCCATTGATGTTTGAGAACGGATATGGCGATCAGGCTTCTGAGTGAGAATTAAGCTCAGGGTTTTGGTAAAGCGCCGTCTGGCGTTCATAGCCAAACCGCTAGAGGTATTAAACTAATAAGCATCACAAGATAACATGTATACATAGATTGTACACTAGTTAAATATGATCAGAAACGTGTTCGAGAATCTGAGCCCACCATTGGAAACGGGAGCAATCTGCACATTATCGAAGCGTATTGCCAATACGCCTCATTCCTCAGCCGCACCTAGCCCAGCTTGATGAGTTGCCCAACATCGGTTCACACGATCCCATCTTCGCCTTCACTTTGTAACTTTACTGTCGCGTCAAAGTTCCAATATTGGCTATTTCTGAACCTCCTGTGTCAGTAAATAGCGGTTCGCATGACAAAATTCAAGGGTTTGGTGAAGTCTGTCTTCCACAAATTTCGTTCTCCTAAAACGAAGTCACACTCTAGCAAGGCTTACGACGGAAATGAAAAACAGACACAGAGTCGAGATGCTACACAAGAAGTTGAAACTGGATCGCCCAATGTAAATCCTGGCGAGACATCGAGTTCGGTCGCACCGTCTCATTCAATGGCAGGGGGGACGACCGAACTTTCGGAAGTCGAATCAGACGAACAGTCAGAAGCCATTGACCCATTACCTGCCACAATGAGTAAATTAGATGATTCAATCCGTAAAGCAATCGACATAGAAGTTCAAAAAAAATTCGGTGATCCTCTGAAAGACAAGCACATACGACTTCTTCACATCTTGCCTGGTTCGGGAGAGGACCCGATCATCTGTTCGTTGACTATCCGTCCCCTTAAAGGCAAAATCCCGCCATTCGAAGCTGTTTCTTATGTCTGGGGTAGCGAGGACAACCCACATCCCATCACCTGCAACTGGGCCTCGCCTCTCATGGATACTAAGGGGCCCAGTTATGCCTCTCCGTTCGAAATCAAAAAGAACATGACCGTCACAGATAATCTCTATCGCTTATTGCTACGTCTCCGAGAGCCGAATTGCATGCGCGCTCTCTGGATTGACCAAATTTGTATCGATCAAGATACGGACCCCTCTAAACTTCAAGAAAAGATGGCCCAAGTCCGAGTGATGGCCGAAATCTATTCCGCAGCGACTAGTGTGATAATTTGGCTGGGGGAAGAGGATTCCGAGACAGCTACCGCATTCGGGATGATGAAATGGATGGCGGCAACCTGCGATATGAGTGAAAGTGATATGTGCCAATTGATAAGCTACCTTAGTTCTCGCGACAACTTCCTGGATGACAGAATGGAGGATCCGGAACAACATCAAAAGACTATGGACAACTTAAAGTCACTTCTCAATTTGGCCCAACCTGCTGTAGTGCTTGGAGCGGAAGATACGGCTCCTGCAAGACCAATGTATGTAACTTTCCAAGGCTTTGAGCATTTTGGCGCCCTCCTCCAAAAGTCATGGTTTGGTCGGAGTTGGACTTTCCAGGAATCGATCTCGGCACAACAAGCAACAGTAGTTTGTGGTTCACACATCGTAACATGGGATATTTTGTTCAAAGCATGCAAGTCCTCTTTAGCAAGACATATGTTCGTTGGTGACGAGGAAGAGAGAATTGAGACTGTGTTTTCCATGGAAAGCTTGGTTAAGAAAGGAGAATTGCAACGTGACTGGACGCGACTTAATTCTATGCCTGGGAAGATGTATAGTCTTTCCGAGAAGAACAAAATTGGTTTGCAGGAGGATCTAGCGTGGATAACATCAGGCGCTTTTATGGACCGGAGGAAGCTCAAGAAATTGCTACCGCTTCTGCGACCTACCGCCTGCAAAGATCCTAGGGATAAGGTTCTCGCCCTACTAGGCATCGCACATGATGATCTGAGAAAGATCGAATTCCCAACTTACGAGTACCCGGTGATGAATCTCTACACATCAGTCGTATCATACTGGGTATGGGGACGTGAGAAGCTCGATATCTCGTTCCTTAATCATGTTCAAGATTCGAATCCGGCCCATAATCTCCCGTCATGGGTCCCAGACTGGAGTGTACCCGTTACTGCGACTCCGCTAATAGACTTAGCTGAGTTCTCAGCCTCAGGAGACTCGACAGCAGAGATGGGAATGGACGAGATTGATTATTTTAGTGACCTGGATAAGTTTCCGTATTTTCCACCCATTATGCTTGAGGGCTTCTCCGTCCTAAAGATTGCGGATGTAGAGAGGGATATGAAGCATATCGAAAGGTTTGAGGAGATGTTGGGAAGCTTCGAAAACCCGTATCCAACGACGAAGATGTCTTACGAGGAGGCCTGGAAGAGAACTTTATTTCCAGATGTCACGAAGGATTTTCTACCTCTGGAAAGAGAGGAAGATGTTCCATCGTTTTGGGTGTACACCAACGCCCGCTCCGCTTCTCCGTCAGCCTTTGATACCACGCCCATCTCTCCTTCGCCTCCACCACTACCCTCCAGCACATCTGCTACATCCTCTCGATTGCACAAGCTTGCCGCCTTCAGCCCGTCAACTGAAAAATCCTTCAACGCTACTGCTCAAAAACATGCTAGGTCTCCCCTCCCTGGTCGCGCATTCTTCACGACTACAACAGGGTTCATAGGTCTCTGTCCACTAACCACCGTTCCTGGAGATGAAGTGTTTATTTTTATGGGCGGGGCTACGCCTTTCGTTCTAAATATGACGCCTTGGCCTGGGGGAGGGGAGATGATTAGGTTTGTAGGGGAATGCTTTGTGCTTGGGCTTATGCATGGAGAGGCGATGGTGGGTTTGAGAGAGAGAGAAAGGAAGTCAATGGTTGTAATTAGATAGTTTAGGAGTCAGGAGGAGTGGTTTGCTTTGATTTAATTATGTAGTCGGCATATAAATCACTTACAAGTGAAGCACTGAATCAATGCATAGAGCTACGTGCACAACTTCCCTATCCCAGTGGTTAGAGAAGAAAACTAGTAGTCTCCTGGACATGTACATAGAAGATCAAGACTGTTACGTTCCAGAGAGTTGATTTAGGAAACATACAAGTATATATATCAGCCTGAGGCTTGACGGCTTTGCTAGAAACCGATTTGTTTCTTGGCATAAGTTATAAAATAAATCCCGAAGTAGTCTCTCCAATAAAATTCTCACGTGATGAATCCATATCCACACGATATTCAAAAGATAAAGTTCTTAAAATGGGTTTCATATTGCATTGAGAAGAGCAAACTGGTACTCCAAAGTTTGCTTTTTATGAAAATCGCTTGTTCATTTCTCTGTAGCGCTAAATTGAATATGATATTTGGTCTCCCAAAAAAGCGCTGGATAACCATCCGTCCACCTAGAAAATACAGGTATATATATACTTCCAATCCCCATTCTCAAATGACCCAAAGCATAGGACCTATAAAACCCCAAAACACCTTGCTATGCGAATTATCCATGAAGAGCCTTCCAAGAGACGAACCACAAATAACACAAAATATACAAATTCAACTGAATTTCCGAAATCCATCAACACCTAGGGTAGGAACCTCTACCCATTTCAGATTTGGAACGCCTTCTTCTCTCCGTCGCTCGGTGAAGTTGTTGCATTCACCTACGATATGCATCCATTCCGCCAATGCTCTGCCAGCGTATTTTGCTCGCGCGAGGCTCTCTGGGCCGTTGTTTTCATCTGCTGGGTTTTTGGGTCCAGGTTCTTTGCTGATACCCGGAACGCGAGTTCCGATCCATGCTTGTGCTGGAGCTGGAAGCCGCGGTGGTACTAGTCTTCTTTCGTCACGGCTATTTTGACTTGGTGCTCGTCTACGATTGAGCTGAGGGTTGAGATTTTGAGGCATCGCGTCTCTTTTCTGGAAGTTCTGGGGCCACTCCAAACTGAACTTGAAGGAGAAAGCGCGGTGGGTGGAAGTGGTGGTGGGAGTGTCACTTTCGGAACTCGAGTTTCTGCTTCCTGGCCCAGAGCGTGCAAGCGCTGTTTCTCGTCTTGCCTCTTCGAGTGTCTTTGTTGGACTTGATGCTCGAGGAGTAGAAGGGTCCTCATTGTTACTGGCAGTGAACGTTGAGGGTATAATTTTGCCCATAAAAGTCCATCTCTTTTTGCTTGATGGGCTTGAAGTGTCTGTGGTCAGCTTCGGGGCTGGGCCGGTGGGCTTAGGTTTTGGCGGCGCGGAGACTGAGTTACGTTTGGATGTAGTGGTTGGTGATGCAATTATGCCATCGAATCCAACAAATAAGCTTGCAGCAGGCAGTTGATTATCACTGCGAATGATAAGAAGGCGACGGCCAGGGGCTGGGTGACATGGGATGGTCGATGGTGGTAGAATATTAGAATTGTGAGCCTCCAGCTTCAAAAAGAGATACTTGGCCCAATTGGTTTTCAATCGTAGTGAAACCACGCTGAAGATTTTGCTGCTTTCCATTAGTCAATGTAAAAGTAAAGGATTTAGAGACCTACGTGTCTAAGTCGGAAGATTCTCCGTTGTCCCGACAAATTCGCCAACACAAGAGGCGCATATAATAAGCTCTCACCATTGGGCACCAATGATTGAAGAACCGATTGAATGTCTCCTCAGTAAGTAACCAATCCAAACATACAATTTCCTTCCTCTGCTCATCCGCGTTGATTGCACCCCAAATGGTATAGAGGAAGGAGAACAGTCGCAATTCAGTCATGGTATTGTTACTTTCGAGCATCTTTTTACAGACCTGCAGCCAGAATGCCCAGTCAATGAATTCAGCTTCTAGGCTAGGCTCCTGCGCTTGTTGGAAACGAAGGTATATGGACAATGCTTCTTCAAGGAAATCGCAAAGAAGATAGCATGAGCTATGGCTAAACACCGAGGTCTTTTTAGCGGTGGCTTCAATCAGCTTGGCAAAAATATCAGCAAATGTCAATCGAGCCAGTTCGTGCTCAGCAGGGCGATCCGAAACAAAATCTCGTAACAGCATTATCAGGCGGTTTTCGGCCATCAATCTCGTTGAGTTGTTTGAAGGTGAAGGCAAGGTAGCGACACTAGCGTCGACACCTGCCAGAACTTCATCGAAAGTGACAGGTGGCGGTTCTGCGGCTGGCTGACGATGAATTGTAGCTTCGAGAACTGACAATACCTGGACGTGGACAAGGACAAATCCTGAATATATGCGTTAGAAATGGGGAACTTTCAAAGGACTTCAGTAAATTACCTGGTGCACGAGCTTTACCAGCGAGCGAAAGACCAGAAGGCATGAATTCCTCAGCAAGAATATGATAGTGCTTCACAAACACAAAGAACATGTCACTGTCTCGGCCGCACCATCGCCCGACCCACGGACCATCCCAGGATATCAACGTTGCCGAGATAGGAATACTTGGTGGCTGTTGCAAGTAGCTTGACAATACTCTTGGCGATGACCAACCCAAAGATTGGATATGTGATGGAAAAGCAGCTACAACTTCATCCATACCTACCCGGTTAAGCCTCCTTGGCAAACCTAGCTCGGTTGCTACTCGTCTCAATCCCTCTGCCTCAATCTTCCATAGTCTAACTAACACTTCCGCCACACCTGGAACAAAGAAAAACGCATACGCAGCAGCTTTTCCACAAAATGTAACGAGACTAGCAGGTGCATGTCTTAGGGACATCTTATCGACAACAAACCTCATTTGTGAAGTGAGGTTTTCGATGAACAAGTTCCGTATGTTGTGATAAATTGAATCTTCCAAGAATTGAGATGCTGCGGAAGAAGCTAGTGAATTAGAAGAAGACTTCTGTCTTTTCAACGAGCTTCGATCCGGTGATCGATTGACAGATCGCTCAGGTGGAGGCGAGAATGCAGACGAGCCACGTCTCCATTCAGGTCTACACATGATTGCAACGGCGGCCTCTAACAACACTGGCCGATCAACCCCAGAGACTGTTTGGTTCTGCCGTCCATCAAGTACATCCAAGAGGCCGCGCCACCACTTGTTCAGTATCGTAATACGTCGGTCCAAATCTTCTGAGCGCAAGTTGTTATTCGATGGGTGGTGTACATGATTCTTGAGAAAAGGTAGAAGTTGACTCCTCACAACATTGGTTTTTAAAGACCATGTCTTGGCTTGAAATTTTGTGAAATCATTTTCTATAGAGCGAAAAGCCGACCACAACTCATCTCGTCTAGGAGGAATTTCGAGTGGTACTACTTGTGGTTTCTCACTTGTGGGAAGTGGAGGAACTTTATCAGTTGATGTTCTAGGCGTCGAACGGTTATCCGTAGAGCTTCTGGGCAAGCTGCTAGTGGAGGAGTTTGTGGATGCGAAGGTCGTTAAATTCATTAGTACGCTCTGCGGTCTTTGCTTGATCTTTTGTATAGTCAAAGATGTCCGAGAGGGTTTAGGTGGACTTGATTCAGGTTTGACAGGGCTAATCGTTTCAACTTTGGGTTGAATAATGGATAGTCGACGTGGACTTGATGTCGACACTGTACTAGCATTCATGTCAAAATTTCCAGATAACTCATTTTGATTCTTCTCCCCAACAAGGCGCCCACTGGGAGACGGTGACCTAGATGATGCCTTCCATGACTTGCGAGCAAAAGTGGCAAACGATTCTGATACAGCCTTGGTTTTGTCCCGGGTAGATTTGGAAATTGAAGGTACCGGAGGAACATCGTTGGCTATACCAAGAGACGGCTCGGAGGTCTCACGTCCATCCGATGAACCCTTTGTCGAGCTTCTCCGTTGTATCCAAGATTTGGGTCGCGCAACGAGAGACTTTCTCCTTCCCACCCTCTCTTGCTTCCCCAGCTCCTCCTTCGAAGGAGATGTGCTCACTTGTGTACGCCCTTCAACCTGAGCATTATTTTCTGATTTAGTCGTTGGTGAGCTTTTCGCAGAGGTTACCTGGTATTGCTCCTTGGTGTATTGAGGGGTGTCGAGAATCGGGATGGAGGTATAACTGGCAGATCTGGGAAGCTCCGTCCCCTCCTCCACCCCACGAGTCCTCGGTCGTGCCAAATCTGCATTGGCCAAGCTGGGTATATTGTTGTATGAATGGGCACGGGGGAACCCAGGAGTGGTATCGAATGTAGCCGGCATACTCATCAGCGGGCCATGTAATGCCATTGGCCTCGGAGGCGTCGGAGGTTGCTAGTTAATCATTCTTTGTAGATATGGTCCGCAGCAAACGAATGCAGGAAGTTGACGTCCCTGGCCGGCAGAGCTTAAAGGAAAGTAGCGCAGAGGTCTGTATTATGAGTGCGCCCAAGGATTGTAAGAATGCAGTTGTGTCAAGAATGGCTGCGGATTCAAGATAAGGGTGAGCACCCTGGACATGCGCTTAGAACCAGTTCAAAAAACGAATGTACTATGAGAACGGGACTGGGCGGGTGGAGGGCAAGAATTGGTATAATTTGATGATGAAAGGGACAAGTAAGAAAACAAGGAGAAGGAAGAATGAAAGGAGGGTGAGAATGGTCAGTGTTCTGTGGAGGATAGCGAGTGGATTGTATGGTCATAGTTCAGGGTGTTGAAGCGTGAGAATGTCAAGGAGGCCAAGCCCAGATTGTACTGGCGTGGGCGGGAATGCTTCTATATTGGTACAGACGTCAACGCTACCGTCAGACTCAGCCAACACCGCACAGCACCGCACCAGCACGAAATCATTACGAGCATACAATACCGATCGACTGATGGCACGAGGCACGGCAGTCCGTCAAACTTACGTTGGCCCTTACCTCTGTATTAGAGACAACGATACGATACAGCGTGCACCGAGCGCTCCCAGAGTTCCAGAGTTCCAGCGCTCCCGAGACAGCAGATCTCTTGCACCTCTTCCCACTCGGAAGCTCGGGCGGTCGTTGTTTCGTGGTGGATATCGCTTCTAGCGCATCTGGCTCGGAGAATTGATTGTCACGAATGAAGGATACATTTAGCCAAGACCGGATGAACATGAGGTTCGATGTAGCATGGCCGTTACTGCTGCAGTGAGCACCAAGATACCTTGCAATGCCTCAGCCAAATCACACCTAGGAAATGAATGTGTTCCAGCTCCTCCTCCCCTGGCGGTAACACTTGCAGCAATATACGGAATATCAGTAAATACAGACTAAACGGTTTTATAGGGGGGCTTTATGATTGGAGAGCCAGTTTCTGGGAGGTCGACTCCGGTACGCCTTGTTACGCAGGCTATAGTTTGCCCGGTAAATAATACAGCTGAGCCTGCATCCGATACGATTACTTGCTGGAACCCCTGGTACTCGAGTATCCTGGTACATCGATCCACTGGACCACTATTCTCAATCCTTCCATATACAGGACAGCTATAAGTGTACCATACAGTATGTAATGTAGTACGGTAAGTAAGATAAGTAATTAGAGCAAACTGATGGTCCCCCACCAGATTGAGTGCAAGCTCGATTCCCATCTCAAAACGGCCCTTTTCTTCCCACATGGCATTGAATCTCCATTATTCAAAGACTGCTCCTATAATTACTATCGGCAACATAAATACAACGATTGTTGTCTCGCCCGGGATTGTACCGTACACGAGAAAGACTAGTCGGGAGATATGCGGCACTTGCTGCACTTGCTGCACTTGCTGCATCGCATTGCATATCTATACTCACTTATCTTCTCATCCGGTCACTGCATATTCTCAGTGCCGTAGCAAAGTATCTCTGTAACCACGCGACCGCTGGT
>Ga0247807_10000527_pt1 | contig 23724 bp, 23 predicted proteins | sample UWRJL074202C1_FD_179931 | JGI IMG/M metagenome (GOLD analysis project Ga0247807, IMG submission 179931) | Plant litter microbial communities from Arlington Agricultural Research Station in Wisconsin, United States - UWRJ-L074-202C-1 | ecosystem: Environmental > Terrestrial > Plant litter >...
TTAGCAGAAACGCCTTCTGATTCTTTATCGTTTGAAAGATTTAAATCTGCTTCAAGAATTACATTTTTAATAACATATTTTCTTTCAATCATTAATTTTAACATTAAAGATGCTTCAAACAAATGTCCGCCACTCATTCCATAATTAAATGTTTTCAATCCGTTCTCTTCAAACATTTGCGATACAAAATGATTGTTTGCTCTCGAAGAACCTAAAACTACAATATCATATTTTTGAGCATTTGAATTAAAAATTGTTTCGATTTTTCCTCTATTTTTAGATTGCATAAAAACAACTGTATATAAGCCGTCTAGTGCAATTGCCAATAGAACTATTACAAAGAAAATTTTGGCTGTATAAATTAAAAAATGCTTCATTAAAATTGAAAATATATAAATTCCTTATAATCTGAAAAAGTTCCAAAAGCCATTATCGCGATTAGTGCGAAAGCAATTTTCAATAAACTTCTTTTTCCTGATAAAGGCTCAATTTTGTTACGGTTATTCCATTCCACCAAAACAAATAAACCTATTAAAAGTAATAATTCGTAATTGTATCTTTCGTTATCTAGATATTGAAAAGTAAAGTCGCGATTCATTAATATTCGTTTTAAATACAAAACAGCATCTGTAATAGTTTTAGCTCTAAAAAACACCCATGCTATACAAGTTAATGCAAATGTGTATAAAATGCTCATTAGTACTTTGGCAGAATCAAAATCAAATTTCAACTCAATCGCATCCATATTGTTCCGGTTGCTGTTTGATAAAATTAACGGTAAAAAATAAACCGCATTTATAAATCCCCAAACCACGTAAGTCCAGTTGGCTCCATGCCAAAAACCGCTGACAATAAAGATGATAAAGGTATTTCTGATTTTCATCCAGAGTCCTCCTTTACTTCCGCCAAGCGGAATGTACAAATAATCGCGAAACCAGGAAGAAAGCGAAATGTGCCAACGACGCCAAAACTCTGCTATATCTCTTGAAAAATAAGGGTAATTAAAATTTCGCAATAAATCTAATCCGAACAATTTTGAAACTCCCAATGCAATATCTGAGTAACCTGAAAAGTCTCCATAAATTTGAAATGCAAAATATATAGCTCCTAAAATAAGAGAAAAGGAATTCATCGAAGTATAATGATCAAAGATAGCATTGGCATAGGTAGCACAAGTATCTGCAATAACTACTTTTTTTACTAATCCCCAAATGATTTGACAAACACCTTCTTTGGCTTTTTCAAAATCAAACTCACGTTTTATTTTAACCTGGGGCAATAAATGTGTAGCTCTCTCTATAGGGCCGGCAACCAAAAGCGGAAAATAACTTACAAACAGCGAATAATCTACAAAATTATATTCCGCTTTTATTCGTTTGTAGTAAATATCAATTACGTAGGATAATCCGTGAAAAGTATAAAATGAAATTCCGACCGGAAGAATTACATTTAGTAAAATTGGGCTTGCCTTTACTCCCGCTGAACTTACAAGTTCTGCAAAAGAAGCAGCAAAAAAATTATAGTATTTAAAAATTGCTAAAAAACCTAAATTGACTAAAATACTGAGCCAAAACCAAAATTTACGGTTTCCATCCGATTTACTTTTTTCAATTTGAATTCCAGTATAATAATCTAAAAAAGTGGAAAACACCAATAAAAACAAGAATCTCCAATCCCAACAGGAATAGAAATAATAACTGGCAATTATTAATAAAGCATTTTGAGTACTTTTCGTTTTATTGAAAACAAACCAATACAAGAGAAAAACGATTGGCAAAAAGACAGCAAATGCTAATGAGTTAAAAAACATTCGTAATATTTATATTTTGATTGAATCTATTTTATTTGAGCAACTTAAAATGATTTTCCACCATTTTCGGCAAAGAAAAGGAATTGGCAATTAATTCTCTCGTATTAATTGATATCTTTTTATTTCCTAAATAAATATCCTCAATAATTTTAGCCAGTGCATTTATATCTTTTGCTTTAAAGATATATCCATTTTCTCCAGAAGTTATTACTTCGGTATTACCACCAACATTGGTTGTTATTACAGGAACGTTTGCTGAGAGACTTTCTAAAATTGACAAACTAAAACACTCCATGTGAGTAGGATGCAACATGTAATCGTACTGCGAAAAAATTTCGTTTAAATTTGGCTTACTCCCCATAAAACCGAAGCATTTATTCAAACTATATTTTTCGATTTTTTCAATTAATTGTTTTTCGTACGGGCCATATCCGTATATCGCAATGTATACTTGGTTTTTGATTTCATTTGGAAGTAAATTTACAGCTTCAATCAAATCCTGAATTCCTTTTGATTTTACAAGATAAGAAGCAACTAAAAAGCTTGGCTTTACGGTTGCTCTGGTTTCTTTTACTACAATTGAATCTAGGATAACACCATTGTAAATAGCGAAAGTTTTAGAATGTAAATGTTTTCCAAAATCTCTTAAAATTTCATTTACGGTGTAATGGGATACTCCAACAAAGACATCTATATATCTTGAAAATAAAATTCCTTTCAGTTTTTTATTTATTTTCTTTTTTAATGGATAACCGTTGATTGGTCTGGAATTATGGTCGACAACAATTATTTTTGCATTTGTGAGCCTTTTTATTTTATAATAAAATGGAGTACAGAGCTCCACAAAATGCATAATTATGTGGGTGTATTTTAGCTGATTTTGTTTTAAAATAGCTATAAAATTGTTTTCTAAGTTGTGTGTCTCATTACTATAAATAGTCAAATTGTGATATTCTCCATGATTTGATTTGTTTGGAAAAAACCAATCGACATCAATATTATTTTCCTTGCATTTTTTGTCAAAACTCCAAAAAAAGTAGTCCATACCTCCCACTCTATCTGGAAGTAATTTATAATTGCAGATTACAGCTATTTTTTTATTATTCATAAAATGTTGCTAAAGTTGATGCAATTCTTTGGCTTGTTCCATGCAAATTTTGTCCAATTTGAAGATTTAGAAATTCGCTTCTTTGTTGTTTCCTACCATCTTGTCCTAAAAGAATTTTATTAATTGAATCAAGATATTCTTTTTCATTTTTAACTATAAATGAAGATTCAGAATCTACTAATTTTGAAAGATGCTCATATTTTAAAAATTTTTGGTCGTCGAAAAAGCCATTTTTTTCATTACCAAAAACCGGATTGATTACTGGTTTATCAAAAATAAATGCATCAAGGGTAATGGTTGACAAAACATTTATACAGACATTACAATATTTTAACAAAGACTTTAAATCATTTAAATCTTCAACTGAAGGAACTCTTTGTGTCCACGCTTCTTGATGAGCTGCTCTACTAATATTCCAATCGGGGAAATTCCATATTATAAAAGGATATTTTTCTATAAAATCTTTAAACCTAATTGGTTCCTCGGCAGGAGAGGTTCTAACAATAATATTTACTTCCTTTACCAGCTTATTTTCTTTGATGAATTTTGCTAATAATTCTAAATAAACAGGATCATTTTCACTACTTGCGTCATTACAAGTAAAAAAAATGATTGGCTTACTTTTGTCGATCTTAAATTTTACATCAAAAAATGATTTTTCCCATCCGTACTTATCAAGTATATAAGGTTCAAATTGTGGCGTTCCAACCACTTTAATTTGGGTTTCTTTAACTGATTGATAAAAAGCAAGTAATTCTTTTTTCATTAAATTACTCCACACTAAATAGAAATCAAAATTGCCAGCCATTCTTCCTTTTGATGCTAAATTATCCCAACTAAAAATAAAAGCTCCAGTTTTAATTTTTAATTTCTCTGCTACATATATTAATGGTGCTACAAATGGTGGCCTTTGATGCGTAAAAAATAAAAGATCAACTTTATTTTCTCTCAGCAATTGCTCATATTCTTTAGTAATTTTATCTTTTTGAAATGATTTTTGCTGTAAAGAATTGTATCGCAAAATCCATTTCTCAGAATAAAAAATTGATGAAAATTTCATTATAAATCGTGTCGCATAGCCTCGATTAGATTTTGATTTCGTTTTATTTAAATTATAGTTATCCTGTATACCAAAATTGTTTTTTTTATTGATCTGAAGATGTGTAACTTCTTTTGCTTTCCTAAAAAACCAAGTATAAAAAGTTTCTGAAAAAACTTCAAGTTCAATAATTTTACATTCTAAATTAAATTTATCATAAACACTTTTTGGCAAACATGATAAAATAATCACTTCATGAAATTCTTTTTTTGCTTCATTGATAAAATCAGTTAAAATAAAATTACGAAAACCCACTCCATCAGTAATTACAACACCTAATTTTTTCATCAATTTTATTTTAAACTTCCTATTCTACCGTGATCCGAGTAGGATCTATGTACTATAAATTCATTTTCTAATGGCATCTCTGAAAGAAATGTAATATCACAAAAATAACTTTCTTCTACAGGATCTAATCTCCATGGCACTACACTTTTAAAATCTAAAGTCCAGCCGTTTTTTTCTAAATCCTTTGTTTTTAAATTATTCCAGGATGTAATATAATCCATCCATAGATAACCTATTTCCCAAGCTTGCTTTTCTAAGTTGTCTAAATTTTCTATATCTACAACTCTCAATCCACCTACATTTTCCTGACTGACAGCTGTGGAACCATCATCTAAAACAAGACCTTTTATTGAGGGCTGCTGAAAGTAATGAGTGTCTTTTTGAATTAGATGATCAATATTAATATCAATTTTTTTACAAATTGTTTCAAAACTTTTCTCTTCGAGATTTGGATTTATTTTTACATAACGAACAAGATCATAATATCGAATCCAGCGCATATTTTTATATAGCCCTAAACCAGCTTCATTTGCAGCAGTTGCAGCCAATGGAAAATAATTTCGTGCTAATTCATACAATTTGCCTAAAATACCTTTTCCTCGGCACTCTTCATTAAGATACACATTGATTATCCATGCAAGTCCACCTCCAAAATTAGCTCCAACATGACCTACTACTAATCCCTTGTCATTTATACAAATAAAAGAACGCCCGAATTTTGAGTTTCCATATTGCCACTCCCAAAACTCTTTATTATGCAATGGATGATTTTCTCTGTAAATTATTTTAAAAAAAGATTGTAAAATTTCCCAATCTTCTATTGTTGCTTCTCTGGTAATCATAATTTGTTATATTTTTTTCCTCCAATTAAATCATTACAATCAAACCTCTTTAATAGTAATAAATTTTCATCTAAAGTATTTACACCTCTTTTAGTAGTAAAACCAATTTTGTGATCTGTCTTTTTAGCCATATCTGCCACTAAATCCGTACAAACTTCAGGAGTTCCATATGGATAAGAGACAATGTTTGTATTTGAACTGGTCAGTTTGTCTAAATATAACTTTGTTTTTTCAAGTTCAAATTTTATATCTTCTTCTTTCAATAAACCCAAAGGATAATGGCTATGTGTATGGCTTCCTAAATATCCTTTTTGTCCGAGATATTTCAAATTTTGCTGCGTTAAATAAAGCGATTCTAAAATATCATCTTCATCAAAATGAAAATCAAATAATTTTTTAATTATTTGTTCTTGCTGTTTAAAGTTCAATTTAAAATTTAATATATATTTTAAAATAGCGCTTTTTTCATCATCATATCTATAGATCGATTTTGCCTCATTTTTTTCTGAATCTGAAAAAGGCACATCGATAAGTTTCCTTAAAAATTCATCGGAAGAAAAAATAGATCTTAGTAAATGTATTTTATGAACTGTACTTACTTTTTCTTGCTCAAAGTTAATAGAATTAACAAAAAAAATCGCTGGAATATTAAGCTCATCTAAAATAGGTAAAGCAAGATCAAACTGTTCTTTTAATCCATCATCAAATGTTATCAATAAATTATTCTCTTTTGAGTCTAATATTTGACGGATATCATTTGCTAAGTCAATTGGAGTAACAAAATCTCCCTGATTTTTTAATAGTAATAACTGCTTTTTAAATTCATTAGGAGTTACTCCAAATATACTTGGATAATTTGCCTTAAAATCGAGTCTTATATAGTGATAATTGCTGACTGTGAGCATAAATTAAAGCTGAATATTTATAATTGTATTAAAATTGTACTTTATTATTTGTTATTTTCATCGCTAGTTAGTTGCAACACGAGTTTTTTTAGAATATTTTTTTTGTTTTGTAAATATTTTTTTATTCTAACTTTTATAGAAAGATTTCTCTTTCTATTGAGAATAAAAATTTGCTCATAATTAGAATCAGAATATAATTCTTTCACAGCATTTCCAAATTGCGAAGGATCTCTGTAAGCCTTAAAGCCATATTTTTTAGAGAGTAAACTAAAAATTGACTGATCATGTCTATGGTCTTTAAAATTGGGGTAATTTTCAAAACCACTTACATTATCTATATCTGTCAAAATTCTTTCATCCAGAGCAAAATTCATCCATTCCTCAATAAATTGTATTGACAACTCCGTTTTTTTTATTAAAATAAAACTAGCTAAACGTTGCTTTGTATTATAATAGTCAGCACTATCACACTCCATGAAAACAAACGCATCTCTTTTAGTCCATTCACTTTCAAGATGAGTCAATTCAAAGGGAATTATATCTTGCTCACTTTTCTGACTTAACGAAATTATTTTGTGAACTGAATCTATGAAATAAGAACCAGAATCACAATAAAACAAGTAATCTCCCCAATCCAGATCTTCTAATGTTTTTTTAATAAAATAAGGTTTCCACAACCAATAACCATTTCCTCTTTTTTGCTCTAAAATTTTTTTATTTTTATTTTTAAAATTAGCATCAATGTCAGTAGGATTATACGATATTACTTTGCTAAAAAGTCCAATCTTTTCTCCGCTTTTGCTATTCACCTTTTGACTTGACCTAAATAAATCATTGGCATAATTAATTAATACAATCTGAAATAAATCTTTCATTATTGTTGAAAATTTTCAGTTTTTGGGATATTACTTATTTCTACAAAATTTATTGGTACATTTTTACTCCAACTATTAAGCAATCGATCTCCAAGATTTATTCCTTTGAGCTCTATATATTTATAAGTAATTTTTGAAGAAAAATAAGTTAGCATAATAATTAAAAAATAGACAAACAAGAAAACAATATCATTCTCAAATATAGAATCCGAAACAGATAAAAAAACTGCTGCTTTTTTTAAAACATATTTAAAAGTATAGCCGATCATAGATAAGATTAGAGAATGATTTAAATACATGCTAAAACTCACAATTCCAATTTTCTGAACAAAATTATTAATAATCAATTTATTCTTCGTTGTATAAGTGCCAATTGCAAATAAAACAAATATAACTCCGAATATATACTCCCTTTTAAAAAAATATAAAGGGTAATCTAAACGAAACTTGATAAAAGAAAAGACTAAATATAGTATAATTGAAATAACCAATATTATTTGCCCGAATTTAAATGGAATAACAATATTTTTGTTGATATAGTACAAAATAATTCCTAAGATAAATATTGGAAATTGATTGGGGAACCAAAAATAGAGCATCCAATTTTTAACATCTCCAAAAATAGAATTCAAAAACGAAAGTGTATAATTCAAAAAATAGTGATTTATAATAATTGAAAATATCACAGCAAAAATAAATAAATAAAATGCTCTATTTAAAGAATTTATATATTTGAAAAGCAGTGGAATTAATAAGTAAAAAAGCATTTCAATCCCTATTGACCAACCTCCTGGTGGAATATCATTAATACCTGGCAAATAAATACCGTTTGTAAATGTATAATTTGCTACTAAATTTTTTATACTAATTTCATTGTGTTTAATAACTCCTTTGTAAAAGACATAAATTAATCCTGCAATGTAATAGTATGGTGCAATTCTAAAAAACCTGCGAATAAAAAAATTACGATTAACAGAGTTTTTTTCTTTCAGTAATCTTTGTGAGTAAGAGTTGAAAAGAGTAAAACTACTTAAAATAAAAAAAAGTTGTACTCCCAACTCACCATTATCACAGAACTTTCTGCTTAAATCTGAGACTTTAAAGGTTTGTGAAGCATGAATAAGTATGACCAATAAGATAGCATAGCCTCTAAGAGCATTTACCCAATCGTATTTATTATAACTTAACATTCAAAAAAAAATTAAGTTTTTTTAATACTTTTAATGAATACTTTTCGAGAGCAATCTTAATAGGATAATTATCAAAATAATCATTTCCACCTTTAAAATAAATAAGCTCTTTTTCTAGAGATGAATTAGCTTTTTCTTTTTCAAATTTTCTAATATGATTCGACAAAAATGGAAATAATTGGTATTTATTTAAAATCAATTCTCTGGCTTGAGAAATAGCATCCAGATTTTCTTCCCATTTATTAGAATTCACAATTTCAGTTAAAAACAAATCGATATGTTTATCATTAGGATCAATTTGAATAAACGAATTTTTAGGAAAAAAATCATCTATTTTATTACAACCAAAATATAATGGCATTGTATAACTTAAAAAACAGTCTGTAATTTTTTCTGTCCAATAATAATCACTTTGAAAATTTTCATAAGCAATTGCATATTTAGATTTGCTTAAAACATCCCATTTATCTTGAATTGGGTTAATTCCTCGTCCATATAAATCTACAAAAGGAAGACTTTTTATGTTATCTAAAAACTTCATTCTTTTTTGATGCCCCTTTGACGATATTTGATTACTTGTGATCCAGACTACGTTATTTTTTTTATCAAGATCTTCAATTTTAAGTCCATTTAAAAAATCAAAATCTTTATCTACATGCCAAGGTAATGCCCCATGAGAAAGTATATTATTTTGCTTAATATCTAATTGATTAAATATCCATTTTACATTTTTATTGGCAAATTGTCTGTATTTCGAAACCTCGTTTGGCGGTTCCATACAAAGATGTATGATATTATCCAGATTTACTTTAATAGAAAAATCTTCTTTTGGATAATCTAAAATCACTAAGTAATCGCACTCTTCAATATTTTCCTCTGTAAAAGTAAATTCACTCCAATTCATAGAACTATGTGGAGTTTGTCTTTTTAAATCGGGATAAGTAAAGTAACGTTCTATTTTTATTATCATTTAAAAATCAAATTTTTTTAGACGTTTGATCAATTCTTTACCTTCAATATTTGGCATCAAAATTCTATTTATTTTCTCAAATTTTTTATTTTTTGTACTCGAATAATAATCATTTGCCAAAAGCACTTTTAAATTAAGCTCTTTAGTGATTTTTAAAGTATCTGAATTATAAGAGCCGTGTGGTAATGCTATATACTGAATGGAATTAATTGTCAATTCGTTTAACTTTTTAAGAGATAGCAATAATTCTTGTTTTTGATCTTCATAATTTAAATTCCCTAGTGGATAGTGATTATGTGTATGAACTCCTAATGTAATTAAAGGATGTTTCGAGAGAAATTGTAACTCCAAATTTGTTAGTGAACGATATTCTTCTCTTGGAAAAAATTGTATTTCGTTAATTTTTTCAAATTCAAGAAACCATTTTTCTTTGTCTTTATTTGATAGTTTATCAATATGATCATTGAGCTTTTTATATGAAATTTTCGATTTTTCGATTTTATCTTCTTCATCAGAAAAATAAAAAAACTCTTTAATAAGAAGCATAATCAAAAACTAATCTGTCCCACCAAAACTCATTTTTGGTATTAATATTTAATGTTGATATAAAAATAGTTGCCGGTATTTGATATCTCTCCAATAATGGCAAGGCATTTATTATATTATCGGCATATCCGTCACCAAAGGTAATTACTAATCCTGTTTTTTTTTTAAAGAAGTACAATCTTCATCCAATTTAAGAATTTGATATTTTCTTTATAATAAGATAATTGCTTTTCAAAACTGGCGACACTAACGGTAAGCGGTTGTAATTTATCTCCAACACTATTATTAATTCTATGATACATCAGGACCAAAACTGGCTTTCCGTATAAAATCCTGCTTTTGACTTTTAATAATTTGTAGTAGATATTTTGAGTTTAGCCTCATTAACTTGACAGATCTCTAAATTGTTTTTGATGGTTTAATTGCCAAATACTATCTTTTTGCAAACATTCAAGAAACAATTCATTACTATTTCCTTTGCCAAAATCATCTTTTATATTTTGAACTTTATGCGAATCAATAATTAAAAGCGCTTCCTTAATTCCTTTTTCAGAATAATCTGTATTGATAATATCCGCATGAACAGCTCTGTTTTGCTGGCGTGTGCCAATATTAATAATTGGAATTCCATAATAAGGAGCTTCGCGAATTCCTGCGCTGCTGTTTCCAATTATAAATTGGCTGTTTTTTAATAGCGTTAAAAAATATTCGAAACGTAAAGATGGAAAAATTCTAAATCTCGGATTTTCCATTAATTTTTCATAAGCTTCAATTATAAACTGGCTTCCCAAATCATTATTCGGAAAAATAACAACAAAGTTATGATTGTCCTTTAATAATGATGCTACAAAAGTTTCGGCATAATCCTGCATTTCCTTAATTTCAGTAGTTACAGGATGAAACATTACGATTGCATATTTATCAAAATTAATTTTATAATACTCTTTTGCTGTTTTTAAATCTGGTAATTGATCTGAGAACATAATATCAATATCCGGAGAACCTATCGTAAAAATAGAATCTTTGATTTCTCCCATTTGTATTAATCTTCTTGCTGCCTGTTTGTTTGACACAAAATGAATATGACTCAATTTACTAACACTATGGCGAATTAACTCATCGACAGTTCCTGAAACTTCGCCTCCTTCTATATGTGCAACTAAAATATTATTTAATGAACCAACTATCCCTCCGGCCAGTGTTTCTACCCTATCGCCATGAACCACTATCATATCTGGATTGATGGTTTTACAATATCCTGACAATCCATCAATAGTTTTAGCGAGTGTAAGATCCATTGTGGTTTCGTGTGTATGGTTTTCAAACGTGAAAACATTTTTAAAATTACAACGTTCGATTTCTATTAAGGTGTAACCGTATTTTTGCTGTAAATGCATTCCCGTAACAAACACAAAAACCTCAAATTCATGTTGTTTTTCCAGAATTGAAATGAGCGATTTTATCTTTCCAAAATCGGCACGCGTTCCTGTTAAAAAAAGAATCTTTTTTTTAGAATTAATCAAAATCAGTAAAATCTAATTGTTCGTCATTTTTAATATCTCTTGTCGCAATCTTGCCTAAAATAGTATTAAAGTTTTCAGCTAAAATTTTACCCGTTCCGGGACGTTTTACCCAGATATTTTCTTTAGTTAAAAATTCCCCTTTTTTAATTGGTGCTATTGTACAAACTGTAGCAAATGCAAAATCAATTGTTACTTGCTCTTCTGCAGCAGGTTTTTTAGTACCACCGCGCATCAAAGCTATTTCAGCACTTGAAATAATGAGTTTCTGACAAGCTTTTTCATCCATACTGCAAACAATATCGGGACCTTTACGCTGCATTTGATCTGTAAAATGCCTTTCTAAAATACTTGCTCCTAATGCTACAGCTCCCAAACATGCATTATTGTTTAATGTATGATCACTCAATCCAAAAACTTTATCTGGAAATGCATTATGCAATTCTACCATTGCGCCAAATCGAACTAAATGAATAGGCGTTGGATACAAATTAGTTGTATGCAAAATTGCGACTGGAATCTTGTGTTTATCAAAAATTGCAATAGCTTTTTGAACGCTTTCTATGGTATTCATTCCGGTACTTAAAATCACAGGTTTTCCAAAAGATGCAATATGCTCTAATAGAGGATAATTATTACATTCACCCGAACCAATTTTATATGCTGGTATATCAAACTTTTTTAATCTTTCAGCCGCTGCGCGCGAAAATGGAGTCGAAATAAAAATCATGCCTTTACTTTCGACATAGGTTTTTAATTCAAGCTCATCTTCTTCATTTAAAGAACAACGTTCCATAATTTCATAAATAGAAACATCTGCATTACCCGGAATTACTTTTTTTGCAGCTCCACTCATTTCGTCTTCTACTATATGAGTCTGATGTTTTACAACCTCAACACCTGCTCTATGAGCGGCATCTACCATTTCTTTAGCAATCTGCAAAGAGCCTTCGTGATTTATTCCTATTTCAGCAATAACTAATGGCGGAAAATCCGGTCCGATTTTTCTACCTGCAATTTCTATATATGGATTCATAAACTGAGTTCTAAATTAGGATTGAATATATTTGTTATATAAATATTGTGTGTAATCAAAATCTTCCTGCGTATCAATATCAACGTTCGCAAAAATATGATTTATCTCGAATGGAAAGGCATCTTGAGAAATAATTATGTCATCAAAAATTAAAGATGCTTTGGTAATATAAAGTAAGCCATTCTCAAAATACAGAGGCTCAAGATCCTGACTTCTTTGTCCAATTTCATAATTATGAGGAACAAATTTTCGTTGTATTATTTTTCCGAATTTTTGATGATTTCTTGTAACTGTAAATAAGCTGTTGTAATTTTCTTTTTGATATAATCCGAATGCTTCTTTTAATAAATTTTCTGGTCTAAGAGGATTTGTAGGCTGAAGTAAAACTACATTTTCTACTGTCTCAATATTTTCTAAAACATGTTTTAACGCTGTAATAGTAGGTTCTAAATCGCCTGAAAGATTTGCTGGTCTGTCTATAACTTTTGCCCCGTGTTCTAGTGCAACTCGCTTGATTTCTTTATTATCTGTAGAAACATAAATATCATCAATAATTTCACTATTTGCCTGAGCATATAAAATACTATGAACCAATAAAGGAATTCCGCCTAATGAGAGAATATTTTTAATCGGTAATCGTTTTGAATCTCCGCGTGCCGGAATAATCGCAATAGTTTTCATAGCATTATTTGTCTTCTGGTTTCCAATATAATTTTGTCTCTTCTAATTTTTGATATGTCCTGTATTCTTCCATAGACAATCTATTTGCATTTTTAATGATTTTCGGCATTGAAAATAACAAATCAAACATCGCTAATAAAATTGCTTTTAAAGCCTTAAAATCACCTTTAAACACTTTTAACTTAAGTTGCGTCCAAATAGAATATGCCAGTTTTCTGGGTATTAAAACAATTGGATAAAATAAAAAATACAAATACCAGCCAGCACGAAAAGATCTGCGTAATCTTGTTGTGTAATCAGCATCTTTTTTTCTTTCTTTTAAATTCACTCTATGATTAACTAATATTTCTGGTAAATAATGAACTTCCCAATCTTTTTTAAATAATTGGTAGGAGGCAAAATCTTCTTCTCCATAAAAAATAAACCAGGCAGGATAATCCGGAATCGTTCTCCAGGCAGACATTCTCCAAACATTGGCACCTCCTGCAAAACTTTTTATTCTATGTGAAACGTCAATAGTATTAGTGGATGAAGGTTCTTTTAAATCCCAAAAAATCCTAAAACTAAATAAAGCAGCTTTTGGATTTTCATTAAAAGATTTTCGAATAATTTCTAAAGGATTTTGGGTAATAAAATGCAGATCATCATCTATAGAAATAACAAATTCAGAAGTGACTAAATCCATCAATCTGTTTCTACTGTAAATTAATCCTTCGCTTTTTTCATTTCGTATTAACTGAATTTCAGGATAATTTTCCTGAATAAATGCACTTGTCCCATCTGTAGATGCGTCATCGCAAATAATAAACGTTACCTCTTTTCTTTCGAGCAAATATTGACATTTACGCAATGTAAATGCCAAATCCTCTTTTCGATTTTTGGTTGTAATTAATATCGAAAAATCTGCTTTAATCATTTTTCATATTCGACCTGGATTATATATTCTTTAACTCTAAATTAACTAAGTTGCTAATTTTATTCTTATTTGTTTGATTCATCCAAAATTTCATCCATCATTCTCTTGAAATTTTCATCACCGAAATAATCTTCAAAAGGATAAACCGGTTCATCTGAATTCAATCTTTCTACAATTAAGTTTTCAAGCTTTTGTTTAATTTCTTCTTTATTATTACAACTAGCAATATATCGATCATCTTTTATAATTCTTCTCAATTCACTACGCTCCGGTGAAATCGACAATATTGGTTTTCTGGTAAATGCCAAAAAAGGAGCTTTTCCAACAAGTATATTACAATACAAAGGACCATTTTCAAGAATTATATTAATATCGGCCTCCTGTATTTGTTCATTGCAGGAATTAGAAAAATTTAAAGTTTCCTGAACTATGACATTTGGAGTTTTTGAATATTTGGCTGCTAATTTTTTTAAATCAATTCCTTTTGTTCTAATAGAAAACTCTGTATTCTCTCTATATAAAAGATTTTCTTTTACCAACTCCTGATAAGCGTCTAATAAAATTTCAATGTTTCTGCCAAATTGAATTGCTCCATGGTAAGAAATAGTAATTCTTTTACTTTTTTTAAGTAATCCGCTTACATCAGATAAATCAAAAACATTTTCATCGTATTGGTGTGGTAAATTATATATCTTTTTTCTGGAGCCATATAAATATTGTATGTCTTCTGACATTAAACTTGCCGAACTCATAACGCTTTTTGCTTGATTGACTACTTCAAACATTTCTTTCATCTTAAAAAGTTCTAAATTCGTCAATGAACTTTTTGCACCAGGATACCAAAATACCGGATATGGATCATGAAAATTAACGATCGCTTTTTTAAGAATGGGTAAATCTTTTGTTGCTAAAATAATTTCATGATCTATCCCCGCACTACGTATAAAAATATGATCGTATTCTTTATGGTCTATTTTCGCAATATAAGAAGCGTACACTTTATGAATATAATTCTTGAGTAATGAAACGTGAAACAATCTCCAATATAGTTTATTGAGAAATTTGGTAAAAAACGGAACTTTTAAATCCAGAATATACTCTTTTATAGAATCAACAGGTAATAAATCTAACCTGTCTTCGCTGGCGCTATGCTTCAAGTAAACCACATCTATAATTGAACCCGGATAAGCTATTCTTAATTTTGCCAAAAATGAACGTGAAACAATTCCCGCACTTGTTCCTGACACTCTTAAATCTTGCTCAATTACTAAAAACTTCATATAACCATCTTAATTATTATTTTTTTTAATACACTTTCGAATGCTTTTAATAAAAGTGCTACATATTTTTTAAATTGAAAATTGAAAAAATATAATTTTGTTATTTGTATCCAAAAAACTCCTCTTTTTTTATTGAATAAAAAAATCTTTTCTAAGTTAAATTCTAAAATTTCCTGCTGTTTTTTATCAAAAAACTGTTTTTTTTCATCTAATAAGTAATAATAGTAATTAAAGGTTGCAGCGTTTTTTAATTTTAAATTATCGCGCCTGGTCGTAATATTTAAATCACTGTGTCTAAAGTAAACTATTGAATTATTTATAGTATACAAAAGAGAAAAGTTTGAGACTTCTAAAACTGCAAGATAATCACTAAACCAGGCAAGTGGCAAATCTTTAAATTTAACTGTATCAAATTCTTTTCTTCTGAAAATAAACTCGCTTAATGAACTTCTGGTTCCTCCCTTTAATTTTCTCATCAGAAAATCTACTGAAGTTTCAAGCTTTGGATGAGTGTGCAGTTTTGAAATTTCCTCACCGTTTTCATCAATAACTATTGTTGCATATCTTATTACGTTAACTTTTAAATCGTTAATCTCTTGTAACTTTTCATAAAACGCCGCTACAAAATTATCCTGTAAAACATCATCATCTCCTAAAACAAGCAGCCATTCTTCATCTTTTATTCTGGAAATACATCTTTGCCACTGTTGGACTAAAGATACTGAGCCTAAGTTTTTTTGAAATCTATGATATTCAAAATCAAATTGTGTATTATAGTTTTCTAATAATACAAAAGGATCTTCATGACTTGCATCATCTCCAATATAAACTTTAAATCGTTTATCTGTCTGATTAGCTAAACTATTTAAAGCTGATTCAAAAAAAGTAAGTTTATAATACGGTACTACAATTGCAAGCATTGAATTATAATTTTAATACTTTCAAAATTGACTTGACAAAATTTAAGAGATACAATCTTTTGAGGACTTTTTTTATGAAGTTCCCAACTTTGTAACTGTTGGAACTTTTAGTATTATTATATTTTTTTATGAAATGCCTGCTCTTTCTATAAAATCTTGAAATCAAAACTTTAGACAATTTATGAAATTCAACTTCATTAAGTGTATTTCTAAAGTAGTCATATGCTTTTAGCTCATCTTCAAGCATATCTTTACTCATTGTTCTACTCGACGGGTTAATGCGATAAAGAGCTAGATTTTGATCTAGAAATAAAACTTTCGGATTATTTTTAAACAGATTTACCCAAAAAATCCAATCTTCCTGAGCTTTCATATCTTCAGGAAAACGAACATTTTGCAACAATAATTTTTTTATCAATACAGTATGTATTGGTATTGAAAAGGTTTCATTCCATTCATATAACATGTTTTCGTATGTAAAAATGGCCTCGTTTAAAATGCAGTAAGGCTCAGTTGTGACTTTTGGATTATTGCTAAACATCCTAAAATTAGTAAACACAATTTGAACATTTTCGTTTACAGTATTATTTATCCATTGCAAAGACAACTCTAATTTATTATTAGAAATCAAATCATCTGCATCAAGAAACTGTATATAATCTCCGGTTGCTCTTTCTAATCCAAAATTTCGGGTGTTGCTAACGCCACCATTTTCCTTAAAAAAATATTTAAATCGATTATCTTTTTGAACCCATTTTTTAGCAATTTCTGCTGTATTATCCGGGCTGCCGTCATTTACAATAAGACATTCCCAATTTGTATACGTTTGCAAGAACACTGATGAAAGTGTTTCATCGAGAAACTTCGCCTGATTATAGCATGGAATTATAATAGAAATTAAATGATCTTTTTGCATTGTAAATTTCTCTTCTTTTTATATTTTAAATTCTTTTAATTTTAGTTTTCTATAATAATAAATGATTAAAAGAGAACTTAACAAAATGCCTTTCTTCGGATTTTATCCTATTGAAGTTATTAAAAATCATAGCCTTGAATATAACTTACTGCTTATTCAAATTAAGAATATTCTAATCAAATAATTATCTTAGGTAAACATCCTCCCAAACTAAATTTATTTTTTTTTGGCTAAATTCATTTATAACAAACTCTCGGCAATTTAAACTCAAATCTGCAATTACATTTTTATTTTGATTTAAGTATAGTAACTTGTCTACAACTTCTTCAATTTCAAATTCATCAAAAATAAATCCTGTTATATTTTGTTTCACTGTATATTTTATACCTCCAGAATCGTAAGCAATAACAGGTAATCCACATGCCTGAGCTTCTAAAGTTGCTAATCCTTGAGTTTCTCTTCTACCGTCTTCAACTGGAACAGCAGTAAAAACATATAAATCACTTTGTAAAAGAAATTTCTTAATTTCTACCTGTGATTTCTTACCTAACAGTCTTACGCTGTTTTGCAAATTATATTCCAAAATAAGCTTCTCTAAATTTAATCTTTCTCCCCCTTCACCAATAATATTTAAATCAACATCTACGCCTATGTCCTTAAGTTTTTTTACTATTTGTAGTAAATATTTTTGCCCCTTGATAGGATCTAGCCGGCCTACATTAATTAATCTTAAATTTGATTTTCTATCAATATCTTTACTTTTACTATTAAAAAAAGCGGTGTCAACAGCAACTGGAATTATTTTTATTTTTTCAATAGGACAACCTAACTCAATAATTTTATCTGCTAAATATTTTGTATTTGCTGTAACAATATCCACTCCTTTAAACAATAGCCCATAGTAATTTTCATTTGGAATATAACCATACATTGGAAAAAAGGCATCATGACCATGAAATGTAATAATTACTTTAGATTTAAAATTACACTTCGCCTTTAAGATATCGAAAGGATACTTATTATTACCAAATTGTATATGAAAAATCGTATTAACTGAATCTAAGTTGTTATAAAAAGCCCAATGATAAATCCAACTAATACTTCTATTTGGTTGATACTTGTAAAAAAAAATTATATCATTAATCCTCTTAAAATTTTTCACAAATAAATATATTATTTTAGTTAACCTTAAGAGATAATTTTTAGGGATTAAAACCTTTTCATAAATTATTTTATCTTCTAATTTATAATATAGAAGTAAATCTCTATGCGGACTTCTATAAAAATCCAACTTTCTATAGACTAAAATATAAACATCATATCCTAACTCTAAAGCTGCTATTATCTGATTTATGACAAATGTTTCAGAGGTATGAGGAAATTCAGATATTTTAAAAATTATTTTGCTCTTCTGATCCATATTTTTAACTTCTGCTTACATTTGAGCCTTACAATCTTTATAGCATCTAATAGAGGTATTTTCAACAAGGCCTTAAATCGCCACTTATTTGTTATTCCTAAATTAGGTCTTTGAAAATAAATTTTAAAAAATAATTGATGCTTAATTTCTGCAATTATTTTTTTAAATTCATAATTATTGTAAACTTGGAGCTTTTTATTACAATTTAATAATGAATGTAGCCAACTCATAAAAGTGACAAATTCATCAAATGTTACATTTTCGTTTTGAGATAAAAACTTAAAAAGTAAACTTTCTTTAAATTTCCCTTCGTCAAATTGTAGCTTTTTAAAAAGAAAAATTTTTATACTTACATCCTCTGTTTTTTGCGTTTGAGTATGTAACGCTGAAACTTGGGATTGATGAACTCTATAAAAATAAAGTACTTCCTGGATATTATAAAATTTTCCTGCCCAAGCTGTACGAGCCCAAAAATCATAATCTTCAACATGTCTTTTATTTTCATCAAATCTAAAACTCCTTACCCAGTTTCTTTTTATCATTACCGAGCCTAAGGACATTGAACAACCTAGTAATAATTTGGCAACAATCTGTTCATGATGCTCACTGTGTTTTATAATTTTATTTCCCTCGGCAAACTCCTGTAGCCAACATCCACAAGCTTTAATTTCTGAATTATTTAAAATTTCCAGTTGTTTTTTAAATCTTTCTTTATGACTTATATCATCTCCATCCATTCTGGCTATATATTTTCCAGTCGCTGCACTAAATCCTATATTTAAACTATCTACTAGTCCTTTGTTTTTAGTTTTTTTTATTATTTTAATTCTAGAATCTTTTATTGACTCTATCACTTCAATTGTATTATCTGTAGAGCAATCATCAATTACAATAATTTCAAAATTCTGAATAGTTTGTTCTAATATAGAATTAATGGCTTCGTGAACATATTGGGCTACATTATAAACTGGTAAAACTACTGAAATTAGTGGTGAATTATCATTTGTCATTCTAAGTTATAAACTGCTGTTTGAATAATCGTTTGTTGGTAAGACAGAAATTATATGTTAAGTATTTAATATATAAATTAAAAGTCGTTTTGTAACTTTTGTTGGTAAAACAAAATTCAATAATAAGTATATGTAGTTCAATTTAGATTTTGATAAATATCTTAGATTACTTTTGATGTACTCGCTCATCTCTTGCTTTGTAAAGAGGTTAGTTTTATATATTAAATTAAATCTAGATTTTAATTGTTGCAAAATTTGCTTTTTACATTCGGGATAAAGTTGCGACAGATCAAAAAAAGCAGTTGGAATTTTGTGCATAACAATTCTGTCTTTTGATGTTGCAGAATTTTCATGTTCTCTATACTTTGTTAAAATATAATTTAGAGAATAAAATGTACAATTACACATCAGTAGTTTTAGCCAAAGATGATAATCCTCTACATTTTGAATTTCCAAATCTTCTGAAAACCCATTTACCTCTAAAACCTTTTCCCTTTTTACCAAAACTGTTAAAATTGGAATCCTATTAGCTTGAAGAAATAATTCTAAAGAGCTCTTATCATAAAAAACAGAAGCTGAAATATTTGTTGCTTTCGAAATATTATTTACTTCATCATCACTAAAAATATAAGAATTAGAAAAAACTAAGTCTACATTCTTTTCCTGAATTGTTATAATCTGAATTTCTAATTTTTCAGGCATCCATAAATCATCTGCATCAAGAAATGCAAGATAAATTCCTTTTGATTTTAAGATCCCTAAATTTCTTGCTTTGCCCTGTTTTCCATTCTCTTGATAATAATATTGAATCCTACTATCTTTTACCTGCCATTCTGATACAACTTTTGAAGTACTATCCTTAGAACCATCATCTATTATAATTAATTCCCAATTATTATATGTTTGCGAGATGACTGACTCGATGGCATCACTAATATAGTTTACTGCATTATAAGCAGGCATTATTATAGACACTTTCGGAACTATTAGATCTTGATCCATTCCTCTGGTATTATCGAATTTATATTAATTTCCCTTGCCTGAAACCATTTTTTTGGAGCTATAACTATTTTTTTTGGATTAGGATTTAACCAAGCAGACCACCAGCTAAAAGAACTGTTAGCAATTATATTATGAGAACAAATGCTCATTAAATACATATCTGCCCAACTATTTAATCCTTTATTATGATCAATAAAGATTTTATCAAAAGTTAAAGCTTCAAAATTTTCTTTAACCCATTCGGAATCATCTGAAAAAAAAATAAAAGTTGGATTTTCTACTTTAGAGTTTACAATTGAAATTGCCTCCATATAATATTCAAAGGTGCAAGAACCATGAAATTGATTTGTGACTTCATCTGATATGTAATCTCCTCTTCGAACATGGACAGCAATAGTATTTTCTTTTTTTAATATTGGAATCAAATCCTTATTCTCTTTTGAAAGTTTATCTTCAGAAAATACAAATAGGCTTTTAATATAATCTTCAAACCCTTTAAAATATTTAAAGCTTTGAAAATATCCAATGGCAAAAACAGGTTCTTGCAAAGAATTTGCTTTTTCAGAATATTCAAATTCTTCTTCGTTAAATTTTTTCGGATAATTTAATTTAAGCTTTCTCTTGATTTTGTGTGTAAAAGATAAATTATCAAATAATGAAACATCCTTTTTCTTTGCAAAGAAATGTTCATTATTAAAAACAGAAAGCTCAAAATTCCTAGGAGTATAACCCTCTTTTTTTTCAACAATATTATAAATACTATCTTCTATAATAAGTTTGGTTTTGTTTTTTTTTGCAATAACAGAACCAAATGCATATTGAAACATCTGATTACCAAGACCTCCTTGCAGTTTAATTAATATCATAGATTTTGCACCCTGGTAAAAATGTTGCTGTAAATAGTAACTCTTTGTTCACTATTAGATTTTAAATTTCTTTAGAAATTTCTTTAATTTGTATTTTAGAAATTTCTTAAATGAGATTGTTGAAAATATTTCCGTTTCATCTTTAAAATTTTCTTCTTTAGATTTCAATGTTATAGCACTTTCAGCATATACAACCATCTTTAAATCATTTACGCGTTGTGAACTAATCGTATCAAACCACTCAAAACCTTGAAAAAAATATTCTCTAAAACTATTAATTGATTCGTAATACCCTAGTTGACAGGTCTTATAAAAAAAAGATTGTATTGGTGCAAATTTCATTAATCCACTTTCTTCCTTTGTCATCCAATTTATAATTCCATCTTTTTCTAAGAGGAACAAAGTATGTTCGGGAAAATTATATATATAATCATAGTAAACTGTAGGAAATTCCAAATAGCCCATTTTACCTACTCTTTGTATTTCTTGTAAAAAAAAATCTGCATCAAGGACATGTTCTAATACATGAGAACATACTATATAATCAAATTCTTTATCATCAAATGGAAACTTTCCGCCATCGTAGTAAATAACAGTTTTTTCTGTTTCAAGTATACCAACGTACCCAGATTGAGCAATTCTTTCTTGGTCGGTTACATATTGCAGTTCAAGAAAAACATCAGACCTGAAATAAGGAGTTGCACCTGGACCAATTTCTAAAACTTTATCCGTTGGTTTTATTGATTTAATTCTATTTGGAAAGAACATTTCGGTTTATTTTTAATTATTTAAAATTGGTAATTCTAATAGTTTCTACTGTTTTATATTTTGCTTCTTAATATGAAATTGAAATCGTCTTTTGAAAAAAGAGATTGTTTTAAAATAGTTTTTATTTAAATAAAATTGATCACCAACCTTACCTTCAAGTTCTGATTTTATCAAATCAAACCCATTAGATATCATAAACTCTTCTATATCAATCCTTAGTGGCTGATTTTTATATAACTCAATATCTGAAACTTCTAACCAAATAGCTTTTATATTTTTAATAAATTCATTGGCTCCTTTTAAAACCTTTAATTCTGCTCCTTGCACATCCATATGCATAAAGTCAACCTCACTAATTTCATTTTTTTTAGAAAAAGAAGCTAATTTAATTGTTTCTACTTGTATTTTTTCTTCAAAGGATAACCATGAAGGATTATTACTTTTTTCTGGGGATAATAATGAACTAGATTTATTTCCAAAATCCCAATCCAGATCGGTCGAAAGATTTTCCGGATGACCTGAAGAAACATAAAATTCAGCTTCCCCATCTTCATCTGAAACTGCGAAAGGAATTAAATTTAAGTTTTCAAAGTTATATTTGGAAATATTTTCTATAATATGTATTTGATTTTTTGGTAGAGGTTCAAATATATAAATTGATGAAAAAGGAAATATTTTAGAATACCTGATAGATTCTTCACCTTCACAAGCTCCAACATCAAATAAAATTAATTTATCTGTTTTTTCAAATAACTTTAAAAGTATCTTTTTAATAGGTGAATCGTCTTTTATATAATTTTGTCTGTCGAACATTATATTGTTGTATTAATTCTGTCAATTTTAACTAACATCTGATTAATAATAATACCGCTTTTGTTATTAACAATTGACTCATCTTGTTGATTAATCACATCTGAAAAAATTACAAATAAATTATTATCAATGTATTCAATAACTTCATTCCCTCTCGATATACCTATAAGTAATTTATATTGCCCAGTATTGAATTTAATAGTATCTTCAAAAAATGTTGCACTATAATTTCCCTTTTTTAATTCTTGAGGTAATGACCATGAAGTTGAAATTGGTGAGTCATGAATGTCAGTTATTCCAACAGCTATAATTAAGTTATTAATATTTTCATTGACTGTAAAATCAACTATAACTCCCCAAGGTTTACCAACGGGGATTTCATTCATTAAATTACCTTCCTTATCTTCAACTGTCAAACTGGTAGCGTATACTTTCTTCTTTTTTGATATTGTAGTATCTAAAATATATTTGCCCTGGCTTCCTCCAGATTGTTGTAAATATTGTTGAATAATATCATCTGTTTTTCCCTGAGCAATGAATTTTCCGTTTTGCAATAAAACACACTTAGTACATAGTTTTTGTATTGCAGCCATATTATGACTCACAAATAAAACAGTTCTTCCTCCTTCTCGAGAAATATCCTGCATTTTCCCTATAGCCTTTTTCTGAAACTCTGCATCACCAACAGCCAAAACCTCATCAATAACTAAAATTTCCGGTTCTAAAAAAGCTGCTACAGCAAATGCCAAACGAACTGTCATTCCAGAGCTATATCTTTTTACAGGAGTATCAATATAACGCTCACAGCCTGAAAATTCAATAATTTCATCAAGCTTTGAAGAAATTTCTTTTTTGGTCATTCCTAGAATTGCACCGTTCAAGAAGATATTTTCTCGTCCGGTCATTTCACCATTAAATCCTGTTCCAACTTCAAGAAGTGATG
>Ga0247807_10000529_pt1 | contig 23715 bp, 28 predicted proteins | sample UWRJL074202C1_FD_179931 | JGI IMG/M metagenome (GOLD analysis project Ga0247807, IMG submission 179931) | Plant litter microbial communities from Arlington Agricultural Research Station in Wisconsin, United States - UWRJ-L074-202C-1 | ecosystem: Environmental > Terrestrial > Plant litter >...
TGTCCAGAGGTAGTGATAATGAATTTGTGGGTTCGACAGCATCTCTGTATTTGAAGTATAGAATCAGCATCATGAGTCGGCTGAACACGATGGCAGCAAGATTTACATACGGGCTGCTTGTTGCAGTTGTTCGAGGCGCCTGGCCACTCGAAGCACAAAACCAACCGTCAGCGCAATGCGCACAAGCCCAACCAAGGCCACAAGGACCACTTTGCGGCGCAGTTTGTTGAGGGGGACAAAAAAGGCCTCCTGGGCAATCTGTACATAGGTGGCCTGAACCCGGACAAGGATTAGCAGTGCTTGATAAGGCTGGAGGCGTCGTGGTAATTGCCGCCAAGGTGAGTAGATCAGATTGTGAACATGTGCTTAAAAGGGACAAATCAGTCATTGACCTTATGCCTATGCTGCGGAGTTACTCAGAATCGACTTACGTAACGGTCTCCGTACAAGTAATGGTAATAGCATTCAAAAAGCTGTATAAGGTTGCGGTGGATTCATAATGTGTGCTGTGCCATGTTTCGGTGACAAAACTTGTTAAAGGGACATTGTTAGTACAGTGACTCGTGTCTGGAAGATGCATTGAAGTGAGATGCTTTGTGAGATTTGCGGGTGCAGCGAGCGAGGTAACATTCAACATGAACTTGGGCAGAGTGGTATTGGCAGAGCTCAATGGTTTTAGAGCAGCTGTTGTATCAGCATATGTAGAGGTATTGAGTGATCTGGTCTTGTTCGCCGCTGCGATGAAATCTCCACTCATTATAGGAATTGAGATGCCACTTGTAGCCGTTGATTTCGACGTAACCGAAGAACCGTCCAGACTTCTTGTCGAAGTTCCATATTTTGAACTTGAGTTTGTAATGATTGAGACAAGATTTGAGGTTGCTCCTGTAGGAACAGTATATACTTGTGTGTGAATTTCTTGGCTCATGTCAATAACGCCAACGGTGGCAGTCGCATCACTAACTACGATGTTCAGCATTGCTGATGCTTCATTCAGAATACTGGCCACTATAGACACAGCATTCAGACCTTTGGATATGCCGACAGAGACCATCTTCTTGTTGCCCTGTACAGGGCTCAGAACCTCAGACTCCTCTATAGGTTTGGAATTGGCTTCATCCAAATCGGACTCAAATATACTAGTAGAAGTTTGAAAGACACCGTCACGAGAAAATCTGCAGGTTAGATAGTGTACTTGCAACATTGATAACGACTTGAGCGAGGACCTACTTCCAGGGAATACTGAGTGAACTGTTGTGGGCCTCTCTTTTTCTGAGTCCAAGTCCATCCTTCTTCAGAGAAAGTAGCTTAAACCCCTCCCCAAGACCAACCAAGGTAAAGACAGAGACCACAATAAGCATGGTGACTGCAGCGGCATATGGCCCTAGACGACGAAGGGAGAGAGGCATTTTGAACCTACCTCCTGCTGGAGGATGATTCTTCTGAACCAGGAAGAGAAGACTGAGAAGTTGATTGACGGTTTTTTCTGTCTGACCGTGTCAATAACACCTCATATCTTATGTTAAATAGAGATTAATCTAGGCTCCCCTTAACCAACTGGTTCATAAAAACCTATGAGGCATTCTTGGATACTGTGGCGAGCTTCAAAATGAGAAAGTCCATAAAGCTTACCTTGAGCTGGTTTCGTAAAGCTGAAGAGCAGGCCAAGATAAGAAATTGACATGTATAAACCACCACCACTACCGAAAACACAGAGAAAAGAGTGTGTTGTACAAGCTAGGCGCTGGGAAAAGAGAATGCCAGGTGAAGCAAGTGAAGAACAATCAAGGGCAAGGGAGTTGTCGAAAGGTAGTGCCAAAAATTTCGCAAAGTTTTCGTTGTTGGAGTGAGGGAATTGGAAGCTTTTAGGTAGGTACGCTTATTGGTGTGAGGAGGAAGGTAGTCTTGAGCAAGAATGAAAAGGAGAGGGAAGGGATATCATGCTGGTACGGAAGAATGTAGGAGCTGCAAGAGTTGCTCTTGCCTGCTTGGAATAGAACCCTATGCAATTATATTAAAGCCGATGGAATTCGGTCTGCAATGGAGAATCGAGCACGAAGAAATTCTGACTGGTCGATTCTGAGTTTCCTACAGACACTGAATGTGGTTATATACCACCCGAGTTCTTTAGTCGATTTCTAGACTGTGTGCCGAGAAGTAATGGGAGAAACGGAAGGATTCGTGTATCTGTACCGATGAGTGAAAAGCAGCAAAGGCACGGAATAGGAGTAAATATAAGAAATCAAACGCAGAGTATCGAATTGAAGTTTGCAAGGTATACGGATCAAGCGAACAAGAAAGTCAGAGCAGAAGATTTGTCACAAACTGTTGGCAGAAAGCCCAAATTAAGAGAGTTCATGTATCGCAGAACCTTTTATTTGGTAGTCGCTACCTAACAGGCTCCGTCCCAATGCATATCTTGTATTTTTCGTGCAAAGAACCCTAACGCTAAACCCTCAATCACCTCAGCACCTAGTAACGCTTGTTGGCACGTAGGGTATCACTGAACTCCTCCAGAGGACTGCGGATGAGCTTGGTCTCCTTCCATAAGTTGGGGGTCAAGTATCCGTAGGTGTTGCCGACAGCAACGAAGGTAGCCTTAAGAGTGTTCTCAAGGGTCTTGGTGGATCCGGAGGAAGAAGTGTAAATATCGTCGACACCAGCGAGTTGGAGAAGACGCTTGACAGCAGGGGATGCAACGAGACCGGTACCACGGGGAGCTGGGATAAGCTAAAGATGGACAATTAGTTTCAATGAGGAAGAAGTTGGATCTGGAAATACTTACACGAACGGAAACGGAACCGCACTTGCCGCTCTCCTTGGTTGGCAGAGAGTGAGGAAGACCCAAGTTGGTACCCCAGTATCCTCTTCGGATTGGGAGAACGCTCAACTTAGCAATGATGATGGCAGCGCGGATAGCAGTGGCAACTTCCTTGGAGGTCTTGATACCAAGTCCAACGTGTCCCTCAGAATCACCGATGACAACGATGGCCTTGAAACGAGTACGTTGACCGGCACGAGTTTGCTTCTGGACAGGCTTGATCTATAGGTCACATATATCAGTTTCTGTTATAAGAGAAGCAGCGAATTCTCAAAGCCGCCAAAGGGAAAATATTCGCATACCTTCATAACCTCATCCTTGAGCTTTGGCAAGAAGAAATCAACAATCTGGTACTCCTTGATAGGCAGAGAGTGTAGGTAGATCTCCTCCATGGACTTGATCTTTCCCTCCTTAACGAGACGACCGAGCTTGGTAACTGGCTGCCATTCCTTCTCCTCGTTCTTGTTTGCGCCTCTGCGAGGTCCGCGTCTTCCACGTCCACGACCACGGTCTCCTCCACGCTCTCCTCCACGATCACCGCGGGATCCAAATCCACCGCCGCGAGCAGCAGCTCCGCCTCTTGGTGCGTCAGCCATAATTTCGAAGTTGGTGGAGGTTTCGAATTGGGTGAGTTGTAGAGTTTTGTCGTTTGACCCGCACAATAATTATTCTTTTCTGCGTCGCTAGATTTGTGCGGTACGACTAGGTCAGATTAGCGATTGCACTAGTCCGTTCTGGCTAGAGGGGTACTTTATGCCTGAGGCTGCCAGCCACTCCATCCACCTCGTCTTGTAGTGAGTGAGTTTGTATGCGACCACAGAATATACTGGATAATGTACATATCATAGTCGCGAAAAATGTAGCACACCTCAGATTGAAAATTACAAATCTCTTTTTTGGAGCAATCCGCTACCAAAAAAAAGGATGCTCGACTTCCGTCACGTGACATTAGATCCGCCATTGAGCAAAGTAGGATCAGGCTTTGGACAGGTATAATTCGCTTTTTAAATTGGAATAACGTCAACCAAGTTGGGTTTACCACCTATGGAACATGCCAAATCTCATAATTCATGTTACCACAGTTATGCTCAATTCCTTTACTCCGATCCATCGACCTATCCCGATACTCCTAGATTTTACAATACATCCTAGACCACTGCAGAATGACAAAGTTATTATTTCCCAATGTCTTACCCTTTTCTAGAGTTTGCAAACATACAGGTTGGGGACTGCTTGTGGACGTGCACTAGTCGCCACATTTTACCATCCTTTACACAGTAGTGGCTGCATGGAACAATTCATTATTTTTGGGAAGACATTTTTCGCTGACTTCTGGTCGTTTGTCCTGTATCCATTAAGCTCCATTTAGACTACCATGAAAAGGTGGTTTCTCTGTATGCGTGCGTCCCATTCGGACTGAGCACCGAGGATGTCAATTGAACTGCCATCCATCTTTCGTCGGAACTGAGGTTCAAGTATGTGATCATTTGTCGAGCAGGCTCCAATATAGGCTCTGAATCATCCTGTACACCCTCGCCCTCGATACTCGATAGCCATGCGCACAGGCGAGCAACCGTAATAGTATCGAAGCATAGTCCTTCCCGACGAGCATGCGACCACAAGAGCGCGATAGACTGCCGCCGTATTCTCCGATCTCTGCATTTGGTGGCAGTGATGGCCAAGGGAAGGATGGTCCCTACGTCAAGAGTGAACCTCGAGGTGTTGCTCGGGTCATCGGTGCTGGAAAGCAAATGGTTGCATTTCGTAAGAATCTCGGCAAATAGGTGATTGTATTCGTCGAAAATCATTTCTGTGTGTTGAACACTAGCAGCTAGTAGTATGGTAGCGAGGTTATAGTATATGCTAAGAACGGTGGACATATCGGCTCTGATTGCACCGGAATGTAATTCCTCGACGAATATGCCTTGGAATGAAGTTCTCCATTGTAAAAGTTGTTTGGTATAGTGCTCATGCATCTCAAGCCAGGCCGGAGTCAACAGCTCTTCTGGGCTCTGCTGAGAGTGAGTAATGGATTGTCGATACAGCTGTGCTATGCCACAAAAGAGGAAGTCCCACTGCTCTCTTGCTTCCTGAGTGCTGTCGAAAGAGTCGGGGACCACAACATCCTCCCAGGGCAATTCCGGAGTTGGAAATGGCGGAGGAACAAATAGTCCCTGCGAATCTAGTCTTGCAAACATACGTCCCAGATCATCCACAAGTCCATCCTGAATCTCAGATCGAGAATCCTGTGAAAGTCGAGCTGCCAGACCCCTTCTGGCAAGTCTCCAGTCCGCAAGCAGTCTTGTACCGCCTCTTAAATGGGTTAATGATCCATCGTAATTTCCTTGAAATGCCTCGAAGCACATAAATAGTACACATGAGGTGAGAGAAGTTCTCAAATGCCGCCGCCCATCATTAAGTATTGTTCTTAACGAAGCGACAGCCTTACTGTAATGTCTCAATGCATATTGATGATGTTCGTCCAGATGATGATGATCAATCTGTGGAAATCCAGAGAGTGATAGTTTGGTGGGGAAAGATGTGACCTCCAGGGATTTAGCAAGGGCTCCGAGGGCAATCACAGCGAGTCTGATGGGAGGGTCGTGGTGACAAAGTTGGAGAACCTTCTCGGTCCAAAACTTGGGATCAAAAGCCCCGCAAAGCTCCTTGGAGGTTTTGTCACAGAATCTTTGAAAATACCGGCGCTCTTCAGCATCTCCCGGTATGGACACAGAGGGAGAATACGGCAGGTTTGACTGTGGCCGAGGGTGAATAGTAACCGGCGTTAGCGCCTGCTTTGAAGAATCTTCGGCCATCTCTGGAGCATACCCGCCGCACTCCCGACCGAGATGTTGACATCTGATACATCCTGGTTTTGTTTCGTCGCATTTCACTCGACGTTGTCTATATCCCGTCAGTTCATGAACTTACTTGAGTTTGTACCTGGCACCCTTCACAGTAGGAAAGGGCAGCGGCTTTCACTCCATGCTGACCTGCGGGGTTACAAACATACTTGCAAGTTGAGCAGCCTGTCTTGGAACGCGGTCCACTCTTTCGAAGTCCTTGACTCCGGGAAGAATGCTCTGGCGAAGCCTGATCAGGAGCCGCGAATTGGTTAAAGAATTTGTAGACGTTGGGATACGGGAGCTTCAGAGCCATGGCTGGTGTTTGTTCCGCTTCTTCTCAGTCTTATTCTCGAGGTCGAGGATGAGCAATAGTTGCCACATCAGAACAGAACCGGTGGCACGGTACTTCCGCAACACACGCGGGGTCGTCACTTTAACAGCTGGGCTTCGCGTAGGCGTGAACGTGATTCAACACAGCATACCCAAGCCCCTTTACGTCTCTTCCTGTGCTTGTCGTTGTAATGAAGATCCAGCCGTGTGCCGCTCAGGAGCGTGGCTCGTCACTGTCCATGACCTTGACAAAGGTGAAGCTGGGAAGAAGAGTAACGGGTGCAGCCACAATGGAGGTGCGATGTAATGTATGTGTATGCTGTGCCAGTATGAATTAGTTTTAGCATGGCATGATTTGATTAATATCTGGTCCGTGTTGCTATAGGGGAATGCATGGGTATGGGTATATACCTAAGGTAGCTGGCTAATTTGGGCGTCTTGTCAGACCCTGCAATATAAGTAGCAATCCAGACCATTACCAGTTAACGCACCGGCGCAGACACGCGGGGGGTGGAGAGAAGCCAGAATCCAACACACATAGTACAGTACCGCACAGCACCATACAGCAGTGCAGCTGGACTAGCGAATTGCTAACAGTTGGAGAGCAGTTGGCGAACAGATCCTGGAGGTTGCTCCCGCCCCAGCATTCCCCTCTTCACTGGCGTCCGGTCTGGTTGGATGCTGCCTATTCGTTACCAAAGCCTGACAAACGCACCTCTTACATGACACTGCAGAACAGACCACTGACAGCACGCGTGCTGGTGGTCTTGGTGGTTCTGGTGGTCCAACGAGACCACGGTTAACCCACCCCCAACCGGCCGCGGTGTCGCAGGTGGCCAGGTGCAATTTACTACGACCGGGGCAAACCAGACAAACACGGTACGCAGAGACCAGCCAAACCTCACGTGAATTGCACGCTGAGCCAGAATCTGGTGTATGTTGCGAACGCAAACGCCATGTCCCCTACGACGATGGTGGCACGATCGACGCCAGCCGTCTCTTGATGAATCATGGAGAAGAGAGACTGGCAGGGTGGCCTGTGGTTGCTGGAAGAACTTCCCTCCGTGAGAGTGGTGTATCTGCTTGGCAGTGAAGCTTGTACTCGCTGGTCCGTGGAGAAGGACGACATCGCTCGTCGCTACAGTACGGTGGCCACGGTGGTGTTGTCCTGCGGCAGACGGTAGTGAAATTACTGAATAGCTTCACGACAGTCAAAGTCATCTGTGCGAATACGGTACACCGTCACCTCGCCGTAATTCCCTGCAAAAAGATTGGGGTATTCGAGGCGAGGAGGGGGATGACTTTCAGCTTTGCCAGACGGGCTATTGGTTAATTGGTACAAAACTGCGGACCGATGTGCCGGATCTTCAAACACTAAACTGAAGTTATACCAGACCTTTCCAATCCTGTGACATACAGAAGCAGTCAACGGCTTGCTGTGATATCTCCCCAAGAGGTCCCAAGGGGAATTAAAACAGGTTAATAAGAACGAAACCGTCTAAGTGATGCTCCAAACCGGTCCATATCTCGAGCCGGTTCACGTTGAACCGGCGCGACAAACCTGCAACGCAGCCACCATAGGCTATGCACAATGGTATATCAATAGTGATTACAGCAGCAGAGACCCACTATTTAGGGCAACTCTCTCCAGGAACGGTTATCTGTGGGGTGTGGGGGAATCTGTGTGCATATTACTATCACTTTATAAAACCGATTACCAGCGAAACGAGCCATGCACCTCGTCTAATCCTTTTACGAGGCACGATCTCGAGGCTTTGCCCTACAAAAAATCTTATCTGTTCCTGCGTTTGAGGTTTGTTTTGTGGCATTATCCATCTCCTTTAAGCACTTGAAATAGAAAAGCTGGGGTCCTGCTGACACTGAAGAGATGTGCCCACCGCCCTACCCGTTGATATCTGTCTGTAACATGCGAAACCTGGGCAGATATGACCATCGACACAAAGCTTGGTATTCTTTAACACTTCCGGTACTGCAGTCCTGAGGGTTCTTCCCTTTCTTGTTATAATTTGGCACGCTCTGTTAGAGCTTGCTTTCAAGCACGAGGTGCGTGCCGACGACCGAGTCAATAACGCAAACTAATGGATATCAAGCATCCTGTTTCACCTCATCTCATCTCATCTCATCACCATGCATTGCATTGCCCTACAATCTAGCAAATCAAATCGCAAAAATGCCTAGTTTCAGCACACACGGTGTGAACGATTGTCCAGCTGGGAAAAGCGTAGCCGATCGTGTAACAAGGCTCTCGTGCAGTATGGTGTTTGTGCTACATGATCGAGAGCGACTTTACAATTGCGGCAGTGTTCTGGAAGTACCCTCGCCATTTGTGTGGCCATGTAAATAGCCCACATCTCCCCGTGCGGCGCAATGTCGTGCGTTTGTAATGAGCTCCTGTGAAATGCAGATTACGACCGAGATCGTAATCTGTCGTATGTCCCAAAAAGCCGATATTCTTTACCGGTACCTGGCATTTAGCTTAGCTACCCCTAACGTCATAAACTAATGAGAACGTCAAAGAGCCTGTGCCGAGTATTTGAAGTCTCACTCAGCCTCCAGCTGAAAAGTTGCCCCAACCACTGGATCGTCCGGGGATGATTCCCCGGCTCCACTACCACATGGCTCGGTATGCACTGTAGCATTTGGAACAATCCTGCTTCCCACGTTCCCATTCACACTCGCGTGCCATCTGGATTCATGCTTCGTCTTATTGCCATGCCTATTCGAGTGAAACGAAAAGGCCATGCTTACTTTCTTCTAAAAAAAAACAGAAGTCTACCTCGAAACATACGAGGCGTGGCCTTCTAAGCATAAAAATACAAAGGATGTGTCACGAGAGCTACAATTGACCGACCGGTACCGGTCAGCTTACCGTGTTCTCGGAACATTCCTCGAGAGGAGAATACACATGACTTCATAGATTAGGTACTCTCTATCTGGTCGGGCGAGCGGAGAAACATTCTTGCTGGTTATCTGTGAGGTAAGTAATACTTTGCTTTATGGTTGCACAACATATCATTCGATCATCTATCGACTGCTATGCGTTCATTGTCAAGTCTTATGATGGTGAGCTCCATGGACTGACTTGGATGGGAGTAGTTTATGGCCAACACTGATCATCAACATTAATGTCAGAGGACTAATTGGGTGTAATACGAGATGAATTTCAAGCTTTGCAAAGGATTAATTGTACATCATCCATCTATGATGTCAATCAAGCTTGGAACTAGGTAACATGACTTGTATCCCAACCAACGAAGCACCAGCTAGAATTTACGATAGTCTGAGCAGCCTTTTTCAGGTGTTTCCTTAAGCCTACCTCTATATCATCAGGGACTTCCATGTTACCGCTGCTTTTGTCTTTGGTCCCCCACAGACCTTTTTTCCACATAATTGATGGAAAGGGTGTGAATCACATTAATATCTAAGATTTGAATTGATATTCTACGCGTCTATTTAGACATCCACATTAAGCTAATAAGGTCATACATATCTGGTTGTTTGTTCCCGAACTCAAAATCGTACTTTCTTATTTACGCATCTGCGTTTGTTCACTTATTTAAATAATGCACTGCTGATCACCAGATCATAGAGCTCTTGTAAATTACTCGCACTAGCTTCTTTCGTCAGGAGGTGGGACAGCGACAAGCCTCTTACAAACTTGACCAATGCTCATCTATAGATTCATGGCCACATGATGCTTTTGGGAATTATCCACCAAACCATCTTCACTTTTCCAACTTTTCTATATGCGTGTTCTGGCCTGAATCATTCCTCCCTTTTTAGAAATGCTATTTATTCTCTAGCAGTTTCAAAACTTGATTTCTCGGGCTTAACATGTACTAAGGATGAAGGTAGTCCTTACACTAATTGCTATTGACTAGTTTCTGAGTTCCAAATAATGAGGACCGAATTGTTCAGTGGCTGTAGACAATTACCCTGACTGCATCTGATATTGATGATCACATAGTGTGTTTAATACAATCAATGGGGTTCCAGCTATATTCGCACAGAAATCCGATAGAACTTTCATGGTTAGGGACGGAAATAAGTATTGGTCTAATGGTAAGCTGCTGAATTGCACACATCTAATTACGTCCAAGTTTAGCAAGCCACGCATTCGCGACTACCCCACCCAAATCCCTCAACTTGGGATTCTGCTTGAGGAATTCGTGAGGAGGGACTATTCGATCAGTGTTATGATCAACCGTATCGACAGGGACTTTCTCATATGCCTCCGCTGCTGCTCGAAACTTATCGTACTTCTTGCGCTCCTATTACTCTGCTTAGCTGGCATTTAATTTGTAAGGCAAGCATCCTACCAACAGTCGCTCCTCGGCTCCTATTACCTCTCGCTTGTTCCGGTATGTATCTCTTGCTTGATATTTTCGTCGCTTGGGCTCCTCCACCTGCAGTTTCTCCTCACAGTCACGAATCGCTCTATCCATAAGCTCGCGGCCTTCTTAGTATTAACTGGCAAACGACAGCAAGACGTAACTTACCTCCGCAAACTGTTTGTTTCGCTATAGTGTGTCTTAGGAACCATTCAATAGAGGTTGTTCAAACAGAACTTACTAATTCGGTGACCTTAGATATGATGTGAGAAGTCAAGCTGCGATTTGTCTCTTCCTCGCCAACATATCGATCGTAGCCCATCGCATGATTCTCGATGATCACCTCGCATTCCTATAGCGCGGTGCATTGTTAGCAGGTTGCTTTTATTCATTCACATTTAAGAAGAGGGAATCAAAGCAGAGAGGAGATCTTACCGGTCCCAGGATCGCCCAATCGAGATCAGCAGCTGTGAAAATGCCCATCTCATGCCCGAGCTCGTCAGAAACGTACTCAAGATAACCGCTCCTGAGTCTCTCCGCGGCAGATTGATAGAGAAGCTTGTTGATGGGTCGATAGAAGATTCCCTTGGCTTCAAGAGCCGAGAGCCGTTCTCCAAGCAGGCCTTTAGACAATGAACCGTCCTGTGGGTTGTGCGCTCCATAATGCTTTGTGACAAAGTCGCGCTCGGCCTTGTACATGGCTAAGTGGTCGATGGGTGGTAATTTCTTCTCTCCTTTCGAATCTGCAATCTTCATGGTGATATCTTCCCAAGACTTGGAAGCCATCCTTAAGAGACGTTTTAGAGTGATACTGTTCTTTGAGAGTAGATGATAAGAGGCCGAAGACAGGAGAAGGACGCGCTTTTAACGGTCTAGGAATTATCTTTTTCCGAGAGCCAGCAGTCAACAAGGCTAGCTTGAGTCGCTAGTCGTTCATGAGATTATAAATTTAGCAGTGAATTTGAAGTATACTCACAGTTCTGAAGTCATTGTACAGTATGGCAATTGCACAAAAGCGAACCATACTGAATATATTTCTAACAAAGTTTCTACTATGAACAATCATATTACTGTATCGCCCTTTCACGTTAGGAAGAATTTGTTCTGGATGCTCAAGGAGGGACTAGATGAACTCCACCTCTAGCATTATTTCAATTTTCTCAATTCTCCTCAAATTTCTTCGATTTGGCAATCCCAACTTGAAGGTACCCGCTCAATAGCATACTCATTCAGCTTCGGATTGACCCCCTATCTTGAAAATATTGCATGTCACATAGATATTAGCGTCTCAGAAGTTACCAAACCTCATTACTGAACGCTGACTGATTGTAACCTCTGCCAAATTACCATCATTTGTTCAACTTCCGGAGTGTTCAGTTGTCCAAAGTGACATTCATGCTACCAAGACCTCGAAGTCTGACATCGCAGCGCTTCGATCCTGCGCAATAAGCCACCCAAGTTTCAGCACCTCGAATCTATTCCATGGACATTCCTCATTGCCGGCTATGAGGAACGGAACATCACTCGAGATAATAAAAATCTCATTATGCTCCAAAAAGTGGTAGTTATGTTAGCTGTGCCGGTGTCCAAAGATCAAAGTCTCAGACAGCGAGGGGACCTAGCGTCAATAAAATAAAGAATCTGGTAGGCTCGAGAGACACAAATAACCATCACAGTGTTTATTGATTCCATGCCTTCCAAGGTATAGTGAAGATGCTTCTTTGCTTAAGATCGGATGTTACTGTCACATGTAACACTTCCTACCTTCAACATACTCGCGATCGTAGAAAGAATATGTTGCGGGGCTGCCCACCACTGCACGATGGTTGATTCCATATGAATCGTCCAAACGGATACTTGTGGTCACAAAAAGACTATTGAAATCATCTACTCATCACTGTTCTGGAATATTCATTGTCAACGTCGTCTTCTCATTCTAACCAATCTTCAAAGGCATTCTGTGCCTTTGAATCTCTTGGTGCTTGGTGCTTGGTCTTTACTCAGGTCAAACTACGATTCGCAATCTATTATCAAACAAGAGAACTTGGCAAGATCCTTAATTGCTTGAGATTCTTGGTAACATAGATATATACTAATTTTCTGAAAATGGAACAGCTGGAATATCCCGTTAAGAGATGCTGTTAGTACCCCGCCACACTGAATCTCAAGTCCCGACCATGACTCGAAACATACCACCTTTCCCACGTTCCTTGAGCTCGGGGTAAACATGTGCGCGGCGTTCTCTATAGAACTACAGCCCATTGTATGTAGCCTTCACTGTTTCAGTGTTCCTTTCATCGGCCAGTCAGATTACAAAAGAGAGAGATGAGAGAGATCGGAGAGACCCTCTTTGAACTTACAACTGCGATGTCTGGCCTATGTCTCAATGGATAGAAGTAGCCAGGAATCAACTGCGACACATGTGGCAAAACAGTAAACTATTTAGCAAGACTATCTGCCATAGAGGATGAGTGAAATCAAGTCCAAGACTTGGCTGCTGAGGGGTTTGTTTATTAGGTTCCTGAAGTGGGGCCGCTCAAGTCGGAAGATCCATGAAGCCTCTAACGCTGCTTCCCTCACCCGTTCTATAGAAGCAGAATCCGAATAATACATTTCGCTACTGACGTCTCCAATAACCACTGCTAACCTCGTTGATGTCATAAATGCTTTGCTGGCAAAAATGAGGAATGTCCTGTATCGTCCTAGCGTCCTCGCTTAAGATTTTTAAGGGGTCGCCAAATTTTCGTACCAACCCTAGACTAAGTTCCACATTTCGCGAGTCTTCAGCACTTATCTCATCTCATCATTCGATTCCACCGCCGCTCACCTGACATCACCGTTATACCCTTCATTATCCTCCTTCATCTCCTGCAATTCCCTTTTTTTCCATCATCGGCATTGTAAGATAGCAAACCTAGATCAGTGACCTTCATCTGAGACCAACGGAAAGCACAAGCCCGTCCACGATGGGCCCCAAGAAACGTGTAACAGCCTTAGTCAACTCCCCCAAATTCAAAGTTCTCAGAAGCACGCCCGTCAAAAAGGCCAAAAAGTTAGTGATATCAAGAAGGGGCACGCCGTCGGGCTCAAAGACATCGTCTTCAACAAATGCAAGCCCGGCCCCATCGGCCGATTGTCTGCATGAGCTGCGCTTTTATCCGTGTGACACACCGTGGCATCCGCATCCCGAACCTGCAAAGAGAAAACTTTGTCCGCCGTGTTGGTTAGCACAATCGAAGGTTTGGGGTCTCACGGGACCGGAGGTTGGGACTACAGCTGAGTGTGATCGGATCCCTTGGTGAGTCTTTTCCATTTCTACGATATTCCCCCTTTCTTTGGGCATTGTATAATAGCTTGTGATCTTTTTTACGCTTTTTGTCTTTGTTAGGAGGAGGCGTTGAGCTGACGCTATGGCGATTCACAGCAAGAGTTGTAAGAAGAGAGGCTTTGGTGCTGATGTTTGCTCTGGGTCTGTTGGCGAAGATGGCCGGGATCCGTGGGCTGATGTAGAAGCGAATGTGGTGAAGCAGAATGCTGAGGTACAGCATACCATGGTTTGGATACGTTAAACGGATTCTTTCATTATGCATGGAGCGTTTTTTGTCATTGCGTGGGTTGTCTTTGATGAGCGAACTGTATAAACATGACCATTGTCTAGGTCTTAAATATGATACCGGTGCGTTATTTGTTATTCATGGAGTTGGGCTTTGACCTGTGGTTGCTATTCAAATGAATACACCAGTACCGTCACTTCGCTTCTTTGAGTATACTTTGAGATATTCAAAGATATGTGATACACACACATTCTCCGCAAACCTAGAAGATGTACTTTCCCGCTGCCATTAGATCAAAGGAGAGAATTGAAGTTAAAAGCCTAGCATGCACCTCCCACTGTCTCAACTTATTCACAGAATTCTCCGATAACCTTAAAGCTCAAATCAGAACTTCCGAAGCGCTAACTTGCCGCAATGGAGGAAGAAATTCTTCATGTCGAAGAACCTTCTCAAGACTCTTCAGACCAATCAACGCTCGAAAACAAAGAGCATCTTGAATCTGCTGCCCGAGATGCTCTTGGTATCTCTTCGCGACTTCAGAAATTTTCTCCATCACTAGCCTCGCAAAACACTAGCATTCCACTTGGCTTCCCGTTCCATCGGAAGACCGGAAAAGTCCGCCTACCCCGAGAGCGGGATGGTTTCTCCTCCAGCGAAGAAGAACTATCGGATGATTCAGCCAACATGTGTGATCAATGGCAGGTGCGTCTTCTTCACTAGCCACCAAATATCTTTACCCCTATCCCCCACCTTCATGGCTCTCTCCAAAGCCATATACCGGCTCATATTCTCTAACTTTCCGCAACAGAAAGCTCCCCCAGGTGGTTGGATTTCAACTGCCAAAGGCAAATATGGTCTGAACAAGCCCAAATGCCCACCATGTCACAGACTCAAGAAGAAGGATCCGTGTAGGGGTCCACCGCCGTGTAGGGAGTGCTATGGCAAGGGAAGACGCTATGCAGCGCAGTGTCAGGAGTGGGGAGAGGGCTTTGTGCCGAAGCAGAAGAGGGATCGGTTTGGAAGGTTCATGAGCGGGACGATGTGAGAAGATGGGCTAGGCTTAGGCGTATGAGGGGAAAGACGGGTGGGAATTGGCAATGAAGTCAGTCTATGAATCTCTGAGAATTGGGATTGTTTTCAGGGATCGGATCTCTAACGGGATGGAAAGTCTGATTTTGTTTGATCTAAAGCGTAGTTTAGTAGAAACTGCTTTAAATGTTCATAGATCGGGAGTTGGGACATAGACTCGTTTTAACCCGGTGAAGTTCCCACGAAGTCTTCATAGTTTCCCTATAAGATTTGTGCATGGCCGGGTTGATATTACTAGAATAGTCATTCTGTTTCAAAGAACTGCTTCATATCAAATCTACATGTAAATTGACCAAGCGGTGATAATTGTCTATTTTTGAACGATGGAAGTACAATCGATGTTTTGGGTATGTTCCTGGCGTCTAATACATATATAGGTTGCTGTTCCTCTTTACTACATGATTTCAAACTGGTGACTCGTATCTTGTTTTCCTATGTTACTCTGCTACTTCGATATAAATGCGGATGAAATCACAGATTGAAATGGGTTGAAAGAGGCTTGTAGCAGATGAAGAACGAACAACAAAGCATGAGCAGACATGTGTGGATGGAGACAGTATATTTTCGTCGCACAACCTAGCAACTAAAGCAAATCAACAGTTTTCTTATGGCATTCTGACTTGGTTTAAAATGCAGATGTTCGCTATACTTACATTTCCATCGCTAATTTCTCGACGAGTCGCGTTTTCCTCATCTTAGGATGCACTATGATAGCATGGAACTGCTTCTATGAATAGTGTAGGTCTTCACTGATATTTGACTCAGTATAGATAGCTGAACGAAGACCAATGGAGTTGGAGCCAGAAAAATTCAGGCAGGTACCATAATCATTCTGAAATTTCGATCTCTACTCCGTCACAGGATGGACTGAGAATAACGGCCAAGACGACACCATAGTACAGGAAACCTAGCAAATGTACAGCATTTCATGTTGATGATGTTTTAACAGTCAATCATTAACACTCAGGGAACTATATACTGATTGATCTGGCAAAAGTATCATGTAGTTGCGACTACATCGTTCAGCATCTAACGCATCAAGAACTCAATAAAGAATGAGGTCTGGCGATAAAATCGAGAGTGAGCTGTCAATTTTACTAGATGGAACGGAACTCTACACGGTAGTTGGAAAGGTGTCAGGTGGAAGTAATTCTGACAGAAATCCAGCATTGCATCCCTTTTTGCGACTTAACACCAAGACAAGTGCAGCATAGTGCAACATCCTTCTGGAACGTAGCTTGATTTGGACAGCGAAGATCTGGAAACTCCATGACACAATTCTTTAAAACCCCGTTTACATATAAATCACGGCTTTTATAAAGAGCGATGTCAAATGTGGAGGAGACTGATGGACATAAGATTGCCAGCACGTGACATCTACAATATCAAGTACCACGCATATGTAGCTGTTCTCTTCAAACCGAATGAGTGATTTTTGAAACGAACCAAACATGGTCCTGGTATCAAATCAAAGCTGAAATCTTCAATGTTATTAATTTGAGAGTGAATCCATCTCGCTAGGGAAAAGGGATAATGGCGGGGTCGACGACCCTAAGATGCGGGTTTGCGGCCGCCGGCTTCGGAAAAACTCCAAGCCCAGGAACTTTTTTATTTTGCAAGTTCTCTGAAGCTCTATCAGCACACAATCTTGTTGACACAGCAGCGATATGGATGTCCACCGATGCAGATTCGTGCCTTATCCGCAGTCCACCATTAATGTCCTTGCCTTCTCTCACTCCCATATTTCCAAAGTTTTAAAAGCAGCACCTCCCAGGCTTGCAATCGGTCGAGCAAACGGCGATATCGAGATATGGAATCCTCTTAATGGATCATGGCTTCAGGAGACTATTATCAGAGGAGGGAAGGATCGAAGTATAGATGGATTGGTGTGGATTCAGGACCCAACAGAAGTCCTATCGAATGGTAAATGGATCACAGGGAAGTCAAGACTCTTCAGCGTCGGATGCACAACAACTGTGACGGAATGGGATCTTGAGAATGGCAGACCACTCAGACAAGCAAGCGGAAACCATGGAGAGATATGGTGCCTTGCTGCCCAGCCACCGCTGGCGCCAGGCAAGAAGGCAGAGGGGGTATGGGAAGGGCAAAACTTGGTCACAGGCTGTACGGATGGAGCTCTGGTATTATATTCAACCAAAGATGAAGATCTACAATTCGGAAAGGTTCTGGTTCGACCATCTGTTAAGCGAGCGAAGATCATAAGTGTTGCTTTCCAAAATCGGGATATTGTCATTGCGGGTTGCACCGATAGCACAATTCGGGTATACGATGTCAGAAATGGCCAAAATCTACGAAACATGTCAATTGGAACCGGACCAAAGGGAGGACCAAAGAATATTGATATATGGGCGGTAATGGCACTGCCAAATGGTGACATTATTTCTGGCGATTCCACTGGAGAAATGAGGATTTGGAGCGGCAAGACATATACGTTGATGCAACGGGTGAAGAGCCATAACGCAGACATCTTTACTCTGGGTGCCAGCCACGATGGATCAACTTTATTCAGTGGAGGGAAAGATAGAAGGACTGTGGTATACAAGCAGGTCGGTAAAGCAAAGCGCTGGGCTGAAGTCTCCCACCGAAGGTATCACGATCACGATGTTACAACTATGGCTAGCCTGGAGTATAAAGGGATGAGCGTGATGGTGTCTGGAGGTAAGTTTCATCCTCATATTAAACGATCTTTGCTAACATGAGTAGGGCCCGATGCTTCGCCTATGGTTGTCCCTCTTCAGCAGTTTGGAATGGATTTCCAACGTGCACTCCCATTTCTCCCACAAGAGGCGCCGGTCAAAAGCGCATTGATGGGAAAGAAACGGCTTTTGATGAGCTTCTGGGACAGAGAAATCCGTATTTGGGAGTTGTCGAAACCAAACTCACACAGTGATAAGGATGTACCAGAAGAGGGTAACTCTCGAAAGCTGGTCAGCAAGATCTTAATAAAAGGCGAAGCAAGCATCACTTCGGCAGACCTAAGCTCGGACGGTGGTATGCTAGCGGTATGCACGACTTCAGAAATCAAAGTGTTCCAGCTTCGACAGAGGAAATCTGCTGAGGGAGAGACCAGCCTCAAGGTCTCAACTGTACAAACTCCAAATAGCTTCACATCCGGCGCTCGCCTTGTTCAGTTCTCTCCGGATAGGAAATGGCTCTGCATCGTCCGTACCGACAGCCGAATTATCCTTAAACGAATCGTCTCCAGCGCATTATCTATCAAGTTCCACTCACATAGCTCCAAACTCGAGCGAGTTGACCGTAAGATTGAGAAACACATCATACTAGGTGGTCTTGGGTCTTACGACAGAACGGTGACTCAGGCTGCCTTCTCCGCTGACAGCCGAATTCTGGCTGTTGGTGATTTGGCTGGTTACATCGATACCTTTGTTCTATCAGGAGAAGAAGATTTGAGCCAAGAACCCGAGGAAGACGGAGACGCGTCATCCTCAGAATCTTCTGACTCAGAATCTGACTCTGACGAAGAGGAATCGCCCGTCAAACTAACTTACGGTCAATACTGGACACGCAATCCTTCCGCCTCATCTCTTCCCAAACTCCCATCAGCACCAACGGTGCTCTCTTTCCGGCCTGCCACAGCCGGACTCACAAACGGTGTGACGACTCGCACAATCGCAACCAGACACAATCCTAATCCCGTACCTCACGATATTCCTAGTGGAGAAGATCGCCTCATTGTTGTTACCGCCACATCGGACGTATTTGAGTTTGAGGTCTTACGCGGATCACTGAGCACGTGGTCTCGCAACAACCCAACATCCACTTTCCCTACGGCATTCAGAAAAGTAAGAGATCTAGCCAAGGGATGCTTCTGGGACGTTAGCAATGGTCGGCAGCGACTCTGGCTTTATGGTTCCGGCTGGCTGTTTATGTTCGATCTAGCCTTTGATTTCCCGGAGCCTATACCCGATGTCAAGGAGAGCATGAAGAGAAAGCGCCACGGAAAAGAAGAATCCTCTGGCGCGGGATCCAGAGTTCCAGATGGCAAATTAGGAACGGGTATCTCACGTAAAATGACAAAATTAGTTCACGGAGAGCTCATCACGACCGAAGAAGTTCCCTTACGTCCCCGAGAAGAGTTTTCCGATGATGAAGATATGGCTCTCGAACGCTTACCGCGGGAAGTCAGCACGGACAAGAAAGACGAATCCGAGCCGGTCGAGGCGAACTACTGGAAAACATTTAAGTATCGGCCGATACTGGGCATGTGTGCTTTCGGCGACGGCGAGCCCGAGATTGCGATCGTGGAGCGGCCGCTGTGGGAAGCCGATTTGCCGGAGAAGTTTTATGGGAATCAGGAATGGGAAAGTAGCGGCGTTTGAGTAGCGTGGTAATACAAACAATAACTTTCAACCTTTCAACCTTTCAATCTAAGATACGTGACTTGGTTCTGTATGCTTGGTTCTGCGTGATTTGGTTGTCCGTGATGCCATTCGGCTCTTCCGTGATGTCAATTTGTTCTTGCCGCTCTAGTGCTTGCTGAGTCAATGATTGGCAGTAAGGAGGAAAGAAGTCGATCCCAGGTCAAGAAATAGGTTCCGACCGAGCTCAAGTGATAGAGCCATATATCGGAACATGTCATATAGACACAGCACTCGCCATCTCTCAGTTTGACCATGAACATTTGAGACAAGGGGAGAGAACTCGATGACCGGATAATCGTAAAACTCATTCTATGCTGATCTCGTTATAACACTCGACCGAACGAGACCAAACAGGATTACTAAAAGATACCCATCTCAAACCTTGAAAAAAAAAACCCCCCAGCTTCAGTACTAAATCCCCATAGAACCATCCCAATTACAACTTTGAACTAACCTCATCATCATCATCATCATCATCATCATCATCGACCCTCAATCCAACATCATCGCAGACAGGAGACAGCAGCATCACTAATACCAAAGCACGAATTACAAAGGCACCAAGGCATGACCAGCGGGGAACGGCGCACGTACACGTCAGTGACAGGTAACGATGCATTTCCTTTCCGAGCTAGGGAGGTGGCAGGTCAGGCAGGGGTTATATTTTCGGCAACGGGGATGGAGAGAAGGGGAAAACTCGAAGGCGGAAATCATATCATGAGGGCTGCGTACGTACGTATGCTTGAGGTGGAGAATTGAGGGGTTGTTTAGGATGGAGTAGGTAGCTGGGTTTGGAATTGTAGATAGACATGTCTAGATATTTATATACTTATACGTACCATAATTAGAAGGGCGAGATGAGAGAGACAGGTAGGGTTCATGAAAACGTCGGAATCAGAAAATACGGTGGGTGTATCACTATTCCACTCCGCTCTATATCTTGATATCCCCATGTTCTTGGAACGCAAACAAGCACGCTATAGTTTAATACCCTCTCACCCTTATACCCCCTCACCCTCTCACCCTCCTACCTCCTACCTCCTACCTCCTCCCACCTTCAAAACCAAACCCCATAGCCCTACATAGAACAGAAAGCTCGCCAAAGCATATAAACCCAGCCAGCCTGCCACTTTGTCTCCCCACTTATCGTGCATGTATTACCCGATCCAGCAGGTTTTTACCTCTCCACACATACATACATACATACATGAAGTATGCAACTAGCCATGCTAGCCATGTAACCTCGCCACTGACATTAGCACTAGCACTGGCACTGGCAAGTCAAGTCAAGAGATCTCCCAACTGATCTCACAGGGTGAATAGGAAATAGTATTAGTTCACCTCTGCGATGATCGATCATAGCTCGCTGGGAGTATGTATGCTATGGTATGTTATGTTAAGTATGCTACGTATGGTAAGGTATACTAGGATATTCTTTGCTACGATATGGCAAACGTGCACTCGCTTGTAACCGAATATAAAAAATACGCGCGGCCTTGTGGAAGGCGTGGACGGCGTGGACGGTTGTGCTACGATGGGTGGCATATAAGCAGTACGTAAGTAGCGACGGAGTCGGAGTCAGGACTAGAGTCGGGAATATAGATGGAGGCGTAGATGTAGAGACGGAAATGGAAATGGAAATAGGCATAGGCGTTGCATTCTTTGCTTCCTTCCTGAGGATGGATGGAGGGGCGTGACAGTGAATGGGCGGTGAATGGGTTCATCTAAAATTCGCTTGAGGATTCGAGACGGGGGAATGGGATCTGGATCTGGATCTGTGGTGATGATGATGCTGGTAGGGAGGGGTGGGATGTGGGAGGTGGGAGGTGGGTAGGGGTAAGTTGGGCTTTGGGGGTTGGTGGGTATATAGTTGTGGTTTGGAGGACGGAGGAGTATAAATGATGATTGTGATGGTGAGATAGATGATAGAAGAGTTACAGGGTGGTGGGTTGAGAGTAAAATAGAGAAAGAAAGGAGGAGGTATTAAAGAGAAGATATATAAAATACATAACGCTAATCTGCAATCGCTGGAAAGAGATAGACCGCCTGTCAAGATCCGAAATGAGAAAGCTTAGCGGTCAGTGGTATGACACTGACCTGAGCTTCCATATATTATTCAACATCTTGCCGGTAATATCATCCTAAGCCGGACGAAGAAGAAAAGGAAGTCATCAAGCACGGATCTCAAGAAACCTTATCTGGTCATGGTCTTCTCACACCTTTCCAAAATAATGTGAAAACAAATCCCAGAAAAGCAAAAACAACCACCCACCTATCACCACGCTCCTTTACCAATTCCACATAACTTACCGTACCAACTCTCCCACAAAAAGACTCGTCCCCATCCTTGACGCAACTCATCCGTCACCACCGCTCCGGGACATGGAATTAGTCATCGAGGGTTTCTCACCCCCGTCTAGAATTCACCTTCTTTTCCCACCACCCTGCGTGCCACGCGAGGGCGATGGTCCATACCGCAAACCCAGCGGCCGTAGGCTCGTAGATCCGCAGGGCGAACTGAATCGTCAGCGTCGTTGGGCGGAGGTGTCTGCGGGGGGGCTACGTTGAGCGAAAAGGTGGTTCCGGGTAGTGGGCTAGGCCACTTTGTATGGTTGTGATAACGTAAGTTTGGCCAGCTGGATGGGAAAAAAAGGAACAAGAAGAAGAAGAAGAGAGGGGAGACCAAGGTGATGATGAAGCAGGTCAGATGCAGTACCATCAGCAGCAGCAGCGGCGACAGCAGTAGGTTAGTGACTTCATTGAAGCTGTTCGGAGATATTACAAATTGGGACTCGTCAGACGTCAAACGTCAGTCGTCGCTTGCCACTGTATGACCACGCTAGCTAATTGCCCAACTGATCAAGCAGGGCAGCAGCAAAGACGAAGCCGTGGAGTAGTGAGTTTCGTGAAGCCGTTCGGGGAAACTTTTAAAATGAGACTCGTCAGTCGCCGCCAGTCGTCGCTTGCCACTGACGACTAGCTCGGTGCCTCCTGCCATCACCACGCTAGCAATGCTGTACCTCACTCACTCGCTCACTCACTCACTCTGTCACCTCGCTACCGGCCGGCGCGAGGCAAGCAACGGCGGCTCCCTAGATGAAAAATGTCGAGGGGGAACATTGCAATACCGAATTTGTTGGCCACACGCAAAAACCAGCAAACGTGGTGCGGCGGGGGAAGAAGCGGTTGAATTGGATAATCCGGCTTAAATAGAAAAGCAGCGCGGTGGGTTTTATTTTGGGTGCGCATGCAAACACGGCATTGATACTGTACCACCTGGCTGAACCGTCGGTATTGCTCTGTTTAAGGGGCTCGCTTAAGGGTGGCACGCAGCAGAGAGAGCAAAGCCACGCAATGTTGCAAGAAAAAGTGGATGCCAAGCCAAGACGCTCAAACCGAAGAATTACGCGTCCTCTCGTGGTCTCAATCTCACCAATTCACACCTCCAACCAGCGAACAACCATCCGACGGGGGGCACGCAGGATCAAAGGGCTGGTGTCTGGTGTATTGTAGATTGGACTGGACTGGACTGTACTGTACAGTAGTAGACTGATAGACTATAGATGATAAGACGACAGACCCATCCGTACCCGTACCACGAGAAGGGACTCCAGGTTGCGTCGGCCTGGAGTGGAGAGAGCTATGGGGAAAAGGCAACTTACATTTAATACGCTTTAGTGGATATTGGTATTGGCAAACCCTTACGTGACGGCGACGAACGCTTGTCTGCAGGCAGTAGTATCTTCTTGAATACAACAAGCAATACGCAACACGCAACAAGCAACGGGCGAGGAGAGGAGAGGAGAAGAGAGGAGAGGAGACGCAATCATAGCCCAGGCCAGCGTGAGACGAGGTCTCTTGGTTGCGGGATCTAGTCATCAAGTCACCAAGTCGTGCCTAGAGAGAGAGAGAGAGAGAGGAATGCGTACGAAGATGTTTGAGAGAGCAAGGTTGAGTGAATGGATGGATGGATGGATTGATTGAGTGATGGATTAATTGAGTGATTAAAGGATGGCTATATTAAATCTTGGGCCATCTCAATCAACGTAGAACGGGTGTATGGGTTCCTGGTACTTGTATCTGCATGCTATCGGACTTGGGGATGATTTGAGGCTCAATGAAACCGATCGGTTTGGTTCATCGGTCATACAGAATTCACAGTTCGCCGTTGGTTGATGGTTTGCTGCTTAATGCTTCTTCCGGGAATCATCTATCTACATTGCCACCTCAGCATCGACGGGGGGGACTATCACGTGAGACGGGAACAGGCAGATCTGGATACAGTCCCGTGACCTTCCCGCGATCGAAAAGGCTATGTTC
>Ga0247807_10000530_pt1 | contig 23683 bp, 14 predicted proteins | sample UWRJL074202C1_FD_179931 | JGI IMG/M metagenome (GOLD analysis project Ga0247807, IMG submission 179931) | Plant litter microbial communities from Arlington Agricultural Research Station in Wisconsin, United States - UWRJ-L074-202C-1 | ecosystem: Environmental > Terrestrial > Plant litter >...
GCCAGGTGGTATGACCAGATCCTCCCAGTGTATCAGGCAACATAATATCTGTTTTTCCATCACCATTAAAATCTCCTACTAATAATTGTTTAGATGCTATATACTTATCTAAAACACCGGAACCTATTACCTCCATTTGAATCCATGGCGCAGCATTAAGCTGTTTAAAGGTTACAATCTGATAAACATTAGTCCCCTGCGTTATAGATAAAATATCAGATTTTCCATCTCCATTAAAATCCCCTATTATATTTTTGTATGTAAATGGATTGTCTAAATTGTATAAAGGACTATTAATAGTTCCACCTAACTTTACAAATCCTTTACTACCCAAAGTAGCTGATGCACTTGGGTTTAAATCTAAAATATAATAAGCATAACCGCTATTTACCAAATCATATAAACATTTTGGCTTGGATAAATCTTCACCAGCTATAGTTACTTTTTTACGTTCATTTATAGAAGACATCATAAAAATTTCAGAGATACCATCACCATTAAAATCTCCTTCCAAGTATTGATTCTCTTTTATTTCATCATCCTCAGGATCTATGTTAGGGCATCTATCAATTACACGTCTATTTTCAATTGCCATTGTTTTGGTAAAAGCATATGGGAATCCACCATTTTTAGGATTATAAAACTCGAAGTTTATACCGTCTAATTTTTCTATAACCCTCACTAAAGATTGAAACTGATTGACTTTATTATCTGTCAGAGTTGTAGCTGCCATTAGTTTTTCCGTACCATATATAAACGGAAGCGTTATAGGTTCGTTTCCACTATCTGCATTAAAAAGATTCGTGTAGATCTTATTGGCCTGTACAAAATCTAATCTTCCATCTCCATCAAAATCGCCCGCAACTCTTACTCGATCGAAGTTAAGTATATTGGTATATTTTTTTTCAGTTCTTTGGCTTAAACTTGGAGAGGATTCATAGTCAAAAACTAATGGATTTGAAGCTTCCATTTGAGCATTTATTTCCTGTATACTTGTCAATCTTTCATAACCAAGACTGGTATCTTCTGTATGCGTAAGTTTATAGGTTCTAAAAAGAGTATTCTCCGCAAACACCTGTACATTATCTAAAATTTGAGTTGCATACACTGCACCTCCATTTATATAATCACGTTCTACTCTTTTTAGATTTTTATAATTAAAACTTATCTTATTTTGAGCAGCAATTCCGACTATTGTATTTCCACTAAAAACAATATTATCAATATACAATTGATTCGTACTATTATACGCAACGTTTTTATAATTGTAATGAATAAAATTGCCATAAGTATCTTCATAACGAACAATATACCACGAATTGACAGATACTGAATTTTGTAAATTTCCTGAACCTGCAGAGCCATACCAGCTTCTTGATCCGTCTGGAGATGTAACTACAAAATAAATTGTTGTGCCTTCTGTTTTTAATTCAATTCTTGTATTGCTTTTATATTCTGTTTCATACGTTGAACCACTAGCCCAATACGTTCCGGTTTTGACAAGAAGACGCTGGCCATCTAATGCTAATTTGTCATTATCATCAAAATCTACACCATCTACAAAACCATCAATATCACGACGGGTTGCGATTCTTGATATAGTAGAAATAGTACTTATGTTCCAACCCTGACCTGCAATACCTCCTTTTACACCGCTACTATAAGTAAGATTAATAATAGGTGCCACATTTTTAATGCTGGGCGGAGTAGCAATAGGAAGATTATAGGTAGCTGCACCAGAGGCTGTAATTTGTAATTCTCCTTTAGTATCTGCAAAACTTTGAGAATAAGAACAATAACTGATAAAAAATATAATAAAAAAGTAAAATTGTTTCATAGACCTTATTTCTTAATAATTTTGATAGATTTTTGATCTCCGTTGTTATAATATAATATTACAGCATAGATACCATTTGAATAATTGTGAAAAGCTATATTTTGATTGTTTGCATTTGCAGATGGTTCATAACTGCCGACTAAATGTCCCGCCACAGAAAAAACATGAATGGCTCTTACATATACATTTTCCTGCATTTCCCATCTTATATAAAGTTCTTCTTTTACTGGATTGGGGTAATAGGAAAGTACATCAGCCTTTTCAAATTTAAGAAGTTCATCATCTGCTAAAGCTTCAATTTCTTTTAGTTCTTTAGTTTGCTTTTCTAAAGGATCACAACCCGATAGACACAATTCTCTCACTATTTGATTACCCGCAGAATCGTAATTGAATGTTAATTTTTGCTGTGCATTTGAAAAAGCAGAGATTCCCAGTAATATAAGTACAACTATTCTTTTCATGTAGTTATTTAAATTCGTCAGTATCAATATTTCATTTTATTCGATTCTTAAAACTTAACATAAATTATTGTTAAAATTTAAAAATATTGCAATGATACAAAAAACCAAACTAAATAAAGATTTAACAACTCCTAAATTTTATATTATTATAAACAATTTTGAGCATCTTACTTTTCTTAGTAATCTACTCTTCCGTAAGTTCGAAATTTACTTTTTTTCCTTATCCCTAACTTATGAACATAATCCTTATCTATCAACTTACAAAAAGCTGACAGAAAAACTCATAACCAAAAACTAAAACGCACAAAAAAAAAGGGATGAGTACAATACTCATCCCTTTTAAAATAATTTCTATTTTTAAATCTTACATTTCGTTCAACTCGTTGAATTCGTGTAAAGATTTTAATGTGTTCTCGTAAAACAAGATTGCCGCAATAAGATTTCCTTTATCTGAGTAAGGCATCATCTTTCTTTGGAAATCTACTGTCGTATCTAAGAAAGTAGTTGTTCCAACTGCTTGACCATCTAATACTTTTTTGTGTTCGTTGTCGTCTGGAATACCTAAGTCTGCCATTGTAACACCCGGTTTTGTCACCAAAGCAATATAAGGAAGAGTTTTCACTAAAACTTTAATTCGCTCAATGTACAATTCCAAAAGTTCTCCTTTTTGCATACCACTTAATTCTTTTTGATCATGGTATTTACGGATGATAGCTGTTGTACTGATTATACTTCTAGGAGCATTCTTCGCCTGTGCTGTAATTGCTCCACTTGTCAAGAAAAAAAGAGCACATAGTAAAAAAATAATTTTTGTCTTCATTTACTTCAATGTTTTGGTTTTTGATATAGCAAAAATAAATAAATTAACTTAAGTTCCTAGTTAATTGGTCTTTTTTTTTAGCAAAAAAACCTTTTAATAATATTCCGTAACCCTTTATTAGGTAAAATAGCACAGTCCATTGTAATAAAATTAATAGCTGAGCCTGATACATTTACAAAAAAATCTTGTATCTAAATTTAGGAAGCCTTTATTTCTAAATTAAAGAAATAAGAGCTTTCGAGTCACAGAACATTCAAAAACTATCAGTTTAAATTTGATGCTGTATTTTTGTCTACTTCGTTATTATTAATAAAATTGTTTTTTACTTCTTCAGAAGAATTTACTACTCTAAAACGTCCCGGATATTTTGCCCATAAACTTTTTTTGTTTCCGTAATAGTCCATAAATTCCTGACATACAAAAACGGCATGTGCATTTGACCATGCCACAACGCCACAGTATTCACTTCCTTCGTGTCGTTTTAGCTTTTGTACCTGCTTACCTTGTTTAAACCCTAAATATTTATAAATAGTAGGTGTATAAACGGCTCCATCTTCTAAGTCTTCTAAAGCTTTATCAAAAGTAGCCTGTTTGTCTATAATTTGTTTATACTTTGCCATGACAGCATAAGCAAGGACTGCATAATTTGTTATTTGTTCGCTCTCCGGATTCTTTTTAATAAATACAAAACCAGCAGAAAATCTGGCTCTATTTATTTCCTCGTTATTGATCGTAAATGATGCGTTATTTTTTAGTGTTATTTTGTGCAAACTATCATTTATTGTTTCAACCACAAAAAGGTTATCCACTCCATAGATATTTAATGCTGCTTTAATAAAAGCGATTGACGAACAATTTGTACGTTCTCCCTGTTTAAAACTTTCGAATATTTTATCAGAACTCAACTGAGCGTAAGAGTTTGAATATAAAAACATTAAAAATAAAAATAGTGAATTAACGTATTTCATTGCTCTAAATTTTATAATTGTCTCCAAATTGATCTTTTTTAAGAATCTGATAGATTATACAAATCTATAAAATTCAATTCATACTTGTTTTTTTACTTGTTAACTTTTTGACAAAATTATAGCTTGAACACGAATTCGTACCTTTAAAAAATATTAAAATAGGGTTTTTCTTTAGTTTTTAGATCTTTTACTTATTAGTAAAAATATAAGCGATTCTTTTGTAAAAAGAATTAAATAATAAAAGTGCATAAAATTTACTTCGCATTAATACTATTCCATAATACAATCAATTATACCCTATTGAATTTCTTCTGCAAGTAGTATTTTTTTATTATCCCCCCTTTTTTCAAACAACAAACCACAACAAATGTTAAATACTAAAAAATCACTTTTTGGCAACTCCCCTTTTCTAAAATTCGAACGTCATTACTAAAAAATGCTTATTAAAACCAACCTTTTTACTCCTCAAAAATATGTCTTAAACTGACAATTATATGATTTATTTATCCTACCAAACAAAATACCTTTGCTTACTTTCAATTATAAAAAGTGTTATCTAAAATAATATGAGGGATTGGATAACATTAATTTTAAGTAGAACTGTACCTCATTATTTTAATTGATAATATAAATCAAAACCAAAAAGAATTATGGCATTATTAAGTAAAAAAACAATGAATTTTGCTTACGGAATGGGAGCAGCAGTAGTAATCGTTGGAGCGTTATTCAAAATTACGCACTTTGAAATCGGACCTTTAACAGGTACTGTTATGCTTTCTGTTGGATTGTTAACAGAAGCGGCGATTTTTGCTCTTTCAGCTTTTGAACCAGTAGATAACGAGTTGGACTGGACACGTGTTTATCCTGAATTAGCGCACGGACACAACAAAGTAAAACGCCTTGAAGAAAATCCATCTGATGAAAAAGGTTTATTGTCTCAAAAATTAGATGTAATGTTGAAAGAAGCTAAAATTGATGGTGAATTAATTTCAAGCTTAGGAACAAGTATCAAAAACTTCGAAGATGCAGCCAGAGCGATTGCTCCATCATCTGAATCAATTGCTTCTACTAAAAAATATGGAGAAGAATTGGCGAATGCCGCTGCGCAAATGGAATCATTAAACAGCTTATACCGCGTTCAGTTAGAAAGTGCTTCAAAAAATACAGAAGCCAACAACGAAATCGCTGATAACGCATCTAAATTAAAAGAACAAATGCAATCAATGACTGCAAACATTGCTTCTTTAAACAATGTTTACGGTGGTATGCTTTCTGCAATGAATAACAAAGGATAATTAGTTCTTAACTAATAGATTAGATTTATTAATAATTAATTAGAAAAAAATGGCAGGAGGAAAATTAACCCCTAGACAGAAGATGATTAACCTGATGTATCTGGTTTTCATCGCCATGTTAGCAATGAATATGTCAAAAGAAGTATTATCTGCTTTTGGCTTGATGAATGAAAAATTTGAAAGTGCTAATACCGCTTCAGTGCAAACAAATGCCGGTATGCTAAAATCACTGGATCAAAAAGCAGCTGAAGCAAAAGGAGAATTTGCTGTGGCTGCTCAAATGGCTCACAAAGTTGAAACGGCTTCTAAAGAACTTTACGCCTACATTGGCGGATTAAAAGGAGATGTATTAAAAGGTTTCGAAGTAGAAAAAGAAACTGGAAAACTTCCTTATGAAGCTATGGACAAAGGTGATAATCTTGATGATTGGTTTACCGGAGACGGATATGCTCCAAAAGGTAATGAAGTGATTGCTAAAATCGAAAAATACAAAGCTGCTATGAAAGCCGCTTTAGGTAAGGATAAAAAATATGCTGCTATTATAGCAGAGATTCAGGATAAATTTGATCTTTCTGATGTGAAAAACAAAGAAGGATTAGCAGACAAATATTTAACGTACCACTTTAAAGGTTTTCCTGCTGTAGCTTCATTGGCTAAACTTTCAGCCTGGCAAAGTGACATCGAGAAAGTAGAAGCTGATATTTACAGTGCTGCATTAGGAAAAGCTGCTGTTGCTGCTGCTTCTTACAGTAATTACCAAGCGATTGTAGTTTTAGATAAAAACGCTTATTTCCAAGGAGAAAAAGTTACTGGTAAAGTTGTTTTAGGTCGTTATGACGAAAACACAAAACCAACTTCTTTTGATGGTCCTGGAAAAATTGAAAACGGACAAGCAATGATCTCTTTAACTGCCGGAGGTGTTGGAGAACAAAAAATCGACGGACAATTTTCTTTCTTAGAAGATGGTAAAGATATTCCGCTTAAGTTTCAAGGAACGTATGTGGTAGTACCAAGACCAAATGCTGCAACAATTTCTGCAGATAAAATGAATGTGGTTTACAGAGGTGTTGTTAACCCAATCTCTGTATCTTTTGCAGGTGTAGATGCGAATAAAATTGTTGCAAGTGCTCCGGGATTAGTTTCAGCCGGTAAACCAGGTCAATATAATATGAGCCCTGGTCAGGGTGCAGAAACTACAATTTCTGTAACAGGTACATTACCAAACGGAGATCAGGTTACGGATAAAAAAACATTTAGAATTAAAGGTATTCCCGGACCAACTGGAACAATTAGAGGAGAAATGGGTGTTGTAAAAGGACCTAAATCTAACTTAGAGATTGCTAGTATTGGTGCTAAATTACTTGATTTCGATTTCGAAGTTGGTTTAGATGTTATTGGATTTAACATGAAAATCACTGGACAACCAACTGTTGTTGTGGCTGGTAACAGATTAAATGCACAATGTAAATCGGCTCTTTTGAAAGCGGGTAAAGGAGATCAGGTTACAATTTCTGAAATTAAAACAAAACTTATTGGAGCTGGTAGCTATTTATTACCTAGAACTGCTCCGGTAATTTATGAAATACAATAATATACCCCCCAATCTTAATTCCCCCCAAATCTAAAAAAACCTGTAAACAAGATGCTTACAGGTTTTTTGTTTTAAAAATGCTTAGCCCTAAAATTTGTCAAGCCATTTTTTGATCCTATGACAAGCGATTTCCAATTGTTTTAGATCCTGAACCAAAGCAATTCTGATATAACCGGATCCACCTGAACCAAATCCGGATCCTGGGGTTACTAATACTCCTGTTGCCAGAAGCATCTTTTCTACAAATTCGATATCATCCGCTATCGGAAAGGCTTCGGGTAGCTTACACCATAAGAAGAAACCCGCTTTTGGTTTAGAAATTTTCCATCCTATTTTTGACATGCTGAAGATCCAAAAGGACAATCTTTTGTCATAAATGTCTTTTTGTCTTGTACTTTCCTTTTCCATTTTATCCAAAAGTTCAATCGCTACTTTTTGCAGCGGAAGAAACATTCCAAAATCAATCTGCGATTTGATCTTGTCTATTTTAGCGAGGACTTTTTTGTTACCAGCAATAAAACCAATTCTCCAGCCTGCCAGACTACATGACTTGCTCAAGCTATGAAGTTCTACTGCAACATCACTACCTCCTTTTAATGCTAAAATGCTGCAAGGCAAATTCGTACTATCAAAGGCAATTTGTGCATACGCTAAATCTAAGATCACCAAAATAGCATTCTTTTTACAAAAATCAATTACGTGTTTTAAATAGTCTTCATCCAAAAGATGGGTTGTGGGATTGTCAGGTGAACATAGAACCAATATCTTACTCGCTAAAACATCTTCTCTCGAAATGGATTCAAGATCAGGATTACCGTTATCTTTTAGATTGACAGGAACAACTTCTGCCTGAACTAACTGAGCAACACTGCGATAAACAGAATATGAAGGATTAGGAATAAGGATTTTATCTCCGGGACTTAGCACAGAAAACAGGGTGTGAAAAATTCCTTCTTTACTTCCTAAAAGATCCAAAACTTCTTCCTTGTAATTTAGTACTTGTCTGTCTTTGTTTTTTTGAAAGCGTCGGTAATGATAGGCGGCAAATTTACTTTTTAGGTTGTCATTGATCTCCAGATTAAATTTCCCATATCCGTGTAACTCCGGATTTTGCACGTGATAAGCTAATCGATTTAACCAATATGCATTCGGAACTACGTCAGGATTTCCTATAGACAGATTAATTAATGAAGGAATGTTAGGATTGTTCCTTTCTAAATTTGTGTAAGTAGTAGTCAGTGTGTTTAAAATTGCAAAAGCATCTTTCTCTTCTGCAAGAAGACTTTGATCTAGTATTTTTTTCATAAAAAGAGTTTTTAACGAATTGGTTTTTCGATAGGTTCACTAAATATTTTTTGAGTATTTGAAATTATATCCTGCTCAAATAAGCTAACTTCTCTAAAAATTAAGTCAATGACATTGTTTATAAAAGACATTGTAATATTTTGATGGGTAGGATAAATAAGAAAGGCTGTGGTAGCGTTACCATTTTGGATAAAATAATCAGGAACTATGCTAAACAAAGGAAAAAAAGCTCCCCTGTTTACTTTGTCCCAACAGCGTTGCATGAAGGCCATTGCTGTTTTATTATAGTCAAAATCAGCTTTCTGCTTTAAAGCAATTTCATTAAAGCGGATAGAGAAAACAACCTCCCATCCTAATGATCTTTTATTAATGACATTAAAAATATCATATTCTTCCAGTTTATTGACTACGTGCAAATTGTTGCTGTGTAATTTTGTAAGATACTCGATAAAACCATTTCGTCCCTGAGTTAATAATGCCGTCCAACTAGAGAGAATTCCCTGAGAAGGTCTTGAATTTTCAATTGTATAGCGATACGACCTAAATTGCCCATAATTGAAATCCTGATCTGTGTACTTGTAGTTTCCATCTGTTAAGAGATTTAAGCAGTCTTTATTTCTGCTAATAAAAAAACTGCTTGTGTAAGGACACAACCCTACTTTGTGAAAATCTGTTCCAAATGAATCGAAAGAAGCCAGACCCTGAAATCTGTTTTTGACCTCAATAATTTTAGCAGCGATAGTGGTATTGAGAACGATGTTGTAAATTTCGCTATCCTTTTTATTTAAAAGACTAAAGTAAATCCAACCTATTACAGCATCCAGATGCAAATAAGGTCTGTACTGCAATTGGTTGTCTGTTGTGAATCGGTCTACCAATTGCGCTACAGCTTCTGTATCGTCGCAGATAAAATCAATTGTTGTGCCGCCACAACAAATAATTGCAGCGATCATTTTCCCTTTTTTTATCTGACTTCCCATTACTAATTCGAGTTCTGCTAAATTCATTTTACCATCTTCATCAGAACTAATTCTTAGACAATTATGACTTCCGATTCCCAATATACTTGCCACATGATCGATGCTGTAATGCCCTTTTTGGTTGGTAATAATCACAAGGTTATCAGGAATACCGTTTTGCTGAGAAGTTGGAGCAATTCTCGACAATGCCGATTTAACAGCATATAGCAGTGTTGTTTTTCCTCCATTGCATGAAATTCCAAAACAATCTTTCCAATTCATCCAGTTACCAATCGTTCTGGCTACTTTTTGTTCAATCAAAAGTCCTTTTCCTGCATAAGCATCCATTAAAAAATTGACATTATAGATACTGGCTAAACAGGAAGCTGCTGTAGCTTCCGGAAGTGGATTAGCAGAAACATTAAACATCGCCATTGGAGACTCTAATCGAATTGCTCCCTGAAAAAATGGGTAGATTTCCTTTATTGCTTCTTCCAGAGATACGCCACAATCAGTATGCTCTTCCATCTTCTCCAGTTCTTCTTCATAATTAAAGTATTCAATAGAAAACTTTGGTCCTAATGCTTGTTGTGAAGTTGTATTTAATTTCGATTGCTCTTGCTTTGCTTGTTGCTGAATATTTTTATGAATTGTTTTTATATGAGATAATATTGTGTCTAATTGATCATTAGAAGGTGCTTTTTGTGTGTGGTTATGTAAGAGATTAGAATCCATAAAGTTTAATAAAGTTTAGTGTATTATCGTATTGGTTTTTCAAAAATTCGGGTCACTAATTCTTCTTTATTCTTCAGCACTGTTTCCTCAAAAAGTGATACTTCATTACTAATGGAATGTAAAATTGCTGTAATAGAGGAAAGTGAAAGATTGCCCTGCATGGGATAAATCAGAAATGCTGTAGTAGTATTGTTTCTGTCATTATCAATTCTATAATCCGGAACAACACTAAATAACGGAAAAACTTCTCCTCTGTTTACTTTGTCCCAACAGCGTTGCATAAAGCTCATTGCTGCCTGATCGTGATTAAAATCTTCGCTAGCTGCAGCTAATTTTTTAAACTGAATAGCAAAAACAACTTCCCATCCCAGCGAACATTTATTGAGCACCTTAAATACACCTTGTTTTTCTATTTCCTTTATAATTTTATACTGTGTTTCATGCAATTGGGTCAGATACTGAATAAGTCCTCTGCTCCCTATTTTTTTTAACACCATCCATGCCGATAGAATTCCCTGAGATGGTTTTGAATTTTCGAGGGTATAACGATAGGCTCTGAACTGCTCGAAATCAAAATCTTTAGCATCATATTTATAATTTCCATCATTGAGTAAATTGAAACAGTCTGCAGTTTTACTAACAAAAAAACTACTGGAATACGGGCATAATCCGTCTTTATGAAAATCAACACCAAAAGAATCGAAAGTTGCTAAACCAAGAAAACGATTTTTAGTCTCCATCAATTTATTCTTTACAAAATCAGTTGCTTTAAAATTGCTGATTTCTTCATTCGATTTTTTAACAAGAGTAAAATAAATCCATCCGATAACACTGTCCAGATGCAAATGAGGACGATAATCCAACTTATGCTTATCAACAAAATCATCTACAAAATCGGCCACTTTTTGTGTATTGTCACAAAAAAAATTAATGGTTGTACCACCGGAACAAATTATAGCAGCAATCTTGTTTCCTTTTTTAATTTCGATCTCCATTATTTCTTCCAGATTTTTCAAATCCATTTTTCCATATTCATCGGTAATTCCCCTAAGACATCTCTCTGTTCCTATTCCTAAAAGCGAGCAAACATGTTCTACACAATAATGTCCTCCTTCATTGGCGATTACTACTAAATTATCCGGTATTCCTTTAGATTGAGAATCGGGTGCAATTTTCGAAATTGCTGCTTTTACAGCATACAACATGGTCAATTTTCCTCCATTGCAGGCAATTCCATAGCTTTCATTCCAATCGACCCATTTGCCAATCGTTCTTACTACTTTTTGTTCAATCAAAAGTGATTTACCGCCATACGCGTCCATTAGACTGTTTACATTGTAAAGCGTAGCCATGCACGAGCCAACTATTGCTGTGGTCATGGGCTCCGGAACCATATTGAACAGGGATAATTCTGATTGTGGACGCGCCACTCCCTGAAAAAAAGAGTACATCTCTTTTGCTAGTTCTTCTTCTGACATAACTTCGTCTGTCAGTTGTCCTAATTCTGATTCATAATTAAAGGACTCTACTGGAAATTTTGGTCCTAAACAATCCTGATCTTTGCCACTGAGCGCAGATTGATGCTTTCTGGCTTCTTGCTGAACGGTGTAATGTGATTTTCTTAAATCGTTTAAGAATTGTTCGAATTGAGGATCACTGCCACAGTTCGTCTCTAAAATTGGGATTTGCATAATGATATAGTTTTTAATTTTAATTACTCTTAATTGATACAATTACAGTTTCCAGAGTAGATTCTTTATCTGCATTGTATTTTTAAAATTCTGGACGACATCGATTTTACAAGCAAACAATAGAAATGTGGGGCAAGTAACATTGCTGGCTTATTTTTTTAAAAAAAATGAGGATTAATGAGGGTTTATGCGAACTGCCTTTTGCCGAAAATGTATTCTTTGAGGTAAGTCATCTTCGTAAAATTTGATTAGATTATTGTAGTGAAATAATCGCACGTAAAACCGATACCCGTATTTATCGTGAATAAATACGGGTACAAATTTTAATTTTTCTTCCTTTAGGTTATAACTAGCTCATTTTGGGCAATATGTAAGCTAGATGGCATCAATTGTAGTTGGGGAGACTCATGATACCCTATTCTTTATTTTGTGGTATTACGCTACTCGCAAATTAATCTGGATTAGCGAGTATTTTATATAATTCGGCATTTGAAATATAAAACTGATTCTCTATGCTAATTTGAGATAGTTTTGCACTTACCAGATTATTCTCTCTGGAATTGATCAGAAAGATCGAACTTTCTCCAAACGAAAACAACTTTTCTTCTGAATTTAACATGATCAGATAGTCCTGGACTAAATTATCTATTACTGCTTTTTGTCTTTTCAAAGAGGTAATTTCTGTTTGCTGTGCTTTTATTTTATTCTTAAGTTCCAATCTTTGCTGCTCGATATCGAACTTTAAATCCTGAATTTTTAACTTGGCAATTTTAAGGCTTCCGCGTTCTTTTCTTAAGAAAATAGGAATACTAAAATCGACATTGAACTTATAATCATCTGCATTGAAAGAATCGAAATACACCGGTTCAGAAATATAATTGTATCCTACGTTTATCTTTGGAAGCAACATATTTGCTTTGAGCTGTCTGTTTATTTCCAGCATCGATAACTTCGTTTCTAAGGATTGTATTTTAGGATGTGATTCCAGTGATTCCACGTTTACCAGCATGGCATCTGTCTTGAGCGTTTCTTCAAGTGTCTGAATGAGATTTTGCTCTGGTTTTACCACATCGTCCAATTCTACAGGAACATTTTCTATCCATAAATAATTAGCCAGATTTAGCTTTGCCTTTGCTAACTTCAAATTTCCGTTTTCTAAATTCAGTTCTCTGTTTCGAACTGTAATTTTGGCTTCGACGCTGTCAATTGCAGGAGAATCTCCCAATTCAATCAGTTTCTTTACTCCTTTAAAACGTGTACTGGCAAAACCAAGGTAGTTTTTATAAAGTTCGGCTTCGTTATAACTTTTTCTCCATTCAAAATAAGCTTCGCTTGCTTTATACAAAACGGCTATCGCTTTTAGTTTACGTTCAGCATCACTTAGTTTTATCTGCAGCTTTCCTTCTCTCACATCGGCCATTCGCTGGTTGATAAACATGCCTTGTCCTAATGCTACGCTAAGCCCTAATGAGGTTAGACCTGCATTTGGTGTACGATTTTGCGGATTGTAATATTGACCGTCTGTATCATCAAAACCTGCTTTTATTTCGATTCCGTACCAGGTCGGAATTTTAAAACTGCTGTTCAACAAGGAATAATATTCGGTTCCTTTAAATTCTTTTTTGTTGTAATCGACTTCAATTTTAGGATCAAATCCGCCACGCGCCATCATCAGTTTTGCCTGAGCGGTACTTACCTCCAGATTTGCCTGTTTTACCAATGGATGATATTTTTTTACATATCCTAAAAACTCGCTGTAGCTTAATTCTTCCTGAATAAAATCCTGACTATATGAGGTGCAAAAGCCAAAGAAAAACAAAAAAGAAAATACTACGTATTTACTATTATTTCTTCTCTTTTCCATTTGCTTCTTTTTCATCTGACTTATAATAATTCGGAGGGAAACCATTTAGGTTACGCCACATTTCATACCATACCGAAACGGTTTCTAATAAGGCGATACTTTGCGCACCGGCTCCTATACTTAACTCTTTTGGCCATTCGTTATCATGCCCGTCAGGTGCAATAAGTATTCTGTATTTTCCGTTTGGACTTATAAAATTTTCGATTGCCACTACTTTACCTCCAAAGGTTCCGTAAGATAGTCCCGGCCACCCTGAAAACACAATTCTTGGCCATCCGTCAAACCAGACACGAACTCTTGCTCCACGATGTACCAACGGAAGATCAATTGGCTCTACGTAGGTTTCTACCGCAATATCATAACTTTGTGGCATGATACTTATTACTGGAGTTCCTTCTTTTATCGTTTCTCCAAGACCAGCTAATAAAGCTCTGTTTACATAACCGCTTTGTGGTGCAGTAATGTAATACAATCCATTTCGTATACTGTAATTTATGTATTGATTTTGTAATTTATCTACCTGCGCTTTTGTATCATATTGCGTGCTTAAAGCTGTAAATTTATCACTTCTTGATTTTGAAATTTTTTCGGCATACTCTGCTGTAATACGATTTATTTCGACTTTGGCATTAATCAATTCATTTTTACTGCTGAGTAATTTATTTTGCTGCGTAATGATATAAGCTTCAGATTCCTGAAGTTTTAGCTTTTTTTGTTCTACATCTGTAAGTGGTTTTAATCCTTCACTGTTTAGTGCTGTCGAACGGGTAAATTGTGTCTGTGCGATTCTTAACTGCGTTTTAATCGCTTCAAGATCCATACTGTCACTCTTAATTTTTAAATACGCTTGTTTGATTTTATTTTGTGCCTGTTGTAATTTCAATTCTCTTTCTGTATTCAGCGATTGCGCCTGTACGTTTAAGGAACCTACTTTATCTTCATAAGATTCTAATGCCATTTGTTTAGCATTTACCTGATCTTTTGTATTGCCAACAAGATTCGGATCGAAATAATCTTCTTTTATCTCTGAAATAAAAAGAATGGTATCTCCTTTTTTTACAAAATCACCCTCTTTTACAAACCATTTTTCAATTCTTCCTGCAATTGCATTGTGTACCGTTTGTGGTCTTTGATCTGGTTTTAAAGTTGTTACAGAACCACTTCCTGAGATATTTTGTGTCCATGGCAGGAATAAACAAGCCACGGCAAACAATAAAAATCCGATTATGATTTTGTTTAATATTTTATAATGCGGTCTTCTGGCAACATTCGTAATAGAGGTGTATTGCCCGGGACTTATAATTATGTTGTTATCTTTAGATATGTTGAGCATGATTAAAGCTTTATGTCATTAGTAATTTTCCCATCATCAATCGTAATCATACGGTTGCATTTGTCCATCCAGATATCACTCTTAGAGGTAACAATTACAGTCCAGTTGTGTTCTTCAGAAAATAAAAAATCAACTATTTTTGAGGAAGTTAGTTCATCCATTTTATCAACAGGATCTTCCAGGAATAATATATTGGGTTTGTTTACAATACTACGCGCCAACAATATTTTTTGAATATCAGATGCCGAAAGTTCTCCTCCATCAGGATGAATTTGATTTTCAAGTCCGTTTGGAAATGTTTTAATATAAGGCGTAAGACACACATTATCTAAAGCCCATTTCAGTTCATCGTTATTAATCGCTTTGTTTCCAAAAAGAATATTTTCTCTAATCGAACCTGCAAAAAGCATGTCGCCTTGTAAATAAGTCCCCGACTGCGCTCTGTAAGCATCTTCGTCCAGACGGTTCATATAATTATCAGTTACATACATCGCACCGCTTTCTGGTTCTAAAAGCCCGGAAAGTAATCGTAGTAAAGTACTTTTTCCGGCACCATTTGTTCCTCGAAGTAATATCTTTTCGCCCTGATTTATTTTCAGGTCTATATTTTTAAGTGATTTTTTATTGAAACCCGGATAGTGGTATCCAAGACTATCTGTTTCGATATTAATTCCTGCCTCAGTAATCGATGCCGTTTTTGGTATACAGGAAATCTCTAAATCAGTTACCTGACCTATTTTTTCTACAGAAGTAAGTACGTCATAAAAAGATTCAAGTCCGAAGATGATTTTTTCTACAGAATTGATTAAAAGTACAATAACAATTTCTGCTGCCACAAATTGCCCAATATTCATTTGATGGTGAATTACTAAAAATCCTCCTATAGATAATAATGCTGCGGTAACAATAATTTTGAAAATAGTAAGCTGAATGTATTGTTTCTTCATTACCTGAAAGTGTTTCTCACGGTAATTTACATATTCAGTTACATAACCGTCATTTCTTTCTAAGGCATATTCAAAACTTCCTTTTTTACGGAAACTTTCACGATTACGTGCTATTTCCTGAATCCACGCTGCTACTTTATATTTAAACTTAGATTCGTTAAGACTTGTTTCAAGACCGTCTTTGTATGAAAATTTAAATATTATGTACAGAATCGCAATAAACAATAATCCGATTACGGTAAAGAAGGAATGATATAGAACCAATAATATGATTCCTAAACCAACTTGTAAAAAAGCGGTACAAAAATCGAGTAAAAGTTTTGCGGTTCCTTTTTGTACCATCAGAGTATCAAAAAATCGGTTTGCCTTTTCAGGAGCATATTCAGAGTATAATTCTTTAAATTTAATTAAAGGCATTCTGTAGGCAAATTCAAATGACGATCGTACAAAAATACGCTGTTGCAGATTCTCTACAATTCGCAATTGCAATATGGTAAGTACTCCTCCAAAACCAACTCCAATAGTAACCAGAATAACCAAAACGATCCAGGAAACGCTTAGCTGACCGCTCTGAATAAAGTTAATGATCGCCTGAATTCCGAGTGGTAGTGAGAGGTTTACCAAACCGGCAAAAGCAGCGTAGAATATAATCTGATATACGTCGCGCTTATCCAGCTTTAGTAAATTATAGAAACGTTTAAATGGTGTCATAAATTTATATATAAATACAAAATTAATAGATAGATGTTAACCTACGGTAAAAACCATAGTAAGATATTGCAGAATTTCTTCTAAAACTACAAAAAAAAACGTGTATTTATACGATAAATTCGGGAGGAGGTAAATGAATTTTACCGTGAAACCCAAACGAGAAGATGGGGTTATTGATATAATTTTTTCCTTTAGACTCCATATAAAAGTATAAGCCAGGTAATAGAGTATCTAAAGGAATCAAGTAATCTAACAAAGGAATTCCCTTTGCAAGCTTAGCTGTCTTTGAGTCTTTTGTTTTGTAATCGTCAACTTCTTCCGGAATTGCATCACACTTAAATATTTTTTTAAGAAAATTGCAGGTCATTCCTTTGACAGTTTGCACCTCCGCATTATCATTTATGATTCTGCCAACACTATTAGAGATGTTCATACTGCTAATTAAAAAGTACCCAATTAGTAACACCTGAAGGCATTTACATAAAAGACTATTTTTAATTCTATCCAGCATTTACTAAAAAATAAAAAAATTCACCACCTGTTAAATCATAAAAAGACTTGTCAGAAAATCAATTTCTAAAATTGAAAATCTTTAGTCTTGACACTATTTTATTTTTAGTTCAAAAATGATATTAAAGGCTTGTATTACAGCTCTCACCTATTGTGATTTTATCTCAAAAAATATTTGGCGGCAAGTTAAAACTAAATTAACTCCTCAACATTAGAATAACATTAGAATCCGATCAAATCGAAATCAAAAATATGAAAATCAACACGTTATACTTTGTTAATATTTTGTTGTTTTTTAGTTTTTAATGCTAATTTCGAGTTTTTATAAAAAAAAAGAGACATTATTTTTTCTACGATCGTTCAGTGAAAAAACATCGAAAAACAATTCTGTCAGTTAAAAATTCACCGTTGTAAGCAAAAAAAAGAATCTGTTCCTAAAATAGTTCAGAACAGATTCCTTTTGATTTCAGCTTACTTTTTTCGACCAATAAAAAACCAAGCTGACTTTGTTATCTATTGCTAGATATTATTTTGAAGTTGAATACGAATATGGATAATTTTTTGTTGAAGTTCCTCTGTTTAAATTAGGGGAACTGCTCATATCGAAGTTTAATTCTCCTCCTTTTAGCATCTCGAAATGGTTGATGTAATTATCCGGATAATTAGAATTATCCCATTTTAATTCGTTAACGTATTTATTTACATCCGAATTATTAGGTGCATTTATAACCAATTGTTTTCCGTTCTCTAATTTTAAAGTTACTTTTTTAAACAATGGTGCACCTAAAACATACTGATCTGTTGCCGGGCAAACAGGATAAAATCCCATTGCGGAGAAAATGTACCAGGCAGAAGTTTGTCCGTTATCCTCGTCTCCACAATACCCATCCGGTGTGGGCTTATAAAAACGATTCATTACTTCTCTAGACCAAAATTGTGTTTTCCAGGGTTCTCCTGCATAATTGTACAAATAGATCATGTGCTGAATAGGCTGATTTCCATGTGCATATTGTCCCATATTCATGATTTGCATTTCGCGAATTTCATGAATAACAGAACCGTAATAACTTTCGTCGAAAACCGGAGGTGTTGTAAAAACAGCATCTAATTTTGCTGTAAACTTTTTTTCTCCTCCCATGAGGTCTATCAAACCTTGAATGTCATGGAAAACACTCCAGCTGTAGTGCCAACTGTTACCCTCAGTAAAAGCATCTCCCCATTTAAACGGATTAAAATCAGCCGGAAAACTTCCGTCCAGATTTTTACCGCTCATTAAACCAATCGCCGGATTATAGAGGTTTTTATAATTCATCATTCTTTTTTCATACAGCGCAATTTCCTTTTTAGGACGATTCAGCGCTTTCGCTAATTTCCAGATCGCAAAATCATCGTAGGCATATTCCAGTGTTCTTGCTGCACTTTCGTCGATTTTTACATTATAAGGTACATATCCTAAACTGTTGTAATACGAAACTCCTTTTCTTCCTACTGCTTCCAATGGACCTTCGTTATTAGCACCATGAACCAGAGCATCATATAATGTATTGATATCGTAACCACGTAATCCTTTCATAAAAGCATCTGACACTACAGATGCCGAATTGTTTCCGACCATGACATTTCTAAAACCGGGACTTGACCATTCCGGCAAAAATCCACCTTCTTTATAATCATTGATTAAGCCTTCCTGCATTTCTTTATTGATCGCTGGGTACACTAAATTTAGTAAAGGATAAAGAGCACGAAAAGTATCCCAAAAACCTGTTCCCGCATACATATAACCTGGTAACACTTTTCCATTGTATGGACTGTAATGTACAATTTCTCCTTTATCGTTTATTTCGTATTGCTTTTGTGGAAAGCAGGTTGCGCGGTATAAACAAGAATAGAATGTTTTTAGCTGTTCTGTGCTTCCGCCTTCTACAGTAATTTTATCTAAAACTTTGCTCCATTCTTTTTTTGATGCTGCTACAGTTTCCTGAAAAGAAGTATTTCCTAACTCATTTTTTAAGTTCAGCTCAGCCTGTTCTGGACTAATAAAAGACGAAGCTACTTTTACATTTACTACTTCACCCTTTTTAGTTTTAAAAGTTACAACGGCACCTACGTGATTGCTTGTTCTTTCTAAATTATTTTTTTCTAAAGTTTTATCTTGCCAGGTATAATTAGCTAAAAAAGGTTTATCAAATTGTAATACGAAATAGTTTTTAAAATTCTTCGGAACACCACCGCTGTTTCGGGTTGTATAGCCAATTATTTTATTTTCTGATGGGATTATTTTAACGTAAGAACCTCTATCAAAAGCATCGACAACAATTGAAGATTGTTCGTTCTCGGGAAATGTTATCTGAAAATGAGCTGCTCGTTCTGTAGTTGTAATTTCTGTTGTAACATCATAGTCTGCCAGGTAAACGCTGTAATAATAAGGCTTTGACACCTCAGCTTTATGACTGAACCAGCTGGCGCGTTCTGTTTCGTCAAAAACGATTTTACCTGTTACGGGCATAATAGAAAATTGTCCGTAATCATTCATCCAGGGTGAAGGCTGATGTGTTTGTTTGAATCCTCTAATTTTTTCGGCTGTATAAACATACGCCCATCCATCTCCCATTTTACCGGTCTGTGGCGTCCAGAAGTTCATTCCCCAAGGTCTGCAAATTGCGGGATAGGTATTTCCGTTAGAAAGATTGTGCAAGGATTGTGTTCCCATTAACGGATTGACATATTCTACAGGTTCCAAAACTTTATCTTGTGCATTTGCAAAAACGCAACATTGTAATAACCCTAAAAAAAGTAAAGTCTTTATTTTCATACTTTGTGTTATTATCCTAACAGGTTTTTAAAACCTGCCAGGTATTATTTTCTAATTTTATCTTACTTTTAAATCTACATTCTTAAATCTAAAGTTTTTATATACCTACAAGGTTTGAAAAACCTTGCAGGAGACCTCAACAATCATGATACGTAGGTTCTAAATCTAAAATCTAAAATCTACATTCTTAAATCTAAAATCTAAAATCAAACAGGTCTGTCTTCTTTTTTAACTCCAAATGTTTTTGACGGCTTGCTTCCCATGTACAATTTCAATTCTCCACCTTTTACGATCATATCGTGTGTGATGTATGATTTGGTATATGGTTTTCCGTTATATTCTGCTTTTTGGATGTAAATGTTTGTTTTACTATTGCCTACTGCTTTCAATGTAAATGCGATACCTTCTTTATGATGAATTGTTGCAGTCTTTACAAGCGGACTTCCTAAAACATAGATTCCGTTTGCGGGATTAACAGAGTAAAATCCCATTGCTGAAAAATTGTACCAGGCTGACATTTGCCCTAAATCTTCATTACCACACAATCCGTCTGGTTTTTCAGAATAAAATTTAGCATCGATTTCACGAATTAGTTTTGCTGTTTTCCACGGTTGCCCTGCATAAGCATACAAATATGGGATATGATGGTTGGGTTCGTTTCCTTGTGCATACTGACCAATCAAACCACTAATATCAGGAGAAACGTCCTCTCCTTCTACTTTATCTGTCAATAAGAAAAGAGCATCTAATTTGGCAAGAAACTTTTCTTCACTTCCAAATAAATCAATTAAACCGTAGGGATCATGCGGAACCAGCCATGTGTATTGCCACGCATTTCCTTCTACATAATCGTCTTTTCTATGCACAGAGGAAAGCGGATTAAAAGGTGTTCTCCAATTTCCATCTGTCAATTTTCCGCGCATAAAGGTGGTTTCTTTATCAAAATATTGTTTGTACAGATTAGCTCTTTTTGAGAAATAATCGTAATCTTCTGTTTTATTTAATGCTTTTGCCATCAAGGCGATGCAATAATCATCGATAGCATACTCTAAAGCGTTCCCCACAGATTCTACAATTTTATCTGCAGGAATGTATTTGAGTTCCTGCACATAATCCATTCCGTCTCGCGTTTGCATGGCTGTTTTTTTGATAGCTTCGTATGCTAAGGAAGTATCGTAATCACGATATCCTTTTAAGTACGCATCAACAATAACCGCAATGGAGTGATTCCCATTCATTGTATTGGTTTCATTACCCATTAAATGCCAAACGGGTAATCTGCCTTGCTGCTCGTAAATCGCTAAAAACGATTTTACGATATCATTAATTTTTTCGGGTTGTGTAATGGTGTACAACGGATGAAGCGCACGATAGGTATCCCAAAGAGAAAAAGTGGTGTAGTTTGTAAAGCCTGCTTTTTCATAAACTTTTTTATCTGTTCCTCTGTAATCTTTGTTTACATCATTAAAGATCGATGGTGCAAACATGGTGTGATACAATGCCGTGTAAAAAACTTTCATTGTTTTAGCATCTGCTTTGATCTGAATTTTATTTAATTCCTTATTCCATTTTGAAGTCGCTTCTTTAGCAATACTGTCAAAATTCCAATTTGGAATTTCGGCCTCAATATTTGCAGCAGCATTTTCTGAACTAACGGGAGAAATACCAACTTTAACTAAAATCTCCTTATTTTTTTTTAAGATTGGAAAATCCAGAACTGCCTTCATTTGAAGACCTTCACCTTTTGTTCTTGTTAGAGCTGTTTTATCATCATAAAGTGCAATATTTAAGATTGGCTCTGAAAATTCCATCGTAAAATAAACGCGCTGATCCGCAGCCCATCCTGTAGAAAAACGATATCCGGAAATTGTATTTTTATTTATTTTTTTAATGTATGTCTTTACGGGTTTGTCCCAGCCTATACCGTCTGCTAAATCTAATAAAACGTGAGCATCTGTGGCTGAATCAAATGTATATCTATGAAAACCAACTCTTTCGCTGGCTGTTAATTCTGCTTTGATTTTGTATTTATCCAGTACAACACTGTAATAACCTGCTTTGCTTACTTCTTTTTTATGAGAGAAGTAAGAACCGTAACCGTTTACCATATCTTCTTTTGTTCCCTTAAAAAGAGGAACTTTTCCAGTAACAGGAAGTACTAAAATATCATTTAAATCTCCTATTCCTGTTCCGCTTAGGTGCGTGTGCGTAAATCCTAAGATGGTATTACTGGCATAATTGTAACCACTGCACCAATCCCATCCTTCAAATATATTTACCGGCCCTAACTGTACAGCTCCAAAAGGAACATTGGCACCCACAAATACATGTCCGTGACCTGCAGAACCAATTAACGGATCTACGTATTTGGTGTAATCTACGTTTGGCTGTTTGATTTTCTTTTCCTGCGAAACAACTGACTGGCTGAAACACAGACTTAAAGTCAAAACTCCACTAATAACTATTCTTTTTAATTCTAAAAACATATTCTTTTTTTTTTGAATTGTATGATGTACTAAATACCGCAACGGATAAAACTAATTTACGCAGAAATTACAAAACATAAACATTACCAATAACACATCTACAAAAAAACTTAGAATCTTTGCAACTTAGTACCTTAAAAAAATAAGCCAGACAGTAAACGAATAGCTGCCTGACTTATTTTATTTAACTTTAACTTATTTATCCCACCATATTCTGGTAGTCATCAAATCTAATCCCTGACGCTGAATTGCTTCTTTGTAGTTGTCCGGATTGGTTAAAAGTTCTGACTGATCGTAAATTAACCTTCTCGGAATTGTTCCGTTTGTTTGCCCTAATGGATCATTGACAGGAACTAAAACAGGAAATCCGGTTCTTCTGTATTCTGAAAATGCTTCGAAACCGTTAAACAATAACAGAATCCATTTTTGAGTAATAATCTGCTCTATTTTTTCACTTTCTGTTCCAGCTGATTTAAAAGGATACGTTGTGATATAGGTGTTGTATTCTGTAGTTGAAATGGGTGGTACTTTATCTCCAAAAATAGTTAAAATGTCCATTGCTGCTTTTACTCCGTTTTCATAATACTGTTGTGCTGTTCCGCCCACATTCCAGTTTTTAACTGCCGCTTCTGCCAATATAAATTGTACTTCAGCATACGAAAGGATTAAAGTAGGTGCGTCATAACGTAATACAGTAGAAGTATTTGGATCTGAGAAAAGTTTCTTGTCTCCACCCGGAAATTCTTTTGCATCGTTAGCAAGACCTTGCTGGCTTGCCGGTGAATTATCACCTGTTGATTCTATTTTAGCATAAATTCTCAAACGTGGATCGTTTGTACTTTGTAGTAAATCAATATAGGTTTTACTGAATTTAATGTTTGAATCTCCTCCGTTTAAATCATTTCTAACCCAGGCAGAAGTAATTGGATTGGTTTTTACTCCCGGAGGTCCTGCTTCATGCTCTAAAACCAAACTATCATCATTTGATGTAAATACACCTTTTGCAAATGCTTTTTCTACATATTCTTTTGCTTTTGGCTCATTTACTTTAGACAAACGCATCGCTACTCTAAGCATTAAAGAATTGGCTAGTTTTTTCCATCTTGCAACATCGCTCTGATAATATAAATCTGCATTTCCTGCAAAAGGTTTTCCAGCATCCAAAGCATCTCCGGCTTCGTCTAACTCTTTTAAAAGGTCATTGTAAATGGCTTCCTGAGTATCGTATTTAGGTGCAAATACACTTCCGTTATATCCTTTTCCTGCTTCAAAATATGGAATATCTCCGTAGGTATCTGTCAATTTCTGAAACAGAAAAACTTTCATAATTCGGCATGCCTGACGCATGTTAGAACTTT
>Ga0247807_10000532_pt1 | contig 23640 bp, 25 predicted proteins | sample UWRJL074202C1_FD_179931 | JGI IMG/M metagenome (GOLD analysis project Ga0247807, IMG submission 179931) | Plant litter microbial communities from Arlington Agricultural Research Station in Wisconsin, United States - UWRJ-L074-202C-1 | ecosystem: Environmental > Terrestrial > Plant litter >...
GACGCCTATGCATCTTTCTAAGGTCAACAGATACAGAATCATACGCCTAGTGCTTTCTATATCAGCAACTTCAACTTCCAACCAAACGCAAAATGCAGGACATACCGAACATGGAGGCGGAGGATATCCCCTCATCTTATATTTCATCAATGATCTCTCCTGACCGGTAACCAAAAAGCCGCCTCGTTGGATTCGTGCACCATGAGAATGAAATTCTGGGTAGTAAGTCCTCCTACCATCTTCGTGGTCGAAGTGCTTGGATCTGATATAGCTGCCAATGGAATATAAGGATGAGTTCGATTCAACTATTGAGATAGAGGCCCTGTCTGTAATGCTGACTGGGGCAATCGGTGACGAGTCTGTCATTCTGCAGTAGCTTATTATATGGCTTAGTTGCGTTATGGGGATCAAAATTGCGTAGAGTTGAGACCGGAGCAGTATACCTTCAAGAGCAACTTGGGAATTGATATAAGACATAGGATTCGTACTTGCCAGCAAGACCTCCTCGATTTCGAGGTGAAAACGTGGGAAGGCGAATGGTGGTTCAACTAAATTGAGAAAGAAGAGAAGCTACGACCAACTCTTTTGACACTACAAGGTACCCAGACGAAATTGCGACTGTTATATGTCAAAATTGAATGATGAAGAAAAAAGAAGTTGGCCCAAAATTAGATATCATTGAGGTGTATGATACACTCAAAATATGGTTAATACTTCGGATTTCTAAAAATTTGAGGTCAATCACTCAATCATGATATCTATCTAATGGTCGATTGCGGAAAGGTATTCGGCCATTGAACGAGACAGAAAACCCCATACGGTGAACATAAATGTGCAATTCAGCTTCTTTGGGATATGTTGAATTCACAGTCGAGAATACCAAATTTCAGAAATACTTAGATAGAAATACAATAGCATTTGATGCTTACATCTAATTTTGACTCAGTCATTGAAGACCTTCGTTTTAGTATCAAGGTGCAGATTTCGTTGCACAAGTCATCCATCTGTGTGGTGAAATTAATTCCAACTCGTTAAACTGTAGGTTTTGATAGAATGAATGCACCATGGGCACACACCTTAGTTACTAAGCGGGCCAATGTTGACTTGCTCTCTACTTTTAAGAGCTTGTGCTTGCTCTAGTTTGAGGTTGGCTTTTGCTAGTCGTTTTCTGTCAGCCTCAATGCTGGAAAATCTACTTCGTGCACCGTGTTTGACTTTCGTGATCATATCTCCAGCTTTGCCTTTTGTTACATCTTCGGGTTGTAGTTGCTCGTTCTGAAGACGAAGCTTGTTTAAGAACATAAGCTGCCCGTCTGTTGCTGGTCGCTCCCGCCAAGACTGATTCTTCAATATGAATTGAGCTGGGTATTTCTTTTTTGCAAAGGTATCTGCTGCGTGGACAGCATCTGTGAATGTTTGTGAATGTGCCACTAGCCGAGGTTTCATATAGGGCGCTTTAGATTTAGAGCCAGGTACTTTCCGAAGTGCTACAGTTTCTGTGATAAGAAAGTGAGAGGTATCGTCAGGATCTCTTTCAATTTTCAAGTATGTTCCAGTCGAGGTGGTGAGAATGTAACGGTCATTGGATACACAGACCCAAGCATACTGTGATATGGCCCGTATATGGCGTTCACCCGATGAATCCTCGATCAAATCGAAGACAGAATCATAATCAGTCATTGTGATATTTTGTGGAATAGTTATTGCACTGTTAGTAGCAGCTGTTGAAGCCCTTTCAGCCTCCAGATTTCGTTGTTCCTCTTCCTCCTTACGATCCTTCAAATTTTCGACATCAAGCATTGTTGACTCGTCAAGAAGCTCTGATGGGTCAAGGCCAAAGAGAGTAGGTGTGCATACAATTCCAGTCTCCAGTGAGGCAACCATATCAATGACATGGCAATTCTGTTTACCTGGATGCAGTCTCATACCTCGACCAATCATCTGCACCAGAAGATTGCGAGACTTCGTTGGACGTGCCAATAGCACGCAGTCAATATTTGGGATGTCAGTGCCTTCTGTGAAGACTCCGCAGTTAACAAGTACTGGAAACTCTCCCCGTTTGAATGAATCAAGGCGGGCACTTCTTTCAACTTTCGGAGTGCTGCCGGTGACAAATTGGGCTTCGATACCCTGGGCACGGAAGGCATTTGTTAGTCCTGATACGTGAGCCAGGTCAATGCAGAACACCAATGTTGATTTTCTATTAGAGGCTTTAGCCATCCAAGTGTGAACCGTAATGTCGTTAATCTGATTAGTGTTTACAACTTGAGATAGCTCACTGGGCTGGAAGTCCCCATTTGCCCCTTTCTTGACCCGTGATATATCGGCTTTGGTTTGAACTGTTGTAAAGCATACATCTGAAAGCCATTTCTCTCCTATCATATCTATGTAATCTTTATGATAGACGATGTGGTCGATAGCTGCACCTAGACCGAGGCCATCGAACCGCGAAAATGTTGCAGAAACTCCGACGAGGGCAGGCGAGTTGGGCTGCGCAATAGAAAGCCCGAAATAATCCAGAGTTTTCAGATAGCCTGGTGATACAATATGGTGTGCTTCATCAACAAGTACCAGCTTAAACGCTGCCGGGTCAAATTTAGAAATTCGATCGCCGGAAACAATGCTCTGCAGGCTCGCGACCGTTATGTCTGCAGTACCACTGGCGTGTATCGAGCCCATCTCAATGTCAACGGTTTTCGTAGGGTATGCATTGCTACAGTGCCTAGCAGCCTGCTCCACTAGCTCTTGACGATGTGCTAGAATTAGTGTTTGGTGTGCAAAGTCAGTATGAGATTTGACTCGGTCGATAAGTTGAGTAAAAATGACCTACCCACCGTTAGACATAGGCGTAAAGCTGGATAAAGAAACTTACAGTCTTCCCACTACCAGTAGCCAGCGATATACCTAGCCGTTTTTTCCCCTGCTGTAAGCTGGCGAGAACGGCTTGAATGCATTCCTCCTGATACTGTCGAAGCTGAATCTTCACAGGAGCTTTAGGTGATGGGATTTCAAGACATGTAGGCCTTGTCGCCGACACATATCGACGTGCTAGCGGAAGAAGAGCGGCAGTCCATCTTCTGAAAAGTGGCAACCGACTTCTCGACGCAGATGACATCTTTTTATAAGCTCCGAAAGATATTTTTGGCCCAATTCATATCAACACTTTTTATTAAAATAGAAACACAAGGAATAAAAAGGAGCTGGAGCACCCGGCGAGCGGATACGTCTGTACAGGTCACTCTTCTCTGGTGACAGGCGTCCTTGGGAATGGATTTTATTCATAAACGCAGTTCAGTGACTCAATATTGAAGACGCCCTTTGCTCTTCAGGGCCGAGGAAACTGAAGCTCTCAATAGAAAATGTTGGATTGAGAGTGTTACTGTATAGAATGCGATTTACAAAGAGCGGCAATGAAGACCCAAAGAATTTGCTCGATTCTATATGCCGTGGATATGTAATGAAAACCTCTATTACATATCCAGCTTTCGTGAGCTACGAACGCTGCGAGTATAGCTCTCTCTCTGGTTCCACATGGAGCTATAACGGTCACATGATATTTAAGCTTGGTGGAAAGATTGTCACAACTCATAGTAAAATGCATTTTCGTAGCGATATTAGTAATATTCGAATCTGTGTTTCTGCTTGTTCAAATGGGAATTGTGAATCAAAAGAAATCAACTTTCGGCATTTCTGTGTTATTTTGGTTTGTAGGCTTTGGGGTCTTATCTCCTGACCAAAACGTCATATCTATCGTAGCCGCGTACAAGGCGCTAGCCCAATCACCTGTCACTTCTAGATCCCAGGATCCAGCTCGATACTGAGAGTAGCCCCAACCACCTACGTTCGCAATAGATAGCAACAAAACCACAAACATGAAGCTTTCCATCAGCATCTTTTCTCTGGTGCTCAGCACTATCGTCTCTTCTAGCAGCTTGCCATTCTCCTTAGGTGGTGCCCAGAAAACTCTAGGAGACGGCGAGGCGGTGCCTGGCAATAACCCTCTCAAGTTCTGTAAGAAGGATCATGGCGATGATCTTCTGGTTCTCGAGAAGGTCGACCTAACCCCAAACCCACCGGTCAAGTACGTTCCAGTTCTAAAGCCATATTGTGCTAAGCTAACTTTTGTACAGAGGTTCTACCCTGACGATTGAAGCTGTTGGAACATTACTCGAGGATGTTGGACCAGGCGCCTATGTTGTCTTGCAAGTCAAGTATGGGTTGATCAGACTAGTGAACACGGAGGCAGACCTTTGCGAGCAAGTTGCAAACGTTGATTTGAAGTGCCCAATCAAGAAGGGAAAGACTGTTATCACTAAGGACGTTGAGCTACCCAAGGAGATTCCACCCGTAAGTTCTCTTTTCCATGATACGTGGGAAACACCTAATAATAGCAGGGAACATACACCGTCTTCGCTGATGCTTACACTGCCCGCCCGGAGAGCAAGAAGATCATTTGCTTGGAAGCCACTGTCTCTTTTGGCTAGATCATTGTGTTAGGAGAGTCGTCTGCAAGGTGACACGTAAATAGATGTAATCTATATGACTTTGGCGCAGATGTTGATTTGCAATGCTTCGTGGTCGAAATCTGAGCTTAGGAGTTTGTTATTTAGGCGGCATTGTACCTGTGAATAGTCTTACACGTTTCACGCATCTAATAGCATCTGTCACACCTAATCCCGAAGTTCTGCATTTAACTCTGAATTTTGTTACGAAGAATGTGATCCAAGCCTTAGCTTGCCGATTCCATGTAAATTGAATACGATGTTGAAGTTATTTCCGAGAAGCTTGCATCAAAATAGGAATAGTCTCAAAGTTATCAATTTGTCAAGCAAGAGGACGGTCACTTATAAGGTAAGAGCAATCTAATTCTTGATTCTGATTCTAAGTCATGATAACGCCGTACCGATTCAACACCTCCCCAACCCCCCACATATCAAATTCCAGTCTACTCTCCAAAAAGCCTCCTGACCCTTCGCAATACACTGTCCTTTTCAGGGTCGTATGGGTGGTCCTTGCTAGGAATTTCGAGGAGGGCGGGAAAGGCTGCCGTGTATGAGTCGACTCTATGACGAATACGCTCAGCAATCTATTGCTGAATTAGCATATATCCTGATCTAAGGTGGTGCATGAATGAGGTACATGTTGATTGATTAGTAGAATGCCGATGTCCTTCCTCTCTGTTGTAAAGCGCACGAATGCCTCTTCGATGGCGGCGTTATCCGTTTTGCTATCGACTACTAAGAAGTTCTTTTGGTTATCTGGTGGTGCGGTGACATGCTATTGAGTATGAGTTCATAAGTTCCCATCAAGATTCAAGCACATACGCCGATACCTGCTAACAGCAGTCCTGTAACTGAATCCTGCATCAGTGATTAGCATAGCTCCTACCAGATAGAGCTTGAAGCTGCTGCTCACCTCATCGCCGATTACCGCAAGGAATTGTCTATCCTTGTACGCAGCATTTGAGTTTGCCATATTGTCTAGAATCGGGAGTCAGACAATGGGACTTGATGTAGCTTGGATAGTGCACAGCTACATCTGTACCGAACCAAAGGCTGAGCCGCTGAGAGCAACCCCACCCGTGCCAAGATTCGTGTTGCAAGGCTCTATCATCGACCAGTAAACAAAGATATCAACACAACCACGAAATAGGACAACTGTTCTAGAGTCCAACCTCCCTATGAAAGGCTCAACGGCATGAAGAGGCATTGTGAAGCTTGCCATAATGCCGAGACTTGTGCGCAGAAAGCCACTGGCTGATCGCATGAAAGATTATCTGAATCCAGGTGACTTTTTGTTATGGGCTTCCGAAGAGTTGGAAACGGTAGATTGGGAAGCTAAACAGTTTGGCACCCCTCTTGCTCTGGGACTGCATGTGGTGTTTTTGATTGCGAAATCAAACAGCGGAGGTTCTAGAAATGGAGTAGATGATGTCTTTGGGGATATGAGCTCTGGCTCGGGATGGCTGAACTACATTGTATGAATCTATTCTAAAGTAATGCTCTACCATACTAACGCTCTGCAGGCGGCCTTCATCGTCCATATCCTAACCTACCTATCTATTGCTAATGCAATATACACTTTTTACCGAAGACGGCATTATCGATTATTTGAGAACGCTGTTGAATCAACGCCGAACACCCCTTCAGCTCAAAGAGTACTTGTCGATCCTCCTCCAACATCTTCTCCTCTTCGCTTCCTCACCGGCATACTTGGTGATAATAGTGTGGAATCTAGAACTCACCCTGATCCAACTCGTGATGTATGGGAAATTGCAGTTTGGGATCCAATACCCATCTGCCTCCGTTTATTCTGCTTCTTTAGCCCTGGCCATGTTCTGGTCTATTGGCTATTCCTTCCTACTTTATCATCAGATCCCCGACCAAGCATGACGGTATTTACCACTATAGTATTACAGCTACTCATGTCCTCGCAGCTATATTTCCTTCAGTCAAACTTTTCCCAACAGGCAAAAGATTCCGCTTTAATCCACAAAGAGGTCATGAGCGAATACGACATCAAGTTCGTGCATCCTCGACTTAATCCACTTGTCCGTGACGTTGCCACACAGTATTCTGGACCAGTTACCGAGACCAAGATCGAGGAAGATGGAGAGGTACAAACATATACACCAACAGTTATCCTGAGACGAGGCTTCAAAACCAACCCAAATCCTAATTATGTCAAACATTTTGATCGTGAGAACGTATCCGGGATTACCCAAAGAGCTTTGTCGCCGGCTCCGGGAGGACTATACACCCCGTCTGCATACAATTCCAGAGAACCTACACCATTTTCTGGCATGACTCCACGAACTGCCATCCGTCAACCTCAATTTCGGCAACCCACTGCTGGTGCCGTGTCTACAGGGACAAGCACCGGAGATGGCGGTAGTCTAGGTGTATACAGCCACGCCAATTCGCCGCTTAAGAAAGCTACCAGTATGTATGACATGCAAGGCACTCGGGAGCCTCCACGGAATTCCTTCGATATGGCACGCAGAGAAATCCAAGACGGAAAGGAGCGAAGTAGAAGTCCCGTCAAACGACAGAGTGAGTTTCCACGGTTAGGAGGAAAGAGACCCAATCCAGAAATAGACGATGGGAGACGAACCAGTGATCCCTCTGCATTTGGATTCGGGGTGAAGCACAAACCTAGTGGGCTCGAGAATAGTCCCTTCAAGAGAGGGCCATCAAGATTTTGATGTTAACCCGATAGATGAATCGGGGTTTTGAGCTGGAGCGACCTTTTTTATACTCCGGCAGAGGCATATACCAATAATAATGAACTATATTCTAACCAATTTGTGCGTATAAGTTACTCATGTTGTATTGCAACCTGCGCTACAAAACCGCCTCCAAAGCTACCACACTTTTAGTCAAATACAAAGCGATGACTCGTGATAATCTTAACAGCAAAAACATAAAGGCTAGAGAGCTCCTTCCTTTTGCGATTTGATTTGTTTCGGCAAAAAAATTTCTAAGTGGAAGGAGCATGATACTGCTCCCCTGATAAAATTACTACTGTCTCTCCTGAAATTTCTCTCATTCCTTGATCTTATTGAGTATCAATTCCTTCCATTCATACATCTTTGTCAATATGCCACAGTCAACAGTAGCCATTGATACCCAATCCAAGAAAAAAGGACGTTCTTCCTCCTTCGGAGAGTTTGTGTCACGTCTACGACCTTCAAAACGAGCCGAAAAAGGTGGCACTCTTCGTGACGAGGTATGTATGTTGCTTTGAACTATCATAAATGGCATTGATCAGGTGTCATTGGTGCCGAAGGCCATATGTAGTAGCTAAATCTTACGCTAGAATCCAGCCAATTCTATGTTCACTGAGTCTAGTAATTATGAAGGAGCCGTTAAAGATCTGGCGTCCGGAAGAAGTCTTGGGAAAAGAATGTTTAGTCTCAATTCCAGGTACAAAAGCCACATTTCTGAAGGGTTGCCGTCTCCAGAGCAAAGGGACATTAACCAAATCCAACATGCTATCGAGAATAAGAAGGAGCAGAGGCAATCACGACGAAGCTTGAGAGCTAGCGGGGATTTCTTAGGGGTGCAAGGTGCCAACCCGCGAACTGGTAGGTAATACTACTGATTATAGGAGCTATATTGCTAAGTTCTCCGCGGACGAGAGTGTGTTGAGATTTGAGCTGATACAGATGTCTAGGGTTTTGGGATCCGAGTGCTAGTAGTAGTGGGCCGAGTCAAATGAGCGAAGGGACGAAGCATCAATTGGTTCAGGAGAAGAAAAACGTTGCAGAGCAGAGAAATACTTATCGAGAAGCCCAAGGCGGACTGAAGGAGGAGATAAATGAGCGTGAAGCTACGAAAGATAGGAGGAGGGCGGATAAAGCCGCGCAAAGAAAGGAGGATCAGGTTTTGAGACAGCAGAGATATGGACGTTGGAGGATGGGTAAATATTTTCTCTTGCTAATCTTTAGTCTCGAAATACTAACGATCACCATAGGTAACAACGGATGGAAAAGCGTTGTAGAGCCTGAATTGAGTCCTGTTGTTCAGTCAACCTTTGGAAGTCCTATCAGAGGCAAGTCATCTTTCCTCAAATGAAAGCTACCTGAAGTAGTAACCGGTTAGCAGAATCGTCACCGCTGGGAGAAGATCGTCTCTTTCCAATGCCCACCAGCGCTGAACCATTTCCCTATGTTGACTCGAGGAAAATAGAGCCAGGAGATTATTTTGGTCATAGAACTGTTTCATCACCGCTGGGAGAAGATCGTCTCTTTCCAATGCCCACCAGCGCTGAACCATTTCCCTATGTTGACTCGAGGAAAATAGAGCCAGGAGATTATTTTGGTCATAGAACTGTTTCATCACCGCTTGTCAATAATCACGATAGTCGGAGATCATCTTCTACGACTTGCAAAGCAGCTAGGCCACTATATGCATCTCGCCATGAGCAACGACCTGGTTCAGGCACCATTCTTCAGACTCCAATGTCTCAAGCGTCACGCCCTGGTCCCTTGCCAAGTATTCAAATATCAGCGAATCCTAAGATTGGGTTGAAATGCAAGGAAGATTTTGGAGTAACACCTGTTCAATCCTCGGATGTTTTTTTAGACCGGAACTCCACAGAAGTCCACGATACCATCGTAACAGTATGCAAGCCGGTACCGAAGAATCAGCTCCAGAACAACAAGCATTTGACCTCAGACCTATCACTAGAGGGTCAGAGCATGTCGCTACAGTCCTTTCCACCAGGAACTATCAAGAATCCAGTCATGGCCCAGAAGTCACTAGCCTCCCATTTTCAGGAGGGCGAAAACTTTCTGAAAGGAGTGTCAAGACTGGCTATACAGAATTCCCTGAGTACAGTGCCAAAACTAGTGACTCCAACAACATCAACACAAGTCCTAGAATCGGACCGGAAACGGAACCAGTTGGAGTTGCCAAACAAACCCTTATTCAACATACCCATCATCACCACTACTGGATACCGTCCTCAACAACATCACCCCTTGGGTCAATTAGACGGACTAAGCGACTTTATCAACGAAGTTCCAGCCGTTCAATCTCCACACCGGAATTCAAACAAAGTTCCACTACGAACAAGCTCTTTCATGAAAGCAAGAGCCCCAAGCAAAAGCAAAGTGAAAACTCAATCCCAGGTAAATCAAGATACCGCTATATCATCGGAACACCTCCTAGATCAGACCAAACAGCGAACCGCAGAGTTGTGTCGGAAAGAATCGCCCGTAAAAGAGGTGGACGTGAAGAACATACCCATATCCATATCTACGTCCCCTCCAATGAAGGAAAACAGGAAGATAGCACAAAGTGCAGCTTTGATAGCAGCGCGAAACTCGGCATCAGTAAAGGACCAAATGCCCTTGAAAGATCAAAAAGGTGTAAACAACCAACCAAGACCGAAGACAGTCCGAGAAGGACCAGAAGGCACAGGAAGTCGTTCCGGAATGAGGAAGGGGCATGAGGTACAAGGAGAAATTTGTACATATGAAAGGAGATTGATTATCACAGATGGATCTGTTGGAACAAAATATGGATTGGATGACAAACTTGTGGTCTGGCATCCAACCCTAGCAAAGGTAGAAAGGAATCAAGTGATGGCATCTCAGAAGAAGGGCAGGGATGCGGAGGGTGATATGAAAGCAGCCAAGGGTAGTGAAGATGGGGAAGAATGCCAGGTATCTTTCCAACACGCACTAAGCTGCATGCTACCAACTGCGTGGTGGCTTATAGAGCCCATTTTCAATCCGGAGTCGGCGTGGAGGAAGAGATGGGAAGGAAACATGAACACCTGGAAGGACATTAGTATACTTATTATCGCGGGGATATTTGGACTTTGTTTGGGCTTGATGGTTGTGGTTTGTGGTAGAATGGTAGGAATGTGTCTACGCATGCTGAGTGTTGTGATGGGTCTTTGACAGACGATGGTGAACAGCAAAGACAGGACGCTATACGGTAGTATTGGCTTAGCGTTTTCATGGAGTGATTGAAATATGTATTCGATACTATTACGACCGTACCACGTTCTGTTGCTGGTCCTGTACGCTTGGTGTCACTGCAGGTGGATAGGGTTTTGGCGTCCATGTATCTATCTATCCATATATCAGAGTTCCCAAGATCCCTAAATTCCGCCGTGGCGTCTGTACCCCACAAGCTGTGTGACGCGAGCAAACCCGAGTCTGCCGTGTTCGGGTGAGCCAATAGAGAGTGGCTGATTTGGACTTCTCCGATACCGGTTGGACACTGAGAATCAAGAATCACTTAAATCCACCCCGCAATCGCAGCCCCCAAGAACAAGAACGAAATCACATTCCTCCGAAACTCCCTTGCTCCTCCTTCTCTTCATTATTTCCTACCATTTCGAATACACCAATTGACTAGTTTGCCCTTCAGTTTCTGTTTTTTTCACCACAAGTTTTACCAAGATGCCTATTGCTGAAGGTGGTCCGCAGACTCTCTATGATAAGGTCTTCCAAGACCATATCGTGGATGAGCGTCTCGATGGCACTATCCTACTTTATATCGGTATGTAATATTATAGACTGTGTCCGAAAGCCGTGCTAATTTCCACAAAGACAGACATTTGGTCCATGAAGTCACATCTCCTGTAGGTTCCTTTCTCCCTGCGTAACAAACCTCTGGGCTAATTGAGCATATAGCAAGCTTTTGAGGGTCTAAAAAATGCTGGCAGAAAAGTTCGCAGACCAGACTGCACTTTGGCAACTACGGATCATGTAAATCTCCGCGTTAAGACTACTTAGGAGCGAATGCTAACCCGTAGCAGAATGTCCCCACCTCCTCGCGAAAATCTATGAAGAACATCGAGACCTTTGTGGAAGAAGAGGACTCCCGCCTACAATGCATGACGCTTGAGGAAAATGTAAAGGATTTTGGTGTTACTTATTTTGGACTTGGCGACAAGCGACAAGGAATTGTGCACATAATTGGTCCTGAGCAAGGTTTTACTCTTCCGGGTACAACAGTTGTGTGCGGTGACAGTCACACTTCTACCCATGGAGCTTTTGGTGCCTTAGCTTTTGGAATTGGAACAAGTGAGGTGGAGCATGTTCTTGCTACCCAGACCATCATCACGAAACGGAGTAAAAACATGAGAATCAAGGTTGATGGCCAGCTTGCGCCGGGTGTTAGCTCAAAGGATATTATTCTTTATGCTATTGGAAAAATAGGCACTGCCGGTGGAACTGGTGCGGTTATTGAGTTCTGTGGATCAGCTATCGAATCTTTGAGTATGGAGGCTAGGATGTCAATTTGCAATATGTCAATTGAAGCTGGTGCTAGAGCTGGAATGGTTGCGCCGGACGAGACTACTTTCAAGTACCTGAAGGGAAGACCACTTGCACCAACATATGACTCGGAAGAGTGGAAGAAAGCAGTCAAATACTGGAGCAGTCTCAAATCGGACGCAGGCGCCAAGTATGATGTTGACGTCTTCATAGATGCAAAGGACGTACCCCCTACGATTACTTGGGGAACGAGCCCAGAAGATGTCGTCTCGATCAACGGCAAAGTACCCGACCCAGAAACTTTCGCGACTGAAGAAAAGAAGGCGGCGGGCCGAAGAATGCTCGAATACATGGGTCTGACTGCCAATACTCCTATGGAGGATATATCAGTTGACAAGGTCTTCATCGGATCTTGCACAAATGCCCGCATAGAAGATCTCCGAGCTGCGGCACAGGTTGTCAAGGGCCGAAAAGTTGCATCAAACATCATGCGTGCAATGATAGTCCCAGGCTCCGGTTTAGTGAAGGACCAAGCTGAGGCCGAAGGCCTCGACCAGATATTCGTTGATGCTGGGTTTGAGTGGCGTGAAGCTGGATGCAGCATGTGTCTTGGCATGAACCCTGATATCTTAGCACCAAAGGAACGTTGCGCTAGCACCAGTAACAGAAATTTCGAGGGACGGCAAGGAGCTGGTGGTCGTACTCATTTGATGTCACCAGTGATGGCCGCAGCTGCTGCGATAGGCGGAAAGCTTACAGATGTTCGCAAACTAACTGAAGATAACGTCACTCCTCGAAATGCATCACCAAAGCCTATTCAGGTAAAGGCGTATGTTGATGAGCGTGTTGAAACCGATGAGAATGAGCTTGAGGCTATTGGCGATCAACCAGAAGATCAAGGCCCTTCTACAAACACTTCTACACCCCAAACATCTGCCGGCCTTCCGATATTCACCATCTACAAGGGTCTTGCTGCGCCATTAGAAAGAGCAAATGTCGATACTGATGCAATAATTCCCAAACAATTTTTGAAGACAATCAAGAGAACTGGTCTTGGCTCGGCTCTCTTCTATGCCCTTCGATTCAATGAGGACGGCTCTGAGAAGCCAGAATTTGTTCTCAATCAACCCAAATACAGAAAATCCAAGATCCTCGTTGTCACTGGGGAAAACTTTGGATGCGGAAGCTCCCGAGAACATGCGCCGTGGGCTCTCCTCGATTTCGGCATCAAGTGCGTGATTGCACCTTCGTATGCAGATATCTTCTTCAATAACACCTTTAAAAACGGCATGCTTCCTATCGCCATCACTAACAAAGCTGACCTCGACCTCATCGCCGAGGAAGCACGCGCCGGTAAGGAAATCGAAGTAGATCTCCCCAACCAAACCATCAACGACGCCTCAGGCAAGAAGATATGTACTTTCGAGGTCGAGGAGTTCCGTAAACACTGCTTGATTAATGGACTTGATGATATTGGACTTACGATGCAGATGGAAGATAAGATCAAGGCTTTTGAGAAGAAGATGACTACAAACACGCCATGGTTAAACGGGTCCGGGTATTTGAAGAGAGATAAGTTTGGAAGGTTGGCAGCGAAGCCCGTTCCCGTTCCAATTACGAATAGGGGTGAGGCCATTAAAGAACCTTTGGATTGGTAAAATGTAGTTTGTAATTGGACCTTTAGGGAGTTGTACATTTTAGCCTTATGCCGGAATAGCTTTGCGACGCTAATGAAATCTGCTCAAAACATTTCTTTCCATTCATCGCTTGTTTATCTACTGAATCGTTCAAAACCGTAAGCCAATGGTAGTGGTATTATGATAGTGAAAGTCTCGATGTTTTTGGAAGATCTCCATCACTGAGACCCATATACTTAAAATTCCGTTCTACACCATGTTTTCAAAAGTTCCACATCAATGAGTGCTTCGAATACATGAACCCTCTTTGAATAAGTGACTCAAAGCTAATAGCTATTCTCTGCACATGTTTCGCAAATACTTTCAGATGAAAGAATTAGGCCCTGAGTTTCTTTGCCTATTCTTGCTAGAGCCAGTAGCCATTTGTCATTAACACCAGCCAGCTATGACATTTATTAAGGCCATCGCAGACGCACTTTGCTACTGTCAATTTCTACTCCAAGCACTACTTTAGTATAACCTTCAACGTCTCGTACAAGCTCAAGTCTACAACCCCTTCAACTAAAATGTTTGGCCAGGGGAATTTTATTGAAAGATATGGTCTATGAAGGTAATGACCAGGTCAGTGCCTGCTCTGCAGACATTACTAGTCCTTGCGACAGGCTTCAAAAGTGATCTCCAACACTTGGCCTAGTATACGCACATCTAGTAAATTTTACGATTTGTGTGTTATGTTGATTCTAATGATTGAAGCATGAGGTTACTGCCAAGAGAACAGAGAGATTCAGGGGCTCGGTTAAGTTAGACTTGGCCTCCAAATTTCTACATCTACCTTGAGGGCTATAGTGTTCAGAAAGCAAATGAATCAAGGATGTCAAATATTGAGAATTCTCCTTAGCTAGATAAACCAGTAGTGAGTATTAGCTATTAAAAAAAAAGCAATTCCATTATAGGCTGGAGACGACCAAAGGAAGAACGAGGTAGTCGTAAGGTAAAATTTATTTGAAAGGTTATATTCTTCTCAACTGAAACTTCACCAACATTGTCTCCTCCGACTGAGTAATAAACCAGCGCACATAACCTGTCAGCCGACTCAGTGAAACTGAAACCTAAAGCAGGCATTTGCAGCACACCGTCCACCGAGGGAGTAAAACCACGCCTTACTATCACCTGCCATATGCTATCTAAACCCCCAGAGCGAAATCACATATCTAAAAGTAAACCCTTTGAGTCCTTCGATAATGGAAATAGAGCGAGGTGTTCTTGGCGATACGGACACTCTCCTTGGAAGACAGCTAACTCTAGCTTGTCTCTCTAATGTCGGTCGTCTGTGACAGGGAACTCAGATCCTCGATATGTTTTGATACTATTTTCTCTTCCATTTCACATTTATTTGCTCACCATTCGCTGAACTTTCTCCAATAGCACTTTTGACTCCTTACCCAGTTTTCTTTGCCCATTCTTCCCACCCGTCCTTGCTTTAGCCATAGCCCTTCGGAATCGTTCTCGTTCCTCAATCTTCTCTTTTCTCTCTTTGTCCCTTCGCTCAAAATCTGCTTGCCTTGCTTCTGCTTCCGCTTTTTGCTGCTCCGCAAATGCCTGCTCCTTCTCAAAATACGCCGGTCTCTTCTGCCGCCTGGTGTCTCTGCGTTGCTGCTGTTGCTCAAATTGTGATTCTTGACTTGGGAGCGCGACTGGTGATGCCGCACGAGGGGCATCGAGCATAGCCTGCCGATCAGGATGAAGCTCTTGTACTGGTTCTGTCACAGGCTCTTCCTCCTTCTCTGTTTCCACTGGATATGGTCTATCCAAGACAGGCTCCTGGGCTTTAATTTTGGCGTATGACTTCTTGACTTTGGCTTTATGGATCATGTCATGTTTGATCTTAATCACTGTAATACGTTAGCACTACTAAATTCTGCTGATGAATCCGAAAGCGTCGTACCTTTCCGTCTCCATGTCCCATCTGGCAGGTTGTCTGGCCCAACATTGAAAGCGGACCGTTGTTTCTTGGGTTTGGATGATGCCGCGTCGTCTTCGATAGGTCGTTTGGCTACCATGGCTGCGTCTTTCGTAATGCTCCAGATTTTGGTAAGGTCAGCCTGTTGCCCTAATAATCTGCAGATACTGAAGTTGTTCGGAATATTTTGCTTTGGTGCTTCGGCGCTAGTGGCTTATCGCTGAAGAGGTGGGGCGATAGCGGAGAAAGCGGATACTGCGTCACTAACTTACTCGTTAAGTCACTTGGCTTGGGGATTGATGGATGATGGGGTGATCAATGGTGACTAACATCTCTACATCCTTTTTCCTCTATATCTATAATCACTCTATATTATATACCCTCGTTCATTCCATCTTTTGGGTAACTCCAGTCCAGATATCGCGACTAGTTTTCACATACCACCACCATCGTTTTATGCGAGACTATTTATGAAATCTTGCATATCGGGCACAACTACACAACGCCAACCAAGCCGGGACGACATCTCTTCTGACTCCTTCACCGCAACTACTACTGGTACCCCGACAGCTCCGTTTTCAGATGATGTATCTACGTGAACATAGGGGAGCATTCAGAGGGTCCCAATATGCCAATATTTCAAGATGACTTTGGTGGTGATCGGGTAATACCGCCACCAAAACTCACTGCCTGTATTCTTCCTTCTTCGCCGGGCGAAAGGGATTCGCTCAAACGAAAACTTTCTGAGGAAAGCATTCGAACCGAGTTATGCGAGGGACCAGTATTGGAGGAGTCTGAGGAAATAGTGAGTAGTTCCACTGGGGAACCTACCACGGACTTCATGTACCCTATACATGGCACCTCTGATCGAGCTGAGCTCATTGAGTGTTTGAAACGAGGTGAAAGTCCGACATGGTTACCAAATCGAAATGTGAGTAAGCCCCAGTTCGATTTGGGAGATCTCAAGCTCTGACTGTTTTGTAGCTTGATTTGCTACGTCAGGATTGCCATACGAAAACTCCAACAAAGCCTATGCCAAGTTCAGTGCACACCTCCCCGCTGCTTCCCTCCCCAGAGCTGGAACGAAATTCTTCCCTGGATACAGAACGGTTACAAGCTGGTCAGGAGATTGAGAGGCCACGGTCAGCTTTACATAGTGGTGACTTTACAGAAGGGCCGGCCCAAGGTTCGGTGGGGGGATTTCCAGACCCTTTGCGAAATGCAGCACTTTATTCAGAAACAGTACCATGGCTTTCTACGTCGCCTCCCCGAAATTATTCTCCTTTCCAACTGGACTCTAGATTCCCCCCCGTGGAACAACTGCATATAACACAATCGCGAGCTCCGTCACTGTCCTCCTCTCTATCATCAAGCTTTGTCTTGAAGGCACCAACAAGTCCACTAGTGCAATCAGAAAGTAATGATGACCTTGATATTGACTATTTACCTAATATGAATCCTATCGACATAAATGGAGCCTTCCAAAGAAACGCCAGGCGCCATACGTTACAAGCTTCACACTCATTGCAGTCAACCCCGTCTCTTTCTGGTTTCTCAAATAGGCCATTACCACAACTTCGAAGGGATCACACGTATCCTTATCAAGCCCACCAACCAAGACGATCTTTAACCTCCAATTCACTCTCCCATGCAGGCTCTTCTCCTCAAACACCTGCGTTTCTAAGATCACGTCGTCCATCCTTCAGCTCTGATACATCGCCTCTTCACCATGCATCACTCGTTGGCTCTTATGAAGAAAGCATCCTCCGAGGACGGATGTCAACCACTCCTTCGAAGCCGCTTGATTTCGTAGCTCAAATAGGCGTCTTAGGGCTGGGCAAGTGTAAACCAAACTTGCGATGTCCGGCTCATGTAACTATACCATTTCCGGCTGTTTTTTATAGCTATGAAACCACAACTCATGGACGGGCGTCTAGAGTTGAAGATGGTCCGAGCCCATATGTTGGACAAATTGACCTGGAAAATAATATTCCCAATCCAGATGAGATTAGAGATGCTAAGAGAAAACGGATTGCTGCCAGGGCTACCCGGGGCCAAGCCGAAGACTTCACTACGCTAACTCAACATATACCACAGAAGCCCACAGAAGGAGAAGTAAGAAGGGTTGAGAAGCAAAAGCGGAGATCTACATCGCCTAGAGCACCACCTGGTGGTAGCTATAGAATTCCTGAAAAAGGCCAACTCCAGATTATTATCAAGAATCCTAACAAAACTGCGGTGAAATTGTTTCTTGTACCTTACGATCTTGCCGGCATGGAGCCAGGCACGAAAACTTTTATTCGTCAACGGAGTTACTCAGCTGGGCCAATTATCGATGGCCCTGTGTTGCCACAAGTTATAGATCGGCCCACACTTCGATATCTCGTACATTTACATATCTGTTCCCCATCTCGAGGTCGATTCTATCTTTACAAAAGTATTAGACTGGTATTCGCGAATCGTGTGCCTGACGGAAAGGAAAAGTTGAGAAATGAAATTTCTCTACCCGAGCCTAGGTTCAGTGTATATAAGCCTGGCAGGGACTCCAACATTGGGCTTGGTATCACTGGCAATGCAGGTTCAAATCTTGCTGCAGAAAAAGCGTATAGGAGGCGCAGTTTGGGAATCGGTCTTGGTCTGGGTGTATCGAATCGAAACTTTGACTCAATGGATGGGATTACTCGGAACAACGGCAGTGATTTCAGTACCGGATCGTCCAACCCATATGTCACCGAGCAGAAAACTGTACCTGTGCATCCGATTCCATTCAGCTTGTATCGTCAATCAAATGTTCTCGAAGGTAGCTCAGTTTCGGGTTTCCAATCGAGCAACCAGTCACCATTATCTAGCAGGAGCAGCCGGCCACCAACATCGTCAGAATCCGACTCATCATCTAACATGGACAGTAGCCTGTATGGAAAGCTTAACAAAGGGGATTCTGGCTACGGGGGTAATATATTTACGGATTCAAGTGATGGACTACATGTTGCGGAAAGTCTTCTAGCCAAAAGATTACGAGGGGTTGGGCTTTCAAACCAACAGAATTTAGATGATCTGTAAGTACAAGTGTGTCTTTTGGGGTAGGCTGTTTATATGGGATGCACCCCGGCTTAGACCTTGGGTTTTAGCATGGGCGTATACGGGATTGTTTGGGAAGATTGGGGAAGGCGTCCTTGCATACGTCAATCAACTGGCTTTGGATATTGCCGTACAAACTTTGATAGTTTCAATTGCAGTTAAACCTACCTACCACATGACTATAAAGATGTGAACTCGACCTATGTCTCGTTAAGACATTTCTCTTGCAAGCTTATTTGTAAGCCAAAGTATTATCAACTAAGCACTTTACTTCCTTCCATTCTAACTCGACGATTTTTAGAAGCTGGTTCATGTCCAAGATCAAATTTATCCTCTAACATCTGTCTGTGCGGAGAACAGCTAGTAACCAAGTCTCTTGTTATGACTTTCTCCCCTCCTGACATATTTGTCCAAGAAATGCTCAGCATTCGACGCTCGACATTCCCTAACCCTATGTAACGCTAATCCTAGATCCATACACCAACCACACAGTTCATGTCAGCGCAAACTGTGCATCCAAGCGGACGTCGACAGGATGTTATTCCAGACCACATACCTCGACATCTTGGAGATATATATGCAATTTTTTTGGAAGCGCGCTGCCTGGCTTACCTATTTGCATGTGTCCTCGTGAACCTTAGCAACCTACGATCAACCCTACATGTGAATCAATTCTAAGTGGTTAGTGCAAGAGTAGTCTATATAATAATGTCTAGCAGAGCCGCACCCCTATTAGCGATAGATCGTACAGTTCTTCAATCAATCGAGCTGATTTGCCTCCTTAAAGTAGGCGTATTGAAATGCTACATTCTCTCATTCAGTGGTAATTTTAACAATATTATGAGCTTTACCGTCTGTCTACGCTCTTGCAAATGTTGGGACACATACCATCCCTGCTGGTTATGTAGTGGATTTAGAATGCAAAAGAAGGTATACTGTAGACAATGACAACGACTGGACTACGAAGAAGAGGAGAACATGTATAATGCAAACTTTGTGTGTGACGGAAGTCTTCAATTTTGTTATGCTATATGTAGCAACTACCTTCCGAAGCCAAACCAGCCCTTCTTCTTTTGTTCCGCGGTCTGATCCCTTGCGTCGGAGGCTTGTGCTTTTCCCTCACCGTTTACTGGCTGTTCAATCTCTCGTCCAGGATATTCGATGTAGTTCCAAGCAGCGTCGAAGAACAAAGGCTTCACAGGTATCGGCTCTAATTTTGGAGGGTACGAAACAAGATTTTTTAGGTCCACGCCTTTCGATGGGTAGTCGTTCAATCTTTCAACCAAAGGCTGGCGGCTGCTACCTTCCTCTCCCTTTTGTGCAATGTCGCTCAAGTTGGACAATTCTACTAGGGCCCGGTATCTTTGCACTTCTCCATCTAAAAATCCTTTAAGGAAGGACACTTCAGCAGGAGACAGGAAGATATTGGGTGGGGACGATTCAGAAGTGTCCATAGCGGATCCAAGCTTAGCGTGAGCACTGTTGCACTTCTCCGAACCCCGAGCTAGCAGTGCCAATGCGTTCTTTGGCTTTGATAGTATTGAGTGAGATCGGGCAATTGTCAAACATCTGTTCAAAAGTTAGCTGGTGAAAAATAATCGAAGTTACAAACATACTTCAACGCAGAGAAATAGCCATATTTCGCTTCTAGCTCCTCTACGAAGTCGGCATCGGCGGCAACTCCAGGGAGCTCCTTGATAGAATCTATGCTTTGCAAGATTCCATCGTAGAGAACAACCTTTTCTCTTAGCTGTGCTAACTTTCGCCCTATACTCAGCTCTTTCGGCGCTTTTGAATCTTTCTTTTTCGAAATACGTGATGTTATCTCCGCGATAGCACCATCACGTTCTCCTACTAAGACCCTATTTCTTCCAATTCTCCAGCTAATCATATCGTAGCTGACCGCTGTCCTTGTTATTTGAAGACTTTGCATCCGCTTGTCACCTGGTCCTACTTTTTCGGACGTTAGTTCATCAATCGCATGCTTTGTCGCATCCACGGCATCCTGTGACGATATCAAGATTTCATCATAAGCTGAAGCTCTTTCCTTCGCTTGATTAGCTTTAACTGAGGCAAGAGTTTCTGCAAGCTTGGTAGAAGCACTGTTCACTATTGACAATGCCGTAGCTATCGAAGCATCTTCTAGATCGACAGTACGGGATCTCCATGATATAGTTTTTGGCACAGCTCCTGCTACAGCAGTTGCAGTCTCTGTTTTTGCTTTCGTTGGTCGTTCACTCAGCACATCAGGATCCAACTTCTGGACTTGTGAGACTAGATCATCATCTGATTCTGCAAAGTACTTCCGAGCTATTGACGGTATTGCAACAGTCCGTGGAACTCCCATTTGATATGCTCCATATCGGATACTGTCATCAATAGGATCTGCCAGTAGATCAGTGAAGATGGTGTTCTTTGTAGACGTCGCAAGGGCACTGTATATGACTCTGGCTTCGGAATAATTCTTAACGCAAGGCTCCCAGCTTTGTTTCTCAAACTCCTTTGCACCTGTAAGAGAAGCAGCATATGCGCGGGATTCAAGGACATCGTTTAGGCTAGCACCGGTTTTTGTTTGGTCTGTCAGAAGCTGGAATAGTTCTTTGGCATAGATAGTAGCTTTATGGAGCCGGGATATAATATGGGATCGATTGGTTCCGGTTATTCCTTTCTTCTCCGTGAAATGAATCTCTCGCATGGACATAGCATTTGCCCATGCTCTCTCCGATGTAAGAAGCAACAAATGGGCAAACCTAGCAGCAGGTTAGCAAGAGCTGCAAGTCAAATGTCCTGTATACACGTACTCATAGTTTTGACCAATATCTTCCGCAGTCACTGGCGCCTTCGTAGTGAACTTTGCGCGGGCTTTGGTTGCGACACCTAGCTTCTTCCTGAGATTGTGGATTCGATTTGAAAGCTGGGTTCGATAAGTTGAGTAGTCCCCAAATACCTTTGCCTTTTCCCGTCCTGAGACGACAAACTTGGTGACCTCCATCGGAGTTGAGGATGAGTGGTGGAGGAAAGATATGTGCCAAAACAATCAATACCTCCTTATGATGTGGGGGAATAGTTTGGTGGGGTGAAAGCCAGTACGGGAGATCAATGCGACCAAGAGGCCTGAAATGAAATCCCTATGCAAAATGCAAGTTGACATTATTGGCCGAATAGGCTTAACCGGCTCCCATTCCTCGGCGTGTATCACCCCTGAAGGAATTTAAGCTAAACCCTTGGAGGATCAACGCCATCTGTGCTTAGTAAGTCATTTTGGTGATGCGTACGATTTTGCCATTTTTTTTGTAAACATAGAAGACCATATTTACGATAACACATTCCGCATTCGGCCCCTGTTCCACCGTTTGAGCTTTGCCAATTCTGCTCTGATTTGTTTTTTGAAGCTTCTGGTCTATGTGCACGTCAATCTGGCAACGACTTTCTCTGATCTGATCGATTCTTAAGCATGGTCTATTGTAAGGCGATACTCAGCTATATAGAATTAACAGCTGATATTTTTTGTAGCTTTTAGACTCTCTTTCAGTACCTCTCGGTAACCAATAAAGACTTGCCAGCTGGGAGACGTGTCCCTCGAGTCCCTTCTTGCGGACAGGGCATGCTTGAGCGTACGGCTGGATGTTTAGAATCAGGCAGTCTGAGGCGCCTCGTCCCGACATCTAGGAAGTCGGTAAAGAGCCGTCGTTCGCTGCATTCTTCTTTCTGGAATCATGGTGCAGTCGACATTGAGCTCTCGCCGCTGTGGGCGGCGCTTGTCCGAGGACCACAACAAACGAACGAGTGTAACGTTGATAAAGCCTCGAATGCAACTGCCGGCTTTCTCCTCGACTTTTTATATCCCACCGGTACCATCAATGTACTCCGCCAATACTCGGGCTGGGGAATCGATAGGCAGGAGACCAAACATTCGAGGACGGGCGTGGGAAGGCTTGGACAAAGATTATACACTTCATCCGCGAAAGATTCTTGGGAGAGCCACACGCAAGCCGAAGCTCAGCGATCTGTGAAATCCCAAGCTCAAGTAAAGGCATTACTAGTTGTAATGGAAAAGAGCCATGATGGCGATTATTCCGATGCTTGGGCACAGTATCTGCTTCTGGATGAAGTGGACCAGAAGCGGCTGCGGAGAGACGTTTTCAGATTATTTTCTAACTCAAACAAAATAATCGATGCTGAGAGATCAGTTGAAATCTTTAATCAGATGGAGCTTGATGAGAGGGATTCTGAGGATTGTAAATGGGCGATCCAATCACATCTTCGACTACGAAACCTGGCGGATGCTATAGGCTTGTACAAATATTCGTGCGACAATTGGGAAACTTTAGTGGGCATTAATCTTCTTGTCGGTTATATGATTAATAATGAGTTATGGGCCCAGACACTTAATTTGCTAGAAGAGGCTAGCAGTTGCGAAAGCCAGTTTTTTCAACCGCAAGTCATTGATGATGTTTATGAGACTATCAAAACACTCCCAAATCTGCCTCAACTGACTCAGGGCTTGGTGAGTTTCATAAATGGAAGAATTCGATCTTCCAGTACCGAAGATATCACTACGCAAACATTAATTACAAGGGGAACACGAATTGTGGCATTAGCATTGTGTCATCCGGAGATCGATCAACCTAGATTTACGAGCCTCATGAGCACACTACGATCATGGGAATCCGACACTCCACGAATTTATAATGACGCTATACAACACCTATTGCTCTTCAAAAAGACAAAATTTGCCGTTCAGATCTACCGCCAGAATCGTCGACACTTGAATTCGAAGTTTACGCACACAACTCTGCATTCACTACTTAAAATATTTTGCCAGTTCCAAAGTGTCTTAGGCATGCAACAAGTTCTCGAAGATTTTACTCAATCATGGACTAAACCAACCAAACTCGCGTTACAGATGTGCATGGCAGCGTTTGCTAATTTAAGCGACAGTCAAGCGGTTCACTCGTTGTTCGAGATTCTACGGCGGCCCCTGGGTGGGAATCTAGAAATTGCTGCACCAGTTACAGTTATAGACTTAACGCCGATTCTTCAGGTTCACGCTCGCCGAGGAGAGTTGGAACACGTCATCAAATTCTTCGATCAAATGCGAGAAGACTATGGAGTTGTGCCTAACTTATATTGTTGGAATATTCTCTTGACCGCTCAGTCAAAGGCACAAGATACCGATGGAGCTTTTGCAACTTTTCAGGCTATCTTAAACTCGGACGTTCTCAAAC
>Ga0247807_10000534_pt1 | contig 23621 bp, 24 predicted proteins | sample UWRJL074202C1_FD_179931 | JGI IMG/M metagenome (GOLD analysis project Ga0247807, IMG submission 179931) | Plant litter microbial communities from Arlington Agricultural Research Station in Wisconsin, United States - UWRJ-L074-202C-1 | ecosystem: Environmental > Terrestrial > Plant litter >...
GGATGTATAACATTAATTGTAGCAACGAATATGATCAGTTTAATTTAGTCTTGTTCAAGAAATTACGAACTAGCCAAAGGGAGCCTTGATCGGGGAACTGTTGTTTTATAATACATGTGAGAGGATTAGACCATAGCTCTAACAGCTCAAGCTGAACAAAGTAAGTGAAATGTATAAATTAAGACCTTATCTATTCTAATAAGTTCTAAACTATCTATACAGATTCTTCATCCTAATATGTATACATAATAGAGGGCATCTATAAAAGTTTATGCACCTATCCCCATGCTTTAACTGCCTATTAAAAATGATAACTCCCTCCAAATGCCTAACTCAAAAAAAGACCCGGGGTATAAATATGGTAAAGCAGACGCCAATTGCTATGCTTTGAACTCCCTCCTAAAGAACATCACCGATTTGAAACCGCTCTCACATCACATAAACATGATAAAGATGCTGGCAATGCCCACAATTAAGCCTCCGCTGACTTTCGCCATCGAAGCGGCACCTGTGGGTGCTGGGGGAGCAGTGGGCTTGATTTCAGCAGGAGGAGCTGGTGGAGAGATAACCGTTGGTTGAGGTTGAGGCGTTGGCAGGTTCAATGGTGTTTGAGTAGTGTTTTTCGTCGGTAATGGCTGGGTAATGGTGGTATTGGAGGTAGTGCTGTTGCCCGATATTTGGAAAGTATACTTTCCACACCCATCATCCGTCGCTATATTACCACCACCAGTGATAGTTCGACCATTAAACCCGCATCTTTGGGCAAACTTGTTGAAGTTTTCAACGCACGTGGCTTGTTCACAGCCCTTCCCTTCGAGGGTGAAAGTGATGCCTTCAATCAAAGCCTTTGACGACTGATTGTTGCAGAAGGTATTTAGTGATTTTGTGAATGATTCAACCGTGGTTTTGCTGAGCCCTACAAGGCAATTTGGCTCAGCAGCCGCAACCATGGAGACAACAGCAGCGCTAGACAAGAGTATAGCTGAGAAATGCATCCTGAAGGCTGACTCGACAGAAAAGCTCTAGGAGAAAAAAATTAAAAACTTTGGTAGCTATTTTATGAAAAGGTTCGATAAGCTCTTGTGGGGGACGGATGTGCACAACGATAAAACTGGATAACTTGTGCGTGCCATGGCTTTAACTTATACTATACTCCTACGTGATCCTTCTAGGATAAGTCTGCGGCGACGAGGAGCCTTGATGTTTGTTGCAAAGGAACAGTAAGGCTGAGGCGCAATCTGCTCCCTGCTCAGCCTACATGTGCACTTCTTAAAATAAACCTCACTACTTGTGTGGAAACATCTCAACAAACCCCGAATAATTATTAATGGTCTGAGTTCAATTCTTGTCCTTAAAGAAGTAAAGCAATCTGCTGCAAATAACTCAAAATTAGAGAGTATCGAGTTCCGTCAGAAATCTTACGATATGTACCTTGTAAGGAGAGCTGGACAGTTTGACATAAAAAGTGTCGCCAAGCCTGGTTAGGCATCCGAGCTCTTGAAACCAACTCAGCCGCACACCTGTGAAAAACAAACAGTCTGAGCGATAGCCACAGAATGATGATTGGTGGCATCGATTTGGTGACTAGTAGACGTGGGAACGTTGTAATGTTGGCTGTTCTTGATCAGCTAGCATTTATGTGTTTCGCAGTGTGTACAGAAGTTTCATCCTAAAACCCTTGCATTCAACCTCGTAGTTTCAAATATGTAAGCCGATAGCTAAGTGAGTAACAGAATTACTATTTGTATGATCTGATATCTTGATACCACCTGTAATATCCATAAATCACACATTGCAAACCTCTGATGACGCATGTATCAATATTGGAGGTGCACAATTTGCAACAATCCTCCACCTTTACCTCGACTTATTACACTAGATCCTCTTGGGAGATTACTCATATCAACGTCACACAAGGTTACGACTAGCTTTGACGACCAATAGTCCTCCAAGAAAGTAAAAGTATAGGTGTCGTTCTCAAGATACAAATTTTATAGCAAAAGTTTTCCAGCTTTGAAAGTAGATGATTATTCTAAACTTTGAGACTTACAGAAGAACTCGGGATTTCAATTTGAGACTAATTCTTTATTTGGGAAGTTTGAGCGTTCTCTCTTCTCTTCTCTTCATCTTAAAGGTAGTTCTTTAACATTTTACAACTTTTGTTGCCGCACAAAGTAAGTACGTTTGATACATTTCTCAAAGGTACCAAAGTTCCTAGTCTGGTCCTAGAATATACATTAAAAAAACGCTGACGCCAAGATCGCCAGTTAATAAGATCAAATTCACTAATTAGACGAGCAATGCTGACTGTGTTTCTTCTTTGGTTGTACGTTGTACAAATATGCAGCATAAAAAGTGTCAAAGTCACGTAACCCAAGTGTGACCTTTCCAACACTTCACTTACTGAAGACGATTTGTTGACTCCCTAACCCTAATAATATATAATACTGCAAATTATAGTTTCCATAATTGTCTACAATAATATATAGAGATAGCTAGTGACTGCAATAGGAGGTCCGTTTTACAGTCGGTTAAACCCGCTTTCTGTCAGCGAGGTTCAAGATTGTCGCGACATCTTGGAGCTTAGATAGTATGAGTATTTTGTTTGAAGGGATTATCTCAGTATTCTGTGGTGATGCTTCATTTCTTGTTCGTTATTGTCTTGTGAAAGACAATGTAGCACCAAAAGCCATTCCTTTTAATGGCCATGTTCTGTACAGCCACCTCTAGGGTGAGTTAATTTTGGTTCAACTTCAATGAGGCAGCTTTAATAAAAGAGAGAGTAGGGTCCATGAAAGCAGTGTAGACAGTATAGCGCAGTGTCATATTAAACAGAGACTACCTGCGTACTTCAGTTCTTTCCCCTCAACGGAGGATAACCTCAAATTCACCACCATGGTATCTCCCTTTGAACGCCAAGAAACCATGCTACCCATGATTCAGTTTCCATGGTCAGCCAATGCAGCTTCGAATGCAGGTCGTTATAAAGACTCCTTTTATAAATGCAATTAATACCACAGTTACCATAAATAACCACGGCAGTTTTCGGATCCGCAAAGGCACTTAGTCATATCTTTGACCTTCTGACGATTTCTTGAATCCTCCAATAAATCAGTTTCACCTCCATCCACGTAATCAAATGTGAGTTCCGTCATAGGCTCGATGTCTTGAATGGCAAAAAATGCCAAATCGTGAATGTGTTTGTCTGCATGATCGCCCACACGCGCGAAGATGCGGAGATTTGGCTCGCAAGAATGATTGATAAACCGAGTAGGACCAGACATGAACTCGCCATCTACCTCATATGGCTCTTGTCGAAGACGTATATCTTCTGAGTCGGGATCGGAGAACTTGTCGAGTGCGAACAGGTAGACGTCTTTACGTTGGGCAACTTCGGATGCAGCTCTGCGACGATTGGCTTCTTTTGCCGTGATGATGTGCCCAAGGTACAAATCAATGAACTGTCCTTTCTTGATCATAACACTGGATCGCACTCCTAGACTTATTAGTATTTGAAAAACAAAAATGGTTATAGAATATCATACCCCACCCGCGATTGTCATCAGTTCTAAAAATATTTAATGGGATCTTACGACCTCTCTCAACAACACGATTGGAGCAAGTCTCGTCACATTCACAGCTTGAATGACATTCATATATGGGATCTCTAGAATGTAACTTCAAGCCTCTCAAACACTCCTTCTTGTCTCCTTGGCTATGGTACGAATAGACCTTCTGACCGGTTGCGATAGCCTCATCCTCATCAAAGTCCATATCCTGCAAGCAATGACATCCCGCATACTTGCAATCGCGGGGACGTGGACAAGAACAGCCGGATCGGAATCCTTCCTCGGGAAGCTCGACTTTGGGATGTAGGACGGATTTGACGATGAACCGGAAATCATCTGGAAGGTTTGAGTCATCTATATCGTTGGTAATGGTGATTGGAAATCTGTCCTGGTTAGGAAATGTTAGAATCTGGCACCAGTGGCAATCTTCTATTTCACTCGATTCAATCATATAATTCTAATAACTGGATTAGTGATAGTAGTAAAGTGCGTATGGGAAGTCTTACCTCGCGCTCCTCTTCTTCATGATAGTAGAAGTGACGCTCCCATTTCAAGTTCTGTATATCCTCAGCCCCATTTGTGCTTGATCCTTCTTCTTCCTCCTCCTGTTGGACCACCGCTTTGCTCTTTCCCTTTCCTTGCGCTTTGCTTATCTTCCGGGGCGGCATTCTGATTAGAAGCTGACGTGCTGAAAGGCTGAAAGCAACAATATTGCTTATTCAGACTACCGTTCTACCGCAAGATAATTCGAAATACTGAATGGGGACAAGTCCCAGATTGTGAAGCAATTATAAAGAAACAAGGCTGTCGACTATAAGATGCGCACAAGGCTGACATTTTGACTCTTCACTCCTCAAAACAAAGCCCCACATTAACAACCCCAGATCCTCTATGCCAAGATATGTGACATGCAAGGCTGATAGTAAGACATCCAAAGGAAAAACTCTCTGTTCCGTATTATGAACAGCGCTTTTTTAAACGGCTGTAAACAAATCCTTAGTTTCTCAATGTTTCTGAATAGACCAAGTTATTTTGAGATCAGAGATATTATTTTTCATTTGGGCGCCATCGATTAGTTTGTCCCAAACCTGGCTCTAACACCTTCTCAGCCTTGCTCGCACGGGTCCATTAAAAATTATTTTTGAGCTTCACAAACTTCAAAGGCGAGGCCAACCCCACCAGCGTATACACCACAGTTATGACTACAGATATTCAACAGACACCTTTCGTCAAGCAGCTTGCTGCCAATGGTAAGGTTCCCATTCAAAACGTATAGTCTGCTTGAAATCTAACCACCAATTAAGACCGGCCAACTCGGGACAAGGCCGTTGACTCCCTCCGCACTTATCTCTCCGGTCGCCGCGAGCTTCCACTTCTCGAGCTTCTAAAATTATGGAAGGGACTCTTCTACTGCATGTGGATGTCTGATCGCCCTCTCACCCAACAGGCCCTGGCAACTTCTCTTGCAGACCTAGTTTCCGTCCTCCCTGTAGAAAACACCATACCTTTCCTACGAGCTTACTGGCAGACTATGCAACGGGAATGGACAAACATCGACGTTCTACGAATGGAGAAGTTCTTGTTGCTTACAAGGAGATATTTGGGTGCTACGTTTGAGCTTTTAAGGCGCGGCGGTTGGAAAGAGAGCAGTATCAAAAAACATGTGGAGTTGTTACAGGAAGGGCCGTGTAATGTGGATGATGTGAGAATCCCGAATGGAATGCGGTTTCACGTCATCGATATCTACGTGGATGAGCTGGAGAAAGTGGGGGCTTTGGAGGAGGAGGGCAAGAATGTTCCATTGGAATCATTACTTGCGCCTTTGAGGACACTAGCTAAAGAAAGTCCCACGAAACCTGTGAGAAGAAAGGCCAAGGAGGCATTAGACGATGAGAGGTTGCCTGGTAATGAAAAACCTGAAGAAGATGATACCCCGAAAGAGGAGGATGGTTGGGGTGGCATACAAGATTAGTGATGGCAGCTTTTCCAGAAATATTTGTTTGGGTCTTTCTGAGTATCACAGGATAGCGCAAGGAGTTAAGGTCAAAATACAATATTTTATTATTTGTTGTAGTTATACAGAAAGAACCGAATAATACACACCTGGGTATCATTGTTTCGAGTCTAGAACAAAAACGCCTCCAACCGTAATTAAGGCCCCGGTGCCTCATACATGTGTCCAGACTTTGTCAGAACCGTACCTAAACCTCTATGCACCTCGGCCTGGAAAGGCTCGAAAGGCACACGTTCGCCATCTATACTTATATATCCATCTACCTGATTCTTGGGAATGATGCGATACCCAAGCACTTTTCGATACGATACTAGAGGCATATCATAGAATGTGCCATTCTCAATGCCGAACATCATTTTAAGCTGAGTCAGACGACTGACATCGGCGTTCACAATGGTGAGATCCATATAACCGTCATTAGGTAGCGCAGCTGGGAAGAAATTTGCATCCGCAGCCATGTATGCCATCTGAGAAGTTAGTCTCATTACGGCAACGTGATACATGAACTTACATTTCCACAATAAAAGTTTCCCAATTTATCGTATGGTACCATTTCCCAGCCATCTGGCAGTTTATCATTCACAGTACCATATCTTAGAGGGGGTAAACCCTCGTCGTTGCCACTGCTAGCTGAAGCGTCATCATCCAACAAGTTCCTGTAGCCTCTTCTGTCGCTGGTGGACTCATGATTATCTTTCTCCTGTTTCCAGTGCTGTCTGATGGATTCCTTATCGTTCATAGCTACTTTAATTGCAATGTCACATGGGTATGTGGCTTGTTTAGATAATCTGATGAGGAAGCCATACGTGAATCTTGACTGACCCATCCATCGTATGTGTTCTGTCGCAAGATCTGACTCGGCCACGATTCCCAAACACTGTGACAGGAAGCTGAGTGTTCTAGTTTCCCCTTGGGTAATTGATACAAGGTCTAGAGGTGTCCGAATGCCTTTGATAATGGCCAGCGTGGCCAAACTCACGCTGCATGTCCCATTTAGGTTACAACTCATAGCGTTACCACTACCACAAGGTATATGGGCAACTGCAATCTTGGACAAGGCCTTTCTCGCATCGGGTCTTTTCCCAAGACCGTTGAACACTTCGTAGGAAAGCCCATCCCCAGAACAGGATACAACAACATCAAATGCATCAATGTCTAACTTTTCCACGATATTAATAGCCTCTCCTCCGAATTTAGTCTTGACCATGTCGATTGTACAACGCGCTGCCTTTAGTAATGGCTCGACATCTCGATAGTACCACTTCTCGGCACTGCCCTTGCCACTATGAGGATTGACCAGAACTTTCGCTCGTTTCCTCCTTTGTGATGGGCCGTATGCGCGATCGACAAGTTTGCCAACCCAGGCTGTCACATTCTCTATCGCTGAACTTTCAATGGGATATCTTAAACAGGCAACGCGCACTGCGGTTTTCGATGTCGGAGCAGCATAGTCAATGACCAGCTCTCCCTCTACAATTTCGGCCCAGACAATATTGTAAAATGGAATGGCGCGGGTATTGGCTGAACCTGCATAGGCTCCGTTAGTATAATAACACTGCAAAACATGTTCGACAGCACAAGTCAGAAATGGTTGACCTCATACCAGATGGCCATATCCCGCAGCAATTGCCCTGATTCTTCCCCTTCAAATCTTCATCCAGAACAATCAAAGAATCGGTTCCTAGAGTTAGGGATGCATCTCGCCCGACTGCCAAGGTGGAATCTCTTGTAAAAGAGGAGTCTTGAGCTTGCTCTTCGGATGTGATGGGATCGACAAACGGGTTCTCAGCTGCCATGTTTGTAATACTGATAGTTTAGCACTCTAAGGTAGCTTTAGAATTGCCATTGGCGTTTATAAGATGTTGTGTAGAGTTACTGTGGTTGGGAATGTTTCAAGGGTAGGCTCCGTAAGCCGTGTTGAATGGATGATGTTATGGTTCGGGTTCCTTCCAAAGCAGGTTCAAGCATAGCCGAGCTTCACCTGCTTTGTGCAAGGGAAACACGGGGATACCGCGGCGATTTATATGAATTTGGATGTTAAGAATTTCAAGGTTTACATTACTTGCAACAACGCACCTTTTCAATCCGAAACGCTGATTATTTCATAGGAGGACCTCTTATGCGCCCGCACAAAGATTAGGTGGTTAGGAAGTTAGGTAGTTAATTTACACCGCAAACAAGGTCAGATCCTTTAGTACGAGTATGGTTTACTACTCTATATCGATACCATGCAGGGGAACGATGACATTCAAATTTCTGACTCCAAAGCATCGAAATGGAGGTGTTTTATTTATTGCAGTGCCCTATATCTACTCAACGCCTTTCTGCTTTTCAGCGCCGATTCATGATTCACAATAAAGCGTGGCTAAAAGCGCACAACATCCTTGTGCTATCGCTACTAAACCTGACAACGCCTATTTGTGATATCTACGTCACCCAGAGCCTGAATGAATTTCGCAGGCGTTTATGGTAATCAGGAACGCAACCAACCTAAGCAGGTACATCTGAATAATGAACTGATATGTTCTTAACAGCCAATGCAATCAAGCCACTTCTCCTACCTTCCCCAAGCCTTTTAGAGATCCTAGGCTGAGTGCTAGGCCCTGAGATCGACTACGAATTCGAACGAAGCCAGTAACGGGACCATCTTCGCCTTCCTTCTCAATACTCAGGTTCGCCAGTGCATCCTCCCCTATTGATACAGTTAGTATTATTTGATTATGGTTGGTGCTCGAACATCTTACCAAAAACACTTCGAGCGTACAAGTTCGCACTCAAGAACTGACAGTCGCCTTTCAAAGAAGCCTCTGGGGTCAAGCAGCTCATATTTGTGCAAGCCATTAACTGTGTAAGGAAGTCTCGCAATGATTTGGCCTTCGAGTTGATGTTCACTTTGTTCTCCCATTCGAACTCGGTCCACATAGTCCGGAACTGAGTTTCAGTACAGACAGCTGGTTGAATGTAGTCCATTATGTCAACATGGACATCATTTAGGATGACCACATTGTTTTCTGTAGAGCTTGCACCATCGTAAACGACGTTTCCGAATATAACACCTGTATCAGTAGATGAGACCTTGATTGTGGATTGTACGTTAAGGAAATCATGGGGGCCAAGATTTTGCGTTGTTGGTCTTTCAACAACCTTGAGATCCCCAAGAGTGGCGAACTCAACAGAGAGATTTTGGAGGGTTTCTGTGGTTTGGTTGACAAGTAGAACATCCAGGACTATGTCGAACTGATGAACCTTAACATAGGCTTCTGCGTAAACGGGATCAGAAAAACCAGTGAGTTGAACGACTCGGCTTAATTTGGAGGAAAGATCCTCAACTGTTGAGTCTCCACCAGTGGCCTTTTCTAGGTCGAGCTCGATTTCGTCAGCTCCATCTCCAGCGTTTTTCTTTGCTAGCTGTCTAATAGATACAAGATCATCTACCTGAACGGCAGTTTTAGCCTTCTCGACGGCTTCTTTTACTGCTCGCTTCTTCTCTTCCACTTGCACCATATCTCGGAAAGCCTTTCTAGTGTCTGCTAAGAACACCGACTCGAGCTTCTTGTTCTGGGCAAATTCTGCGAGAGACCTTACACATGACATTATGCGGTCAACTGAATCCTCATCGATAGGTGCTTTGACGAATTGTGATTGTCCAACACGGATAATTGATATCATAATTAACATAGCCTGTGCACGAAGGCGATTGGTGAGCGCAGCATTCGTTGAGATTTCTGAGTGTCGCATAACGAGTTTGGTAAGAGTAGATGAAAGTACCGATGCAAGGTAGTAATCGCCATCGAGAATAAGTTGCCGGAGGGGAGGCTTTTGGGCAGCTTTAACGGCTTCTAACTTTGCAGTCACGGCTGATTGACTTGTAAGAGCACTCTCAGTCGCATAGGTACCATCGGCAAGGACTCTCCGTGATCCAGTTGGAGCAGCCTTCGAGTGGCCGTTAACTTGTTCGACATCTTTTAGAGGCTCGTTCTCGTCTGCAACTCCATCAAGAAGGCGTTGTTCTGAATCCAAAATGGGAATTTCCCCTAAACTGGCTTCGATGCGCTTCCAGGCATCGCGAATATCGCTGGCCTCCAAAGAATACTCTCCAACAATCCACAGAGCACCACGGTAGACCTTTCCTGCTCTCACCTCGCTGAGAGTTGAAACAAGTCGTTCAACGATAGATGGGCGCAATTTGGGAAACTTTTCTACAACCTCTTTGACAAAGGAGATCACATCTACTGCGGATGTAGCGTTGAAGTCCGCAATGAAATCCATCAACAGTCCAACAACACTAGCGGCTACCTCTGAGAATTTGATCGCGCACTGATGTATTGAGTGGATCAGCAACTGGCGGTATTCATTGTTCTTCTCGTATTCTTGGTCGACAGTTTTTGATAGTTCTTTCTTGAGTAAAAGGACGACCTCCTCGACGTTCTTGCTAGAAACCATTTCCATTGCTAATTCCAGAGCTTTCCTCCGGACATCTAAGTCGGGACTCGATAAAACACGTAGGATTTCCATAGTCAGGTCGTCTAAAACCCCTTCATTCTTCCGTCTTAATTGATCGACACGGTCCAAGACGATAAGCTTCACATTGTTGTCTGCCTCCTTGATGCTGAGTTCAATGAACTTGGATGCGGCAGCTTTGACTGCGACAGGATTGCTTGTTAACGCAGTGAGTGATGAGGCAGCCTCATATACTACTGTAGAGTCCCCAGCCTCAAGAAGATCAAATATCAATCGTAAATAGCGAGCCTTATTTTGAGAATTTTGAACAGCATCTCTTCGAATAAACTCGAGCTCAACTAATTGTAGAAGTCCGTCTGCGTTTGGAATGCCATCAAAAACGCCACTGAGATAGGCCAAAGCTTTATCATGGCTAATGCTAACCAAGGCTGCGAATGCATTCCTTTTGCAGGTGGCATCTGACTCTGTTTCCAGAAATGTAGCTATCAATTCAGGAGCGTCTGGGATCATGCTCTCGGAATGTTGGAAGATGGATGCAACAGCGAAGACAGCGTTTTTTCGTACATATGCATGGCGGTGCTCAAGACAGGATCTAGCCGAAGATAACAGAGGTTCGATCAGCTCGCTTTCACGTAGCTTACACAAGAAGCGTAAGGTATTGCCTCGAATATACTCGTTAGGATGCTGTAGATCATTGCGAATGCCGTTGCTATACTATCGTTAGCAGCTGTTTTTCTTCGGTTCTGCCGTACCCTTCTTACCAGACCAAAATCATCTCCTGCTTCAGCTTCCCACTCGCGTCCAGTTTTGGGCAGATCTCGTAGTAAAAATACAGCAGTTTCTTCAATGCTTTATGCTTCGAAGGCATAACGAATCGAATAATATGCATAAGTAATTGAGGCATTGGATCGCCATTCAACATTATAGTGAGGATCCGCTTCATGGTTTCCACCTTACTTTCATCTGTTCCCTTTTCCAGCTGCGTGCGCAGATCTGACATTGAAGGCACGTCCGCCGCATTATCCTGGTGTACCAAACTATACGAGTGTTCTAAGAAGGTAGCCATGTTGGCTGAAAAATATGTGAAATGGCAGCTAGGTGCCCTGAGACTTCAGTCTCAGTCAGGAGGCTGTAGTATTGAAATGTGGTGTGGAGTTATTCGTAAGTCGTGAAAAGTAGTTCTAGATTTGGGGGCAAATAATGGGCTGTGATTTGATTTGAAGTATCCTTGTCGCAAAAAGAGAAAGATGTGGCAGGTTGCGCATCAGGAGTACTAGAGCAGGAGGTATTGTAGTGAGCTCGACTAGGTGTTCATTTCAAGCGGGAGGGATCGCATCTTAGTGTGTGAGGGACATCGATTCCTGAGGCACCAGTTCTGGGCCGCCAATCGGTGGTCTCTAAACTTTATGGAATCCAGAAAGCTTCAGCCTTTCCACAATCATTATATATACAACGACGATATGGCAGATTCAACGCCTCTCGCTAATGAGCAGTTCTATATCAGATACTAGTAAGAGAGTACTACGAGACTGAGTTTTAATTCTAACGCATTGGTACAGCTCCGGTCACCAAGGTCGACACGGTCATGAGTTTCTTGGTGAGCTAAAAGCCATTTGTAAAATTGTTCTTTTGCATTCCTCTAACATTTAATTCCAGAGTTTGACTTCCGAGTCTTAGGAGATGGCCGAAGCGCGTCAGCACGATACGCCAATAACTCCAACTACAGGAATGATTCTTTGATTCGCAAAGAGAGTACAGTTGTCCGGCTTTATAACGAAGCTGAGCACCTAGCTAATGTTATGCTCTGATAGTGCACGTTAGCTCTCTCATGGTTGATGAGATCAAAAGGATAATTAAGACAAGCGAGATATTGAAGTGAGTCGTTTCTGAATATTATCGAATACAGAGGCTTACAATTGTATAGGGAAGATGATTCCAAGTGGCCCCAGAAGAACAAGGACGGTCGGCAGGAACTGGAGATCCGCTTAGGAAATGATCATATATCGTTCGAGGTAGGAATTTGCCTGACAAAATTGACGAGACACATACTTACTCGATGACTTTTAGACTGCGAAGATTGGATCACTAGTCGATGTTACGGAATCTCAAGATCCTGAAGGCCTTAGAGTCTTTTACTACCTGGTTCAAGATCTGAAGGCTTTGGTTTTCTCTCTCATAGCTCTTCATTTCAAAATCAAACCTATTTGAGAGACCGAGATAATGATAATACAGTCGAAGAAAGACCATTGGCGTTTGGCGTTACATACCCTGAGAAAATGGGATTGCAGGTACCTTAGGTCAAGAAAACTTGTCGTTGTTCTGCGTCCATACCTCTCAAAACATTGCTATACTGAATTCTAAGTGGTGAAGTTCCCGTCATCTCAGAAATGTATCTACCCAGGCAGTCAATTAGCTCCTCGATTGAGATATGAATAACTTAGTTTGGGAATCTACACGGATCTCTCTAGGGTTGCTAATCATTTTGAGAATTCATCTTGCTACTGCTATTGCAGTTTTTGCCAGGGTGTACGGTTGGCTTGTAAAAGCTTTCCGACACGTTAATCAACACTGATGTTTTCAATTAACTCGAGTCGGCTAGGTAAGCTGGTCGGCAATTGAATGTAAACGTAGCATTGTTTTGTCGGCGAAGCATTTCACATTGTTATACCGGGTTTTCGGAATATATCGCAGGGTAGGAAATAATATTAAGCTCTTTCTCACAAGATAGGGACGTGCCGAATTGAAAGCATTGAGCTTTGGAGAGTTGAAGCTTTTATGGGGACACACTTATGGAGATGGGATGGGGAAATGTATGCCAAGCCCACATGCGGGCCTAACGTCGGTCTCTCCTTGTCAAAGTCGAGCGCATTACTACAGAAAAGCATATGCACTTATCCTATCTCCTTACAGAAAGAACTCTATGATAACCACCATGTCCATCTAATTGCTTGGTGCAATCTTTATTTCTTTCACTTCCTCTTCTGTATCATTAGGTTCCTCTTCGCCACCTGCTCTGGGCCAGCGCAGGTCGCAAGACCATCATGCCAACGCCTTCACGGCCGAACAATGAGAGCATTGTCCCATCGCACACTTCTTGCCCTCCCGAAATCGATGATGATAGATCAAGTTGGCGGGTCCCGGAAATGGATGATATGCGCGACGAAGAGATCAACGTAGGGCCTGAAGCGCTTCAGCAGCCTACACCTCCCCCGTCGGATTCGCACGTAGTCGGCGATATTCCCGAGACACACTCAGATGCCCAGATTAAACGTATGGATATCGATGACGAAGCTCCAACTGTCGACATGCTCTCTCCTATGAGTGCAGAAGCAGAGAAGTCGGAAGCGAATGACATACCTACTTTGAATAATACGCATATCGGCTCGCCTTCACTGGGCTATGACTTTTCCAATATAAGAGTAGGTATTTTCTATAGAATATTGGATAAATTATCACATAGCTAATGGTGCTAATGATTAGCTAATACCTACCTCACCTTCATCATTCTTGCGCGCTGGCAGTAAATTCCATGGCACTCAACAATCGGAGAGACAAGTTTATGATGTGCAAGTTGAGATCAAACATGTTGATATGCGTGAATCATTTCTTTGCGGCTATCTGCGTATTCAGGGTAGGCAGCCTCTTCCTTTGTTAGCCAACACAACAGCTGCACGGTGCATGTGCATGCTGCATATCTCAGAGCTGTTGTAGAAACATGCTAAATATAGATTGCAGGTTTGACAGAAGACCACCCAACACTTACGACATATTTTGAAGGAGAAATAATTGGCCCAAAATACTCCTTTCTCACTCAACACCAAGATTGGGGGTCTTCTGATAAGGTAGATCTACAACACTGGGCCAAATTCTCTGCTTTCCAACCTTTCCAGAAGCAAGCAAAGAAAGGTCTTCCAATTCCTGGAATGATACAGCGGGAAAATATATTTATGCGGTGGAAGGAGCATTTCTTGGTACCTGATCACCGGGTACGGACTATAACAGGGGCAAGTTTCGAGGGATTTTACTATATATGCTTCAACCAGATCAAAGGGACAGTGAGCGGCATATATTTCCATGCAAAGAGCGAAAAGTAAGTTTTAATGCATACCCTTTGAAAATAAAATCACTCGCTTTCATCTACTTATGTTGGTTTGTTAGATTTCAGCAACTAGAGCTGAAGCACATCGAGGATAGGGGCTGTTTTGCGGCCATGGAATTTCGATGAATGATGAATGAACGATATGAGGGGATAATACGAATCGGGAACCGGCATAGATACGAAATGATAAGGAATTGGATATGCAGGCAACTTTGGTCTCTGGAATTGAAGCAAAGTGTACATAAAAGTATGGAGCCTGTACCGCTGTCAATTTCGGGTATGGGAGACGTGGCCAAACAAAGGAGTTTTCCACGGCTTCTGTTTCAGTCAGTGTGTGTGTGAGAACGAGAGAGAGGCACAGAGCTGGCTATGTAGGCCATCTGAATTTTTCTCATAGATGCTTGGAATCGCCAACAGCATTTAAGGCTTAGTTGCTTCTCGGGTGTTAGTAAATGAAAAGAACATGGCATTATAGCAAGTCTATTACATAACATTTGCCCTTAAATCTGCAATTTTCATTGCCCAATATTCAGTCAACTCAGTACTAAAAACAAACAAAGAATTGGGATACAAATATCTGGAAATCCTCAACAGTTGTATCCAATTAGTAGGGAAATTGCCCCTAAAAAGGTTTTGAATTTTGATCCACTGACAATGTGGTCTTCAATAAGGAGACCACGATTTGTATTATATCTCGAGACATGTAACACATCTAAGAAGTCGAAAACTAAATTCACTGCTAAGGTACAATGCTAATTGGATATGTGCGTCTGAAATCCCAGCTGTAGAAGGCGTCGAGCGTCTTAGAGAAGTCTACACAACAGGGTATGCTCACTTTTTGAGCTTCTATTAGAAACTAAACTCTTCAGACATCATGATCCAAGATAAAATAGATTGAAGTTTACTTTACTCTGTTCCGTATCACATCTAGGCAGTCGGAACTATACCAACGATGTAAGATGCCAAGTCGCAGCCTCGCGTTCCCCTTATTAGCTGAGCTCTGTGTACTACAGCCTCTTCTCATTTCACAAGCTATCTCCCAAACCTTACTCGAACAGAGATATCTAGAGAACCACAAGCACAAGCACAAATCATGGATTTCGCACCCTACCAAGACCAATCCCCCGAAACTCACCGCGCCCTCTCCCCACCCCCCAACGATCGACGGTCTTCCTCCATCTCATGCATCCGCTCCCCTCCACCGCAATCGCCCATAAAATCAAGTGCGCCAAACCCCTGGGCTCCTCCGACATCACAAGCTCAGACACATGCAGAAAACCCCTCCTTTGCCAACCGGGCATTCGGGAGTGCTGGTTTAGGGCTGGAGAGCGGACGGGGACAGCTGAATGAGTTTGAGACTAGCTTGCCCATAAGGTTGGATCATGAGGCGTGCTTGGCTTATTTGCTATTACCACCAGCCGGGGCGGTATTTTTGTTGCTTGTGGAGCAGAAGAGTGATTATGTGAGGTGAGTTTCTCGAGTTCCGCAGAAAATCAAAGGAAGTTGGGACAGGAGTTTCAAAGGGTTGTTCTGTGATATGGGACTTCGGGCTAAGCATTGAATATCTAGGTTCCACGCCTGGCAGTCTGCTCTTCTATTCACAGCAATTTTTGTTCTACATCTCATATTCTCTTGGTCATCATTCATCTCCTGGACTTTCCTAGTATGCGATATAGCGTTGATTGGCTATCTTACTTTGCGAGCATATAAGGATGGTAAGTTTTGTCACCTAATACCAAAACTAGACATATAAACTAATCGGACACAGCCGACACACTCGATCGATGCGAGGTACCCTTCTTTGGAAGACTTGCGAGCAGTATTTTGGATGATGAATGAAATTTATTTTGAGCTTCTGGAGCTTTACGGATGGATATACTTTTGCGATGGGACGATGTTCGAGAGATACCCTTTTTGCTTTCAGCTTATACCAGTCGTGTCTTAATCGCGAAACTAATAATTTACCAAGATCAATTGGTTTTCGTCACAGAAAGTGAGGTTTTTGCTAGAACTTTATTGGTTGTCGACTAAATTCTCAAAAGTGCTATTGAGCATTGAGACCACTAGCCGTATAAAGGCTTCTCGTAGATCAAAAGTACTAGTTTGAGAGATAGTTCTATGTTAATAAATATTACGGTATATTCACAAACAGCTAAAAGTGTCACTTCCCAAGCTTTTGCCACATGGTAGATAATTTGTATGCATTTCAATGTTCCTATAATGATGCTTAACAACGTATCGGTATATCAAAACTAAAAAATATCCCAAGAAACATCAGTGAAATTGATCTCAAATAGGTGAGTTCACTAATAGTGCAGTTGCCGTGCTCTGCCTCATTCTTATTTGTCTAGTCCTCAAAGTTCCAAACAACAGGAGGATATTCATTCTCCTGTCGACTCTCAGTCGTGCGCTTGCTGTACAACCCGTTACGCTCCCCGGCTAAAGATCTGTGAAAATTGCTATCATAACCTCCTGACGACGGAGGTGGCTGTGGGTGTCGTAGCAGTGTGTCGTACCGTAAATGTTGACCCGCCTGCTGGCTTGGGCGAGACTGAAACAAGTCGCTAGACAAGTAAGGCCTTTCAGAGTTCAGAGGACAAGGATCCAAAGTTTCTGGCATAGGTGGTCTAGGTCTGGATATCATCCGTGATTGTAGGCTATTGCTGGATGTAGGAAGAGGGCGAGTACTCTTCGTTACTTCCGTTTCATCATTCCCATCCATCTCCTTTCTCAGGTTGTTGACTTGCCTCTTAATCTCATTCCACAACAAATTGTCGCTCAATGGGTCTCCTCCATTTACTCTAGGATATTCCTTCTCTTTTTTTGCAACTATCACTAGCAGTGCTGCCACAAATGCTTCTTTCATATAGGCGAAGGAGAACCCATGGGTGATATCTGCAACTGCAGCTGACATTTCTTCGGGAAAATCTATTTTCTTGTTATTCTTCAGCTTATTACGCCAATATTCAGCGTATTGGATTCGCTCATCCTTATCGGGATCGTCGAAGAAGTACTTCCGATCAAATCGACTAGGGCGTTTGGCGATTCCTGGATCAAGCTGTTCGAGATGATTCGTGCTGCCTATCATAAGTATGCCGTGATTGGATTCAAGTCCGTCGACTTCGTTGAGAAAGTAACTACGGACAGATACGTTGACCAGAGAGTCTATGTCTTCGAAAATTAAAAGGCATGGTGCCATCTGTCTGGCTTTAGAGAAGATCGAACGGATTCCATACTCTGGGCCAGCATAGCTATTGAAAGACTTCACGTAGAGAGATTCAATCGCTGGCAATGTGCGTTTAGAAGCATCGTTCATGAGTGCCTTTGTAGAGATGGTTTTGCCATTCTAACAGAAGTTAGCATAGCTCTGTAGATCCAAATTCGAGACACTGTCCCACCCATTACGTCTATAGTCAGGTTTCGTAAACAGGCGGGGAAATATTGATCAACTTACACCAGGCGGGCCATAAAATATAACGCCTCGCTTCCAAGGTACCTGGAATTCAGCATATTGACCTTCAGCCTCAAAAAACCCGGTAACGTCCTCAATGATTGCATCTTTCTTCTCTATGTCCAGAATTACGTCTTCCCAATTCGCTTTTTGGATGTTTTGCCACAATTCTCTACTCGGCTGCCAAAACCCTTGATCAAAAACGAGAACTTCGTTATGTAATTCCAAGCCCCAAGTTGTAGCAGCTTTGATCAGTTCATCTGCATGGGCTTGTGGGGTGACTTTAGAGGTGACTCTATGTCTGTCGGTGAGGATGTAATTGTAAGTTATAGTGTTGAATGGACCATCATTTCCTTTAACTACGTAGAGTAGAAATTTGTTACCCTTGAAAGTATAATCGTAAGATGCAAAAATCACTCTGTCAAGAAAAGCTCCGCCGGTCTCATCGTTATACCTTCGTTGAGGTGGTTGGAAGATTCTTTCCTTGACTGAATCGCTGGTATCTCCATGTGGAGTATAGATTACCTGCAGGGAGGTGTCAACAACATATTGGATCACGTATGTCGAGAACCGTGATAGCAATGTAAAGCTAAAAACTTCTTAGAACTCGAAAACACATACCTCATCATGTGCCTGGGCAAATGCAAGGAGATCAGCAATAGCCGCTGGTGTGATAGAAATGTGATGTTTGGGGTAATGACGTCGAAGTGCTTCAACGATCAATCCCTCTGTGAATACACGTTCCCCCTTCGAGTTTTCCAGATAATCACCAACGACCTGTCCATGACCACTTGAAGAAAATGAGCCTTAGTTAAGTTCATTATGAGGAAGTTATTGTAAGAAGAGGCTGTACATACGGTCTCGCGGATGATCTAGCCGAGATATGAACAAAGTCATCCATCGTATCTAGTATTTGGCGATTTTTTTTGGATGATTCTTTCCGTACGCTGAAGCTACTGAGTTTAGTGGATTGTGGGACAATTCATATAAGTCAAAGACTGAATTGATGGTTGTTGTTAGCTACACGGTTACCTGTTTCAAAATGAGGGGGTTAGCATGCTCAGCCTCGTTGGACGTCGTACTCTCAACTCAAAGTGCCCAGGGTGTGTCACTGGTTGTCTGGCATCTAAAAATTGTATACGAGGTAGAGAACACGATAGACAGGATACTCGATTGATTGGACGAATTGATCCGATTGTGCCTCTCTTCTACATCAGTAGATTTGTGTCAAGTGAAGTCATGAATGACTAAACTCCGATTTGGTCGAGCTTATCTACCCAAACTCAATTAATTCATTGAGCTGTCAAACTTTCCTTCCCTTTCCAGATTACAACTTCCGATGATTATGCGATTGAACCCCCCAAGGGATATTCAGAAACCGATTTCTTTTGCAAGAAAAACAGTATGTGTTAATCAGTATTAAGAAGTAGGGTTAGTTTATCAGGACAAATAACCTGTAGAGTGCTCTACGTCGGTCTACGGACTGATTATTTCCACACAAGGAAAGTTGAATTAAATCGCAAGAACAGTTGCAAAGCTTCAGATTAGTTACTGGATCCAACCCCTATTGCGGAGCCAAACTTAAGCGAGTTGTGAATCAACAATAGAACAGAGGGAGTGCTTTTCACTTATATATACACGATAAAACCATCGAAAATAACCACCAGCAGCCTCACCACCCAATACTAACCAAAACCCAACCTTTACCAGGCAACACGACCAATAGAAGAAAGCTGATCATAATAATTCGTATCTCGATCGCCAATCGATAACCTTGATTTGGTGAGTTTGACTACTCTTCACCGTAGTTCTTCTCAACCCCTGCATTGCGAGTGCTTCTTCGTGTACCCTGAGCTGGTGCCTTCTTTTCCTTCTTGTCTTTTTTGGGTCCGTTGCCCTTAGGTCGTCCAGGTTTCTTTTTCTCTCCTTCGGCAGTACCATTGCTTTTCTGTTTCTTGGCGTCGGGAACATCCTCTGCCTCCTTATCTGCACTTCTCTTTTCGCCAGTAGTAGCTTTACCGTTTGTCTCGGTTTCCTTCTTTTCTTCCTCTTGTTCTTTAGCTGTTTCTTCGGGTTTGGGGTCCTCTTTGGTCCCATTATCCTTGGGTTCCTCAACTTTGTCCTGAGGCACATCCTCTTTCTTTTCCTCGGAGTTGCCGTTCGACTTAGTCTCACTCTCCACAGTCAATTCAGAGGCTTTCTTGACAACATCGTTACCAGGTCGTGCGATGTGCACAGCAGGGTTATCTTCTGTGCCGTGCTTGGTGATATCGTTGCCACGGTGGGAGGTTACGGTCACGTCTCCCGCCTTGACCTCAGCAGCTTCACCACCGGGGTTCCCAGATCCCCATTTCCAGCTCACTAAACAAAGCTGGTCAGCAAATCATGTTCTATTCAGCCTGCATAACAAACGACTGCAAAGCTCCAAATGGACTGGGACGAAGAATTGGCTAGCATTAGTCGAGGCATGGGCGCTTGTGTGAACTGTCGTGCCAAGGCCTGTCCTTAGGTCCATTCATCTAGTGGAATCACACTCTTAGGTATTTTGAATAGTAGATAATGACAATGTCATAAATCACCACCAAGCAGAGGTGCATATCGTATGAGACTACTCCAACATCTCCAAGCCCGCATGCGTGACCCATTTCGGCTCAAGTTCATCACATAGAAGAGACTATGAACAGTTCAATTGATATAACACAATACACCAAAAGTCCTTTGCCTAGACAAATTCATGGTGTCAACCAGGTGGTAGATAGTGCTGACTTGGCCCCAAATCAATCATGCGACCGGGAATTGGTACAACTCTAAAGCTGTACCAGATCTGTTTGATTCCATTGTAGGACAATAGAGAACTCAGAGATTCAATTACGTTGAGTGAGATGCTGTTTATTGAGACCGGTGTAGACGTCTCAATATGAATTGTCCAAAGGTTGGCGGAAATAGCCGATGCCGAAGATGCGAAAGATTGTCGAGATCCTCATGGATATAACAACAATTTGATTAAGTACGTATTCGAGGTGAAGGGAAGCTCTCCATTTGAGCTAAATCTCCAACGTGGCGTACACCGCTGGTCGTCCAAAATCCATAGGAGCCAAGACACGATCAGATTCATAGGAATCCTATGATGACCATAGGGAATAGTGCCAGAAGTTTCCGGTCCCTTCGGGAGAATAAAAAAATAAAGTAAAGAAGAGGAATATCCATACCTTTATCTCCTTCCTGAATTTGGGGTGCGGTTGATGCCGACATTCTGAGCGGCTTATATAAGCTAATTCTTCACAAAGAGATGCTGATAATGGCGGAGGGATGTATAGAGGTAGATGTTGCGATTCTGATGATGCAATTGGAATAAATGCGCAAGGTGAGGAAAGGTTTGAATGAGTTATGCGACAAAAGGATGAGAAAGAAAGGTTGAGGTGACGTCCAGATTGAGGAGGCGTAAAATATGACGCGAGGATGGTTGGGGGATCAAGGTACGGATACAGTACCACAACGAAGCGCAGGACCGCTTGCTTGAATTTGCTTGGTTGCTCCTGCTTATCAGAATACTTACTAACTACTCACTACTCACTTCTCACTACTCACTACTACAGTACAGTACTACGACTAGGTCTGTTCCCTTTTGCTTATTATGCACTCGTTGCCACCAACAAGGCTTTCTCGGATGTTCACTGCGCTAGACACAACGCGCTAGCTACTCTCCTAACTAAAAAGCCATATTACTTTCGCTGCACTACAGCAGCCAGTCCACCAGTCCAGCCAGTCCAGCCACCCAAGAACCAGCCACCCAGCTGGGTTAAATGGGGGTGGGCTGGCACTGCACCCAAACCAATAGTGGTTGTTGGTTGGAGCTGGAAACACAAGTGGGTGTGGATGCGTGTGAGGTATTTACGTTGTACAGCACAGGAGGACTGACTGACTGGAGGTAGGGTGTGGTTTGCGGGGAAGCTGCAATGGACAGCCTTCGCATCAAAGCTTCGGTTTACTCCGTAATCAAACCAACCTGCATTCCTTCGCAGCGCATACCAGATTCCGTGCAACTTGGACGAGTGGCAGAGTGCTGTGGACGCCTGGATATGCGCGATCCAAAACTGAGGCTCGGGCTGCCACAACCAATATCATCACATAATGACCCAGTGTGATTCTCAAGCAAATGTCGACGTCGTACCAGGGGTGTGAGTACTCTCAAGGGACCGTAGCTTCGTCCGCTCGTATTTTCGTACCTTAACCGCGATTGAACTAATGCAGGGCACACATGCAATAGCCTGCTCGTGATGTTTTCCCGGAGATATAGGTTGAAAACCGGAGAGACGTCATCGTAGGGCTACGGCAGACTCTAGAGGCCAAAACCGCATTCGATATCAATGTCGATAAAATGGGGTCGAGTATGGAGTATGGCTGAGCAAGATTTGGGTAGGAATTAGCGCTTGCTGAGCTTATCCAACCGAGAACAGAGCACTCATAGAAAAAGCCCTAGCCGTTCTCGTTCGCTCATAAGCACGTTATCACTTTTCAAAGTCAGTAGGCTTGTAATATGTAGTTCTCCTCGCACTTAAATACTATTGCTATGTACATAAACCACCCAACGCAATGCGTACCCAACTCCCATAAACCTAACGCCAATCCCACACAGTCATTCGGTCGTAAATCATCCACTCATGCCAAACTAAGATTATCGAGCAGGTGGATGTTTGATTCTTCTTCCCTGGCTTTTGCTTTTGCTGGGACTTTAAATAACTCGGGACAACTAGTCTGAAGTAAGTCCATAACCCATGCCGCCTCCTTCAGCTGCTCCTGCTCTAACAAGAACTTGGCAGTAGCTAAACCTAGGCTCACAATAGAACGTTTACGTCTGTGATCTAACTCTATAGAGATGTTCTTGCCTGGTGCAAGGACCGCATGAGCCCGTAGATATTGAACCGCCGAGTCAGCAGATGGTTGTGAAGGGTGAAATAGTGCCAGGTGCGCAATGTAATATTCTGGCACTTTCGAAAAATCTGGGACCAGTTTAATAAGGGTATTAATAGCTGTTTCGGATATCGATTGAGGAGCGAGGTTGGAATTAGTGACTTCCGCACATAAGTAAGATCCTGCTATTCCCAGGAAACGCCTCTTGTTCAAAGGACTTTGTGCTCTTAGCGAAGAGTGTTTAGCGGCCCTTGCTAGACATTGAATAGCGGCTTCTAGGCCATTAGGTCTGGATGCTTCAGCCTTGATCAACAACAAAAGTGGCCGGTAATAATCATGCTTTTCCATAGCTGACAATTCGGAATAATGTGTCGATGCCGGCGCAAGAGTGACGGCTCTTGATATCCACGCCCATGCTCTTTCTTGTAAGCCTTCTGCCACCATAAAGTCCATCAAATTGTTTGCAAATTTATCATTTCTCAGAAACATGTTGTCGTTAGCTGTACCACTTGACAACAACCACGCTACAACCTTTTCCCCGGCTCCAGATTCCCGCATGCTGTCACGAACTGAGATCACAGAGGACTGAATAATCAGACGTCTCTTTTGTGCCAGGCAATTAGCTGCGGCATCCAAAGTCAACATTCCTTTTGCCGCAGCCTGTTCGAATACTACCATTGGATCTTTCATATCCGATTTAGCCTCCGGTGCTACATGGAACAGAGGGTTCGTGAGAATCGAGTGCATATGATGGTCGGTAGGTCTAAAGCTTGAGTCGAGGCTCGATTTCCATTTGAAGGCAGTGTGAAGTCGAGTTGGGATGTTGGGAACGTGGGGATCGAGTTTCGGACCGTGAACGCCATGAGCCGTATCCAAATTCTTTCGGAAGGATGTAGTGAGGAGGTTAAGAAGTTGTTTTGACTCTCGTGCAGTCAATGGCATAGGATGATGAATGTTGATGAACTTCTGGAGGGGGTGTGAGGGGCGAAACATGGCGACAACCTCAGAGCTTCACCACTACCTATGATCTTAATGTATATGTAGCCTAAGCCTGTCCTTTCCAAGCTGTATGATTTCCGCGTTTTTCCTTGTCCTTCAACTGAATGCTTGTCCCAG
>Ga0247807_10000536_pt1 | contig 23588 bp, 15 predicted proteins | sample UWRJL074202C1_FD_179931 | JGI IMG/M metagenome (GOLD analysis project Ga0247807, IMG submission 179931) | Plant litter microbial communities from Arlington Agricultural Research Station in Wisconsin, United States - UWRJ-L074-202C-1 | ecosystem: Environmental > Terrestrial > Plant litter >...
TCCTCAAAGTGCTCGAAGAGCGTAATTTTCCAGTGACGGAATTGTTAGCCGTTGCATCAGAAAGATCTGTTGGTAAGGAAGTTACATTTAAGGGTAAACAGATAAAGGTGATCGGTTTTGAGGACGCCATAGCAGCCAAACCTGAAATTGCTATATTTTCTGCGGGTGGCGGGACTTCTCTGGAACTGGCACCACGGTTTGCAGAAGCCGGCATTACGGTTATCGACAATTCTTCGGCGTGGCGTATGGATCCAACCAAAAAACTGGTGGTTCCTGAAATCAATGCGAAAACGTTGACAAAAGAAGATAAAATAATTGCAAATCCCAATTGCTCAACGATTCAGATGGTTGTCGTTTTGAATCCTCTGCATGAAAAATATAAAATTAAACGCGTTGTAGTCTCTACATATCAGTCAGTTACAGGTACCGGAAAGGCTGCTGTGGACCAGTTATTTTCGGAAAGAGCAGGAGATCACAGTAAAGGGAAGGTTTACCCGCATCAGATTGATCTCAACGTTTTGCCGCATATTGATTCATTTCTTGACAACGGTTATACCAAAGAAGAAATGAAAATGACAAACGAAACGAAGAAAATCATGGGCGATGACAGCATTGCTGTCACAGCTACCACAGTGCGTATTCCAACGATCGGAGGTCATTCGGAGGCTGTTAATGTTGAATTTGAAAATGAATTTGACCTGGACGAAGTAAGAAAAATTTTAAGCGAAGCAGAAGGAATTATTTTGCAGGACGATCCAAAGAATTTCCTTTATCCAATGCCATTAACGGCTCACGGTAAAGATGAAACCTTCGTTGGCCGTATCCGTCGCGATGAATCTCAACCTAAAACTCTGAATCTCTGGATTGTAGCGGATAATCTTCGCAAAGGTGCTGCAACCAATACCGTGCAAATTGCTGAGTTTTTAATGAAACATGACTTGGTAGGTGTTGCGCAGGAGGCATAAAAATGATTTTAAATAAATAACGAAAAAAGAGCTTTCAGAAATGAAGCTCTTTTTTCGTTTATGACTAATTTTTATGATTTGTTAGTCGGTAGATTTTTTGCCTAATTTAAATCAGGTTGTAGTTTTCGTCCCCGTAATCCATCCACCTTTCCTCCCCAAATTTTATCTGTCAACTTCCCCCATTACAACATCGATCGACCCTATGATTGCAATTAAGTCGGCCAGCAATGCACCCTTTGACAATTCGCCGATGACTGAAAGATTGTTGAAACAGCACGCCCTTGCTTTGCATCTCACCGGAATATCCGACCGGCCGTCGGCTCTGAAAAAGAAACCAAGTTCGCCTTTCGGATTTTCGGCTCTGACATAGAAATCCATTGCTTTCGGACGGATTTTTTTCGGAACAATGGCCTGCGGATCAAAATCACGGGTTCGCTTGTGATCACCTGTGAGCATAACCAGAGATTGCTCAATAATTTTTAACGATTCCCAGCATTCAGCAACTCTAACCCAGGTTCTGTCCCAGCAATCACCCACAGCGCCCATTTTCCCTTCGCCGATTGGAATATCAAAATCAATTTCAGAATAAACAGAATACCCATCGACCCGCCTCAAATCGTACCTCAATCCCGACGCACGTAGCATGGGTCCGGTACAGCCATAATTAATTGCAACCGGTAATGGAAGCACGCCGACGTTGGCGGTACGTTCAACAAATATTTTATTATCTATAACAAGTTGCTGTAATTCGGTCAGTTTTGGTTTTAAATATTTTACAAATTCCAGGCAGCGCTCTTCAAATCCCAGAGGCAAATCATAAAAAAGCCCTCCGATCCAGATGTAGTTATACAGCATCCTGGCGCCGCAAGTCCATTCGAGCAGTCGCAATATCTGCTCTCGGTCGCGCATCATCCACAAAAACGGCGTGTAGGCGCCAATATCCAGTGCGTAAGTTCCCAAAGCAACAAAATGAGAAGCAAGGCGATTTAATTCCGCAACGACAACCCTGATGTATTCAATCCTTTTTGGAATATCATTTTCAATGCCCAGCATCCGTTCCACACCCATTACGTAAGCATGTTCGGAATTCATGGAGGCAACGTAATCCATGCGGTCTACGTAGGGAATGATCTGATTAAACGGAAGCGATTCTGCATGTTTTTCAAAACAGCGGTGCAGGTATCCCAGGTGCGGCACCACATCCAGAACGACTTCACCGTCTGTTACCACTTCCAGTCGTAAAACGCCATGAGTAGAAGGATGCTGCGGACCCATATTCAAAACCATTTCTTCTGTACGAAGATTTTCGGAATAGTATTTTGTGGGTGCAGAAACTTTTAAATATTCCTTTTTATACTCGTATTGAATGGCGTTACTCATTGTGTTTAATCAAAGAATTTAAAATGTTAGAATCGCACCAGTTTCTGGTCCTGCACTTCAACTTTTAGCGGTCCTATAGGCCGGCCTTCATTATGCAGCCTGTCGACTGCCGTGATGTAATAAACATATCTGGTGCCGGGCTTTACGCTGTTATCCACGAACTGCTCGCCTTCATAACACATACCAATAATACGTCGTGGGTCGTAAGCGGTAGGTTTTTCTTCCGGAGCAAAGCGGTAAATCACATAATACCAGGCTTTGTCTCCATCAGATGCAGGATCTGGTTTTTCCCAGAACAGTTCGAGTCCGTTATTTAACAAAGTTGCTTTCAGGCTTTTAGGGGACAGAGGTGGTATACGATCCTTCCATGGCATGGTCGGGACCAATGCGGGATAGTGAAAAAAATCTTTCCTGAGGGAATCGACGAAACCCAGGCTATTATTACGCAAAGAGCGGGAACTGAAAAATATAGCTCCATCGCTCTCATTTTCACGGAAATACCTGATTTGATTGGGGATCTCAGCAGCATTTGCCCAATTCGTATCGCGTTCCTTATATCCAACCCGATAGGCACCAACGCCAACATAAAAATGACGCCCGTAACAATTTTCAGTCCACCAATCCACCAGATTTTTATAGGGTACCCTTCCAAAACCCGATGAAAAATAAACCTGTGGAGCAATGTAATCGATCCATCCTTCTTTAATCCATTTTCGGCTGTCGGCAAACAGGTCATCGTAAGAAGCCAATGCGCCGTAAGTTTTTGATCCTTCCGGATCCGTTGCTTTATTACGCCAAACGCCGCATGGACTTATCCCAAATTTAAGCCTCGGATTTAATTCATTTAAAGCTTCGTGAATTTGTTTGACGAGCAAGTCAATATTGTTTCTTCTCCAGTCGGCCCGGTTGGCAAATCCCTGACCGTATTTCCGGTAACTTTCTTCATCATGAATTACCTGTCCCGCAACGGCATAAGGATAAAAATAATCGTCAAAATGAATGCCGTCCACGTCGTAATTCCTGGCAACATTTACAGTAATATCTGTTATGAAATTTCTGACTTCGGGTATGCCAAAATCGAAGAGCTTGTAACCGTCATAACTCAAAATCCATTCAGGGTGCGTTTTGCTTACGTTTTCTGAGGAAACGCTGGTGGAAGATTTATGTACCAATCGATTGAGATTAAGCCAGGCATGAAATTCTAATCCGCGTTTGTGTGCCTCTTTGATCATAAAATCCATGGGGTCCCAAAGCGGAAAAGGCTGTCTGCCTTGTTTGCCGGTGAGCCATTCGGACCAGGGCTCGGGGCTTTTGGCATAGAATGCATCGCCGGCAGCACGTACCTGCACGAAGACGGCATTCATTCCTACCTTTTTATGAAAATCAAGAAGTGAAGAAAATTCTTCCCGTTGTGCCTGTGGCTCGAGATTTTTACTGCTTGGCCAGTCAATATTATCAACAGTGGCTATCCACACTGCCCTGAATTCTCTTTTCGGAGGAAGTGTATTTTCAATGTCATTGCTTTGAGCCACACAGCTTTGCAGCAAACAGACATTGATCAAAAGGAAAAGTGCAGTAAATTTAAATTTTCTCACTATAAATGGTATGCAAATGTTAATCCAACCAAAGTAACGTAATTTGGAACAAAGTTAGCCGAGAACTACTTTAATTTCATATGTATATTGGTGGTTTTACCAATCTGGCTTGATAGTTTGCTAATTGTTTCATTCTTAACTTAGTTATATTTTTAGATTTTTGAATTAACACGGGATAATAAAAACCTTGATATTCGTCATGCAAATAATTGTTATTCTGAATAATTTTTCAGGATATTTATTGTGTAATTACAAGGTTTTTTTGTGTCGTTACCCAAATACTACCCTCGTAAATGAATCGCTATAACGTTTAAACCTGTATCCCATATTGGAACCATTTGTCAAAACCACTAAGAAAAACGTCCTTTTTGAAATCGCATGGGAAGTTTGTAATCAAGTTGGAGGAATTTATACTGTAATAAGAACAAAAGTGCCGGCGATGGTAGAGAAGTGGGATGAAAACTACTTTTTACTGGGGCCTTATTTTGAGAAGAAAGCGTCATCAGAATTTGAAGAAATAACAGATATGGATGATTCTCCTGCGGGCCGTACAGTGAAGCGGCTGCGGGAAATGGGATACGTTATCCATTATGGCTACTGGCTGGTTACCGGTAAGCCAAGGGTTGTTCTATTCGATCTGGAAAGCATTGCAAAGGAGCTTGATCAAATTAAATTCAACCTTTGGGAAAGGAACCGGATTTCTACCATCAATGTAGAACCGCTTGTAAATCAAACACTTTGCTTTGGAGAATTTGTCAGGATATTTTTAAAAGAATACGCAGAAGATAATGCCAAAAGGGAAGAAATTTTCGCTCAGTTTCATGAATGGATGGCCAGCAGCGGACTTCCTGACCTGAAAAGAGAAAATGTAAAAATAGCTACAACATTCACTACCCATGCAACCATGCTTGGCCGTTATCTTGCACAAAATGTGAGCGGGTTTTACAGTAAGCTTCCATTTTTTGATTGGGAACAGGAAGCAAGAAACTACAACATTGTCACGCAGTGTTCGGTGGAGCGGCAGGCCGCTTTAAGTGCACATGTGCTTACAACGGTGAGTGATGTTACCGCCCGTGAATGTGAAGTTTTCTTAGGCCGGATGCCCGATCTGGTCACGCCAAACGGGCTGAACGTAGTACGTTTTCAGGCAGTACATGAATTTCAGAACTTACATTTAAAGTACAAAGAAAGGATTCACGACTTTGTTTTAGGGCATTTCTTTCCGAGTTACTCTTTCGATCTGGATAAAACACTTTACTTTTTTACGTCAGGCCGTTATGAGTATAGTAATAAAGGATACGACCTTACTTTGGAAGCGCTTGCCCGGTTGAACTGGAAAATGGTGCAGGCGAATATGGACATGACGGTGGTGATGTTTATCGTAACCAAACAGCCATATACCTCCATTAATCCAGACGTACTTCAATCGAGAGCTGTCCTGAATGAATTGCAGGAAACCTGTACAGCCATTGAAAAAGAAGTCGGAGAAAAACTCTTTTTAGCGACTGCTTCGGGAACGGATCATAAAATGCCGGATCTGAACAATTTCGTGGATGAATACTGGAGATTGCGTTTACGTCGTACAATCCAGACCTGGAAGACAGATAAATTACCCGCATTTGTAACCCATGATCTGAAAGAAGAAGATGGTATTACAGAATTCTGCAAAAAAGCAAATCTGATCAACAATGAGCGCGATCGTGTAAAAATCGTTTATCATCCGGATTTTATTTCGTCGACAAACCCGCTTTTTGGGCTTGATTACGGACAATTTGTTCGTGGTTGTCATTTGGGTGTTTTTCCAAGTTATTACGAACCATGGGGTTACACGCCATTGGAATGCGTAGTGCGCGGCGTGCCGACTGTAACCAGTGATTTATCCGGCTTTGGAGATTATATCATGCAGATTATGCGTGATTATGAAAACAGAGGAATTTACGTGATCAACAGAAAATCGCAAACGTATCAGCAGGCTGCGGATCAAATGGCTGATATTCTTTTCAAATTTGTAAAAATGCAGCGCCGCGACCGGATCATGCAGCGTAACCGTGTTGAAAATATTTCGGATGTTTTCGACTGGATGAACCTGCGTTCTTATTATGATACGGCCCATGATCTGGCTGCAAAAAGAAGAAAACCGTAACAAAAATATTTCTGGAAACGCCCGCATTTATCAGTCAGATGGTATTTGCGGGCGTTTTTGTTGTTAAAATCTTGCATTACTAAAAATTTTCAACACCTTCACATCCTTATCAGGTATAACAATATCCAATGAATTACGTCGAATTAGAAGTGCATGTAGAATCCGATTTTTCGGAAATAGTAATGGCAGAACTGGGAGAAGCCGGTTTTGAATCGTTTGTGGAAACAGACGAAGGACTGCTTGCTTATATCCTTGAAAGTGATTTTGAAGAAAATACGATAGCCGAACTGGTTTCCAAATACAGTGAACTTACTGCAATAGTGACTTCCTGGAAATCGTTAGAAAGAAAAAACTGGAATGCTGAATGGGAAAAAAGTTACGAACCCATTGAAGTTGGCGATAAAATCCGTGTCCGCGCAACATTTCATGAGCCCGATCCGACTTTCCAATACGATTTATTAATTCAGCCCAAAATGTCTTTCGGCACAGGTCATCATGAAACGACCTGGCTGGTTATGAACGAACAACTAAGCCTGCCGCATGAAGGTTTATCAATTATGGACGTAGGCTGCGGAACAGGAATTCTGACGATTTTGGCATATAAATTAGGTGCAACAAGTTTATTGGGTTTCGATATCGATGAATGGGCTGTTGAGAATACCCGTGAAAATTTTGCAATGAACGGGCTCTCTGCGGAAGCAGAAGTTTTTCAGGGAACCATTAAAGACGTACCATCCGGGCTGGTTTTTCGGGGAATTCTGGCCAACATTAACCGCAACATATTGTTGAGTGAAATTCCGGAGTATGTACAACATCTGATTTCGGGAGGATGGCTCGTAACAAGCGGCTTTTACGAACTCGACCAGGCTGATATTGAACGTTGTGCGGAAGAAAACGGATTAAAAAAAATCAGATCAAATACGCGTAACCAGTGGGCAACCGTTGTATTTGAGAAATTGTAAAACAATGTCTCCCAGCTGCCTGTGTTTTGGGTTTGGGAATATCCGGAATGTATTTTCAATAACTCATGAAAATTTTTAAATACTGCTTTTTTCTTTGCGTCATGCTCTTATCGGGAGCAGATTTGTTTGCGCAAAATCTAAAAATTTCCGAAGATCCCGGCCAGTTCATTGTGCAGTTACGAAAACTGATGGATGGTAGCAAAAATCCTCAGTACATGCGTGCGGCGGCACAATTGGATAGTGTCTGGATGAGTTCGGTGAACACTTCGCAACAGGCCAAATTCATTAAAACTGTACAGGCACAAGCTGCCAAAGGGCAAAAGGCAGGGCCGGTTCTGTTTTTACTAACACGTAATACGCAGGTTTTTGCGAAACAATCTCCTGAAAATCTGGATGGTTTTTTAGATCTGGCAATGCAATCGGGTCAGCGGTATGATGCAAAATCTTTTCAGAAAATTCTTGAGACTGTTAAAACGATCAATGAAACGGGCAAACTGTATTCTGCCAATTACAATTCGCTTTATCTGCTTGGCGGAACATACCGCTACAAATTTGATACAACCAATGCGCAGGCAGCAAATACACAGGCGATCGTGGCGGCGTCCAATGAGAGCTGGGATACTCCTGTTGATTCTAATTTTGTAATTGTGCCAAAGTCCAACCCTTTACCTCCGGTTTCGGGCGCGTTGCTTGAATTGCAAAACGCTGTTTTCGGAATGGTAGCAGCCGGCGATTCCATTACATTTGGACCAACCAATGGCGTCATTTCACTGAATAATGGAATTTTTGTTGGTAAAAACGGGCGTTTTACCTGGGCGGCTGCCGGCGATTCTTCCATTTATGCGGATCTTGATTCTTATTCATTTAATATTTCTCAACCCAAAATTTTAGCCGAAAATGTTACGCTTCACGACGCAAAACTGGTAGCTCCTATAAAAGGAACGATGGAATACAGAGGCGTAAAAAAGATAAAAGGACAACCCGCTTCCTATCCGCGTTTCGTTTCAAATGGTATTGATGCGAAGCTGAAAGGAATCAGGAAAAATATTGCTTATAAGGGTGGTTATGCACTGATTGGTACCAATATGTCCAGCGCTTCACTCAGCGGAGCGCCTTCTACGGTTACGGTTTCTTACAAAGATAAAACGGCTTTCAAAGCGATCAGCAACAAATTTTCACTAAAAGATTCAGTCATAACTTCCTCATTTACATCGTTCTCAATGCCATTGGGAAGCGATTCTCTGTATCATCCCGGGGTAACACTAAATTACAATGATGACGAAGGATTGGTAAAATTGGGCCGTGCAGAAAAGACCGATTTTGCTCCACTACCCTATCAGGATTCTTATCACAAAATGAATATTTGGTCGCAGGCCATGCGCTGGAAATTTCCGAATGACAAAGTCGAATTTTTGAGGATTGACGGAAAACAGGTGGTGCCCGTTAAGCTGGAATCTTTTGATTATTTCAAAAAGGAACGGTTTAAAGGAATCAGTCAGGAGTTTGGGTTTCAACCCATGCTTTTAGCTGCCAACTACGCACAAACACAAAAAAAGTCAAGCTTTTTAGCGGAAGAACTGGCAGTAAAGTACAAGCAAAATCCCAAGATATTACGCCGTTCACTCGAAAGGCTGGCTCTGGACGGATATTTTATTTACAACAAACCAACCGACGAATTTGCACTTAGCAAAAAAGGTGCTTTGTACGTTTTGGCGAATCTGGATAAGGCGGATTATGATAATTTTCAGGTGGTTTCACAGTTCACCGCTGATGACGAAAAAGCCAATGCAACCATTTATTTACCTGATACCCTGCTGACTGTCCTGGGGGTTTCACGGTTCATTGTGAGCGATTCCCTGAAAATTTATGGTGTTCCCTCTGATAAGAAAATAGTAATCGGAAAAAACCGAAACTTCGGAATGAACGGACAGCTGGTTGCTTCCAATTATCAGTTCCGTGGACAAAATTTGAAATTCGATTACAGCCAGTTTTTTGTCAATGTAAGTCCAAATGACTCCATCACTTTTACGCCAAAAGAAAAATTTGTAAAAGGGCAAAAAAGCCAGGTTGGAGGCCACGTTAAATATGAAAAAGGCGGTACTTTTTACCTCAGTGATCCAACCAATAAATCGGGTATTCAGAAAGGTAAAAAATCGCCAAGACTGGTAGTTCCGGAAGGAATGATGGTTTATTTCGATCAGCCGGAGCGTGATCCTGTACTTTATCCGCGGGAAGTTTATTTCAAAATTCCAAAAATTGATATGGATGGGCTCGATCAGCGCGACGTAATTTTTGACGGGACATTTTATGGAAACGGCATTATTCCTGATATCAAAACGATTCTGAAAAGTATGCCGGATAATTCCCTTGGCTTCGATTACAAACCGCTGGCTACCGACATGAAGTTGTACAATGGCAAAGCGCTGGCCAGGTTTACAGATACACTTACCATGGATAATTCGGGCTTGCATTCGAAGGGTATTATCAAATATTTGTCGGCGTCAATGACGGCCAAAAACATATTGCTTGCATCGGATTCATTGCTTGCTTCGGGAGACGTTGCCAGTATTAAGGAAGCCACAATTGGCAAAGGATATTTCCCGGCTGTGGATTTGAAAGATTATGCACTGCGCTGGTTCCCAAATTCCGACAGTATGTTTATCAATACAACGGGCAAATCGTTTTCTTTTCATAAAGGAACCACAAGTCTGGAAGGCGGACTTTTGCTGCGCTCAACAGGCTTATATGGCAACGGAAAACTGAAAAGGTCGGATTCTGAATTATCGTCACAGGACATCAAATTCAATAAGGAAGGATTTCTGGCCAATAAGTCGGTCTTTGCAATTAATTCTGGTTTGGATAAAACTAAAAAACTGCTGACAGGAAATAATGTTAATATCGATTTCAATTTCAAAACCGGAATTGCCAGTTTCCTGACTGACGAAACAGGTTTTGCTTCCGATTCTTCGGGCATGCAAATTCCAACGGCTTCGTATCAAACACTGATCGGAAGTGCAAAATGGGATATGAACAAAAAAACCATTTTGATGAAAGGGCTTGGCGAAACGTCCACCTACACATCCACCAATCCTGAACAGGAAGGATTGACATTCCAGGGTTCAGAGGCAATTTATGATGTGGAGAAAGTAACGCTTAATGTAAAAGGAGTTCCCTTCGTGCAGACAGCTGATGTTAAGATAATTCCGGACGGGGGATACCTTGCCATTGATGCAAAAGGAAAAATAAGTCCGCTGAAAAAAGCCCGGATCGAAATTGATACGCTCAAAACCTCTCACAGATTAAAAGACGCAGACATTCGGATTGATTCCAGGAATCGCTTTGAAGGTTCGGCTACTTACCAGTACATAACTGCCAGAAAGGACACATTTAATATCAAAATGCAGAATTTTGAACTGGTAGAAATGGGTGCCGGCACTCAGGAAGGACGTCGCAGCAAGCCCAACAGCCAGCCTGCTGCAATTAAATATTACACCACTGCAAGGGCCGACATAAAAGAAACAGACAAACTGATCCTTTCACCGCGGATTCAATACAAAGGAGGCATCAATTTGATTGCTTATGAACCGTCATTGCAGTTGGATGGATTTGTGAAACCAGTAATCAAATTCCGTAAAGATTTCCAAAGCTCATGGATTGTTTACAAGGAAGCGCCGGGGGAAACGATTTCTATAAAGATTGATAAAAATCTTAAAAACGAGCACGAACTTCCGCTTTCTGTTGGCTTGCATTACAACGAAGCTCGGGGCATGTACATGTCGTTTTTGTCTCCGAAAGATTCGGACGGTGATGAAGATATTTACCTTGCACAGGGAGCACTGGTTTATGACGAAGATAGCAAAGCGTTCAAAGTGACACCGCCGCCTGGTGCAGATGGACTGATTGATGAATCTAACGCGCTCAAATTTGATGATAAAACGGGCATTGCAGATTTTTCAGGACCATTAAAACTTGTTAACTCTGATTGGCTGCAATCGACCGGCGTAGTGGAAGCGCAGGTTGATAGTTCAAGGTTCAGCTTCAATTCCATGCTGCTTCTCAAAATGTCGGCGCTTGAACCGGTATTACAACCGTTGGCAGCTAAAATTGTTGAGGTAAATCTTGAAGAACAAAACAGTACCGCCGCTGATGACGATCCGGATCAACTCAATAGGAAACTGGCGGCATTAATCGGTTCAAAAGCCAATGATGCCTACATTAAACTTTCTGCGGCGGGTTACAAGCCTTTGTATGACGCTTCTCCAATGCTGGATGTACCGTTGGTATTATCAAATGTAAACCTGAATTGGTCGGCAAGTCACGGTGCCTATTATTCACAAGGACCTATTGGCGTCTCCAATCTTGGCCGGAACAATATTAATGCGCAAATGGAAGGCCTTCTGGAAGTCCGGAGAACCGTTGACGGCGATGAATTCAGCTTGTTCTTACAGGCGTCTCCTGACGTGTGGTACTATTTCGACTACCGGCAAAATGAACTTGGTGTGGTTTCTTCTCTCTTGGATTTCAACGACCAATTAACGGCAAAGTCCAAAAATGTTAAGTCAAAAATGTCTTTGGTATCCCTGGGCATGGAGGAAAAAGATATGTTTGTGAATCGTTTTGACGACTTTTATCAACCCGCCGTTAAAAAAGCAAAGCTGGCAGCAAAGACAGCTCCCAAGAAAAAAATCACTCCGGCAGCACAAAAGAAAAAGAAAGAAGAACCGGCCGAAGGATTCTAATTTAACAGTTTTACGTAGTATTTGTTTGACTAATTGGTAACATAATCTTAATTTTGAATCTACAAATCGCTTGTAAAATCCGCTGACTATCGTATTTTTGAGAAAAACTTTTAGTAATTCAAAATAACCCAGGAATAGTACAAAATGAGTATTGCCTTATTAATAGTTACGATTATAGCTGCTTATCTTTTAGGATCAATCCCAAGTTCAGTATGGTATGGCATCGGTTACTTTGGAATTGATGTAAGAAAACAAGGAAGCGGCAACGCCGGCGCAACCAACACGTTCAGAGTTTTAGGCAAGCGTGCCGGTACAATTGTCATGCTGATTGACGTAATGAAAGGCTGGACTGCCACAGGTATGGCTTCTATGCTTTTTTACATGGGTACGATCGGAGAAACGGAACTTTTAATGTATAAGATCCTTTTCGGAATCATTGCCATCGTTGGTCATATTTTCCCGATTTTTGTTCGTTTTAAGGGAGGAAAGGGAATTGCCACTTTACTTGGAATGGTACTGGCCATTCAGCCCGAGCTTGCATTGGTTTGCATCACTATTTTTATTCTTACGCTTTTGGCTTCCCAATACGTTTCGCTTAGTTCTATCATGGCTACGTTGGCTTTTCCGGTACTTTCCTGGTTGGGCGTTTTTGGCCATCCTGAGCCTTTGCTGATCGTATTTGGGTTTGTGATGTTCATTCTGGTGGTTTTAACGCATCAAAAAAACATTGTCAGACTTTTAAACGGCAATGAAAGCAGGATTAATATTCTGGGAAAATCGAAGTCGCAGAACCGTCAGGCTTAAAAAAATATTTTTTGAAATACCAGCCCCTAAGGATTCAACCTTAGGGGTTATTTTTTATATTGGGCCTGCTATTTGACAAAATTTTGATCATGAAAGATTATATAGAAAAACACCGGGATCGATTCCTGAATGAACTTTTGGATTTGCTTCGGATCCCTTCTGTAAGCGCTGACTCGAAGTTTAAGCCCGACATGTTGAAAGCTGCGGAATATGTGAAAGCCCGTATTTTAGAAGCAGGTGCAGACCGTGCAGAAATTTATGAAACACCAGGGCATCCGGTAGTTTATGCTGAAAAAATCATTGATGCAAGTCTCCCGACCGTTCTGATTTATGGGCATTACGATGTACAACCGGCTGACCCGTACGAGCTTTGGAATTCACCGCCGTTTGAACCAGTCATTAAAAACGACAGGATTTATGCACGTGGAGCTTGTGATGACAAAGGACAGTTTTACATGCACATCAAGGCTTTGGAAACCATGCTTGCGACAAATTCGCTTACGTGTAACGTAAAAATGATGATTGAGGGAGAAGAAGAAATAGGCTCTTCGAATCTGGAAAATTTCGTAAAAGCGCATAAAGAAATGCTTAAATGCGACACGATCCTGATCTCTGATACCAGTATCATCGCAAACGATGTACCGTCCATTGAAACCGGTCTGCGCGGGCTCACTTATGTTGAAGTAGAAGTAATTGGTGCTAATCGTGACCTGCATTCTGGTGTTTATGGAGGCGGCGTAGCCAACCCGATCAATGTGCTTTGCGAAATGATTGCTTCACTTAAAGACGAAAACGGGCACATTACCATCCCCGGATTTTACGACGATGTCGAAGAACTTACAACAGCAGAACGTGACGCGTTAAATGCTGCGCCTTTTGACCTGGAAGAATATAAAAAGGATCTGCACATCGCTGATGTTGCGGGAGAAAAAGGGTACAGCACAATAGAAAGGACATCAGTGCGGCCGACTCTGGACGTGAACGGGATCTGGGGAGGATACATTGGAGAAGGTGCAAAAACGGTTTTACCTTCAAAAGCCAGTGCTAAAATATCAATGCGGCTGGTGCCAAACCAGACAGATCAGGAGATTTGTGCATTATTTACCAAACATTTTGAATCCATTGCTCCGGCGTCGGTGAAAGTAAAAGTGATGCCGCATCACGGGGGTTTGCCTTATGTAACGCCCACAGATTCTGTCGAATACGAAGCGGCGGCGTTGGCAATGGAAGAATCTTTTGGAAAAAAACCCATCCCAACCAGAGGTGGCGGAAGCATTCCAATTGTAGCACTGTTTGAACAGGAACTCGGAAGAAAAAGTATTCTAATGGGTTTCGGTCTTGACATTGACGCCCTTCATTCACCCAACGAGAGCTACGGTCTTTTTAATTATTACAAAGGAATAGAAACAATCCCACTGTTTTTCAAACACTATGCACGGTTGAAAAAAATAAGTTGAGAATTAAGAATGAAGAATTAAGAATATTTAAAACCGCGTAATTGGTTAACTTTTCATTCTTAATTCTTCATTTTTAACTACCTCTTCCTCCTCTGCTCCCTCTTCATCTTTTTAAGATTTTCAATTGATTTTTTGGCTTCCAGATCCTGGCTGGACTTTTTGTCGGCTTTGTCGTCGGCAAGTTTGTAATATCTGAGTGCTTCATCGTAGTCCTTTTTAATTTCAGCAATTTTGCCCAAGCCAATTAAGGAAGATACATAGTAACCCGCATTCAAAGAATTGGTTTTCACTGAAAAATCAATTGCTTTCTGGTAAAATTTAGCGGCTAACTCGTAGTTACGATGGTACTGCATGTTGTAATATGCCAGCACATATGCTGCGTTACGCCCGCTTACGCCCTCATATCCAGGCATTCCCAAAGCGATTTTATCCAAAATATTTTGAGCGGCCTTTTCGGCTTCGGCCGATTTTCCCGTTACAAAGGCAGTACGGCAAAAGTATCTTTCAAAGTACGGATTGTTAGGAAAAGTCTGCGACATATACTTTGCCATTTCATAGGCCTTGCCATATTCATTTTCCATACTATAAATCTGTAACAGAAAATAACGAGCCTCCACGCGGGTATAAAACGCATTGTTCCCCACTTTTTCAAGTTGCTGCTCACCTAGTTTTTTATTGCCTTTTGGAAAAAGTGACAAAATGGGCCTTAGCAAGGGATATTCTTTTGGCACCCATTCTGCATAATAATTATACAAACCATCGCCGAAGAGCAATTCCGGAGATAAATCCCCATTTCCTTTACAAACTTCAAAATATTTCAACGATTTTTTTCCGGCAAAAGCGGCCTTTGTCCAGCTTTCGCGTTCGGCATAAAGCCGTCCTTTAAAAGCATATGCCGCCGCAAGAAAGAACGCAGGCTCAACCTTGTTCTTTTCATCCTCGTACATTTTTTCAGCCAGATTGATGGTCGAATCCATTTGAGCCAGAAATGCTCTGTCGTAAGTTTCGACATCCGTATTTGGCACTATTTTCCACCATTCCGAAAGTCCCATTAAAAAATGAGGCATGGGATGTTTGGGGTAACGATATTTCAGCCATCTGAATTCGGCGTCAGCTTCTTCAAATTTGTAATTATAAAGCAAATTTATAGCTTCGGTCGATTCAATCTGAACACTTGGATTTTTAAGGATCATATCATAATTCTTATCCAGATCCGCCGAAGAATACAGTTGGGCAAAGGCAGAAGGAAAAGAAAATATGGCTGTGATGCAGTAAATTATAAATATGTTAAGTAATTTCTTCATAGCAGGGGAAATCTGTCAATAGTAACGCCGGAATTATATTTTACGTTTGTATCAGGGCGTGTTTTTGAAAAAAGAGTTAATATTGATATCCTGATAGGCACGGGCGATCGGGGGATAAATTTTAGATGACACCATTCTTATGATAAACATTTTAGATAAGCAATTTACTCCTTTCTTAAATAGTGAGACGATTGAACTACGCGTAAAGGAACTGGCTGAACGAATCAAAAATGATTATGAAGGTCGTTGTCCGTTGTTTATCATTGTTTTGAATGGTGCGTTTCTATTTGCAACCGATCTTATCAAAAATATTCCTTTAACCTGTGAAATCACGTTTGTTCGTTTGTCATCCTATTCTCATACGGAATCTACCGGCAAAGTAAGGCAAATCATTGGTCTGGAAGAAAAAATTGCTGATCGCGACGTGATCATCATCGAAGATATTGTTGATACCGGCCTCACCATGACACAATTGGTATCTCAAATTGATGAATTAAAACCGAGATCGATTGAAATAGCAACTTTGCTCCATAAGCCAACTGCACTCATAAAGCCGGTTAGAATGCGGTACATTGGATTTGAAATTGAAAATCGTTTTGTGGTGGGTTATGGTCTTGACTACAATGGTTTGGGCCGCAATCTGGATGCGCTTTATGTTTTATCGTGATGATTTCCTGAGAGTTTATCCACCTCATTTTACCGGCTTCGAAAACCAACAAACTTAAATTATTTAAAAATGCACATTCAATTTTTTGGCGCTGCCAGAACGGTTACAGGAAGTAAACACTTGATTACGACGGAAAAAGGGACCAAAATTTTATTGGATTGCGGATTATTTCAGGGAATTCAAACGGATGAGTTCAATCAAAAATTTGGTTTCAAACCTGCTGAGGTAAATTATCTCATTCTTTCACACGCACACATTGACCATTCTGGTCTTATTCCGAGATTGGTTCGCCAAGGTTTTAGCGGACCTATTTATTGCACAGCAGCGACTGCGGATCTGTGTAAAATCATGCTGATGGACAGCGCGCATATTCAGGAGCAGGATTTGGAGCGAATCAACAAAAGAAGGCAAAAGCAAGGGCGACCTTTGCTGGAGGGATTATATAACACCGAGGATGCCCAACGGGCGATAACACTGTTTAAGACTGTAAAATACGGCGAAACTTTTCATCTTGGTGAGAACCGGGAAATTGCGGTTTTTCTTACCGATGCAGCCCACCTTCTTGGCAGTGCAGCCGTACATTTAAGCATTCCCGACAAGGGCACTTTCAAACAGGTAACGTTTACCGGTGATATAGGCCGCCCTGATGACCGTATTTTGCGTAAACCTGATGTTTTCCCACAAGCGGATATCATTATTAGCGAATCAACTTATGGTGACCGTTTGCATGAAAAAGAAGTGGATATGAAAGGACACTTACTAAAAATTGTGCGGGAAACCTGCGTAGAAAATAAGGGTAAGCTCATTATTCCCGCCTTTGCGATTGACCGTACCCAGGAATTGATTTATGCCTTGGATCAGCTGTCTAGTGCTGGTCTGCTTCCTCAAATTCCTGTTTATATCGACAGTCCGCTTGCTATTAACGCGACCAGAATCATGAAGGAACACGACGAATGTTTTAATCCGGAAATTCTGGAATACATAGAAAAGGACGGTGATGCATTTGCGTTCCCATATTTGAACTACGTTTCCGATGTAAATGACTCCAAGGCAATTAACGACAAAAAAGAACCTTGTATCATTATTTCATCTTCGGGCATGGCTGAGGCCGGGCGCATTAAGCACCACATTAAAAATAATATCGGCGATTCCAATTCCACAATTTTGCTGGTCGGCTACGCGTCGGCAAATACACTGGCTGGCGCATTGAAACGTGGCGACAAGCACGTAAATATTTTTGGTGAAAATTTTGAAGTAAAATGTCATGTGGCCTCAATGGACTCATTTTCAGGTCACGGCGACTACAACGAAATGATTGCTTTCCTGGCGTGCCAGACTCCGGATCGTGTCCAAAAAGTTTTTCTGGTACACGGAGAATACGAGACCCAGGTTGCATTTAAATTAAAACTTGAAGCAGAAGGTTACAAGAATATCCACATTCCCGCCTTGTACGAAAATGTGGAGATATAATTTCCGGATTTAAAAGTTGTGCAATCTTTGAAAACCTGATCAGAGTTACTACTTTTACCAACCCGATTAAAATGCCGAAGTGGTGAAATTGGTAGACACGCACGTTTCAGAGGCGTGTGGAGGTTGCTCTGTGTGGGTTCGACTCCCATCTTCGGCACTTAATGCCGTTCCGTGAAAGTGGAGCGGCATTTTTTGTTTAGCACTCCGATTAAATAAAGAGCAACAACAAACGAAATATATTTGCATAAAGAACTTCTAACAGAATTTATTTAACGACGACCCGCACTTCTCCAGTTGGGGTATGATAAAAGTCGCCAACAGATAGGCCGGCAGCAACAGCTGCGGCATTGTTTTCGGCAATCGTTTGATTTGCTACTTTTATGCCTTTAGAAAACCAAGCTTTGCCATTAACCTGAAGAGCTTCCCCTGTGTCCTTCGGGTTTCCCTGACCAAGGATAAAATTTCCCGAAGTATTATCAAATCTTCCAACGTGACTACCATTCGACACGGCAAAAACAACGCCGTTATTTATTGCCTGAAAGACCGTTCCCAATACAGTCCCACTTACTATTTTTCTAAATGCGTTGTTATAACTTCCCAAATCTTTTGTATAATTCTCGCCAGAGGGATACGCATTACTGGTTAATTTCAAATTATTAATATTGGTCTCGCTTCCTGACAACGTTACGTTCCCGGTTATTTCTCCTCCGTTATTTGTTAAGTATGATTCTCTAATGTTAGCAAGTGTACCTGCCAGCACAGTATTATTGGAATATTGGATGGAGCCTCCGGTATTCTCAACCGCAATGCCGGATGGTACCGAAAATTGATTGCTCGTAATGGTTGTACCTTCCGGTGATGTTGTGTAAATTCCTTTTGCTGTTGCTTCAATCCAGTTGCCGGTAATGATATTGTTGTTTTGCTGATTATTTATGGCAATTTCTGCACCTACCCTAAACCTGTTATTTGCAATGATACTATAACCGGCTACACCTGTCAGTTTGATAGCATTACTGTGTGAAACGCCGATTGAATTTACCACACCCTGTGCATTTGTAGTACGTTGTTTAATGACCTCGCCAACCTGGAAACTTCCCTTTGTCGTCTGAATTACTGCTTTGTGCAAAACAGGGTCATAGCCTTCCAGATAGCCTACTGCTCCGGATTTTTGTCCTACAACACCATGTGTTTCCAGGTATGCAGCAGGATCAAAATTACCCGTGGTTTTGCTAAGTATAAATACGCGGGGCAACACAGAGGTAGTGGGCCCAAGCATCAGGTTTCCCATTATACTGTTTCCGGAATTGGCACCCATGCGTGAATTAATTTCGATACCATTAATTTCACCATCAAAAAGAGCTTTCTTTTCCAGGCCGGCGTAGGGATTAATCGTCCCGTAAAGAATAGAATTTTCGCCGCCCCCTCCATTTTCATTATCAATAAAAATTCCTGCTCTCTTGGTACCTTCTATTTTATGACGAGTAATGATGTTTTTGTCTCCACTGATAATCATGATACCATATTTGCCTCCATCACTTTCAAAATTGTCGATTGTGAAAAAGCGGCAGGAGTACATTTTAACTAATGCTGGTATCTGTGCGACCTGTCCGTAAGAACCGCCGTTATGATAAGTATTCCTCAGTTGGCAATTATATCCGCCGGGAGCACCTCCGGGTACGCCAAACTGTATCCCACATATTTCTCCTCCATCAAAACGGCAATCATATATTTTAATACTAACAGCTTCCGTAGCAAACAAAATTCTTCCGGCAGTATTTGCCGAAAAATATATATCTGATATCTTAACAAGCGCATCTTTTTCTTTGCCTGACGCTTTGCCCGTGTTCATTACAAACATGTCGCCCGTAAAGCCAGGTTTACCGGAAATTTTGGTTGAACCCATACCAGCACCCTGCATCGTTGTCTTATAAAACCAGGCCGGTGCACCTGTTGGTGATTTGAAATCTACTTTGCTTCCTATAATATATTCACCCGCCGATAATCTGATATCTGCACCTTTTTTAGTTATGGAATTAAACATTTTCTGAAATGCCGGGGCATCATCACCATTATCTAAGCTGTTTGCTCCGAAATACTCTGGGCGCAAATATTCATAGATCCGTTCATATCTTCTGTTGCCGTTTTTAATAACCATTGCAGAATCATCCGGGGCAATGCTGATTGGATTATATTTGAAAAGTCCTTCTTTGTTTGCATCTGTGATCTGAACAATTTGGGACGTATCGGCCTTTCCAGCCCGAAGCTGCTTCATGGTTACAAAAGGAATTCGGTTTGACGCGAAATTTGTAAGTTCCAGCAAAGCATTGTTTATGGCATTGTCAGAACGCAAATCGGTTTTTTTCTCCTTGATTTGATTAATTCGATAACGAACTTTCTTTTCAGGTGTGAGCGTGTCAGGCACTTGTGCGTACGATGTGTAACTAAGTGCAGAAAAAAGCAAGAATAGGTGTGTTTTGTTCATATTTGTAAGATTGATGTGTGTCAATGCTATGTCAAGGCATCGCGGATTGGGACTTTGTTAAAGATTTTTAATTTGACAGTCCTGATTTATTTTTCCTTTCCCTAATCCTCTTCACAATCCGCACCGCCGTCATCATTAAAACTGCAAAAATAATTAGCCCTAAAACGCCCCAAAGCCAGTCAACTGTATTTTTTAGTACCACTAAAAACACAATGGAAAACAAAAATATGGTTGCGATTTCATTGAATAAGCGTAGTTGGAACGATGTAAAGCGGAATTTGCCGGCGCTCAGCTCTTTTAATATCCTTCCCGTAAAAGCGTGATAGGCGACCAGTCCAACCACAAATAACAGCTTTAAACGCATCCAATCCTGATCAAGCCAGGCAGGAGTAATGTAAATAAGTATGCTGCCAAAAATGAGTGCAAGCCAGGATGCAGGCGTCATGATGGCGTTCCAGAGCAATTTTTCCATTTTACTAAACTGCGCAATCAGAATGTCACGCTCTGCTTCGGGCTTGTCTTTTGCCTCGGTATGGTAAACGAAAAGTCTTGGCATATAAAAAAGACCGGCAAACCAGCTTACAACGAAAATGATGTGAAGGGCTTTAAAATGAAGATATGTCATGATTGAGATTAGAATAGCAATCTATTTGGAGGCAAATTTCGTAAATAATCCATCAAGAACAGGAATAAACTTTCTTGCTTGTATAAGCGTTAATTAACCAAGGAATTTAATAAATCATCCAATGAAAACAACCATTTCGCTTTTCACGTTTATGTTTTTGTGTTGCATGGTTGCCATATCGTGTGCACAATCGGACAAGAAACAAAAGAAAAAAATGAACAAGGAAACTGCTGCACTGGACGAATCCAATGTGAGTACTGCCAACATGGAGGTTGCCACTTTTGGCACCGGCTGTTTTTGGTGTACGGAAGCCGTACTTGAATCGCTTGACGGTGTCAAAAAAGTCGTGTCAGGTTATTCAGGAGGCATTGTGGCCAATCCTACGTATAAGGAAGTATGTGAAGGGACCACTGGCCATGCTGAATGCGTGGAGGTAATTTATGACCCCAAAGTGATCACTTACGCGGCGTTACTTGAAGCTTTTTTCCGCAGCCATGACCCAACTTCGCTGAACCGCCAGGGCAACGATGTGGGTACGCAATACCGTTCAGTAATTTTTTATCACAATGATGAACAAAAGAGAGAAGCTGAGCAGGCGAAGGTAGAACTTGATAAATCCGGAGCTTATGATAAACCCATTGTTACGGAAATAACAAAGGCGGTAAAGTTCTATGAAGCAGAGGATTACCATCAGAATTATTTTGCAAATAACCCGGATCAGGGATATTGCGCGTTTGTGATAGCACCTAAACTGGATAAGTTCAAGAAGGTTTTTAAAGATAAATTGAGAAAGAATATTTAGATGATGAACCGGAAACAGCCGGAAATAGACCGTTTATCATTAAATTTATTCCGAATAATAAGTTCATATGGCACAAGTTTTGAGTCAATAAAATAAAGGCTTTAATTTGTGCCATTATTAATTTACAACAACCAATTTATTACGATGAAAAAGATTCTATTCATGTTGTTAGTTGCAACGGTTTTTAGTTTGGCAACACAGAATGCATTTGCTCAATTTGAAAAAGGGGATAAATTATTAAATGTTGGGCTAAATTTAGGAGGAACCTATGGCGGCGGAGGTGTTGGTGTAGGCGCTTCTTTCGAAGGTGGTGTTCACGACTTTATTAGCGTTGGTGGACAGTTCGATTTTGTACATTGGGGATATGGAGGCGGAGGTTATGGTTACGGAGGATGGAACTATAATTTCATTAGTATTGGTGCCAGAGGGTCTTATCACTACGGAAAACATTTCCTTACAATTGATAAACTAGATCTTTATGCTGGTCCGGCGCTAGGATACCGCATCGCTAGCTCGTCATATGATGGTATTGGTTATGACGCATATGGAAGCGGCGTTTTCTTTGGGGCATTTGCCGGAGCCAAATATTATTTCAAACCAACTTTAGGCGTTTTTGCCGAGGTTGGTTACAATGCTTCTCCTTTAAAAGTTGGTATTGCGTTCAAGTTTTAAGGCAAGCAAATAAAAAACCCGGCTCGGAATATCTCTGAGCCGGGTTTTTTTATGAGTAAATTTGTCAAAATTTCATTTTCAAAGACAAAGATCCTGTTTGGGTAACCGGATTGTACCCTGGCCGAAATGACAATTCATTTCTGCGGCGTAATTCGTCTCTCACAATCAGCACTTTTTTATTATAACTGTTCTTCTTCACCAAGCCAATAATTGTCAAAGGAATTCCTGCTCCCAGTCCAGCCAAAACAAGCAAAGTTCCGCCTGCTAATTTTGCATCGTAGCTTGTGGTTGAACTGCCGTAGGTACTGTTGTAAGTATTTGTTGCACTCGAAATTGTGACAATGCCAATCACTGTGAGCAGCGTACCGGCAGTTATACCTACAATGCCCATGGTTTTATAAGTCGCGGCTTTTTTTAAGTATAATGTATAGTTCGACTGCAATTGTTGGGTAGTCCGGCCTCTGATAACACCTTCCGCACCTTTATAAACGCTTTCAGGGGTTTCGTTCTTTTGATAGGTCACTACGGGTGGGACATTTGTTTCGCCAAAGTATTGCTCGTTTGGCACTGAAATATTTTCGACTTCCCCATTTCCATAAATAATGGTGGCAATGTCTGTTTTAGTAACAGAAAAAACCGGCCCGTCCGGATCACTTTTTTTCTTGTATTTTACAGTATTGTCATCAATCTGCTGAATAAATGCCTCGATTTTTACACTGTCGCGTCTAATGATTACATCATGTTTACGGATAGACTGCGCGTTACAAAAATCGGATAAACTTATAAACAAAAACAGGGCTAAAAAACTTGTGAAGAGATAAGTGAAAGGTACTTTTTTCATAGCTATTTTCTAATTGAACTGAATAAGGGTTAAAATGTCCCTAAAGGTAACAATTCTTAGAAAGACATTCGCAAAGTCACTCCCGCCGATTTGTCAAATACATTCAATGCCGGATTTATTTTAATACTGCTCAGTGACTGATTTCTTCTTTGCAGTTCCGACTTTACTTTGTCTGCTTTTATGCTGTTTCTCTTATAGTTACGGTAGCCAATCAAACCCAGCACACCGCCAAATACTGGACCCGCAATGGCCAGTGAAGTTCCGATTTTTTTATTATCCGGTCCTGATCCTGTACTTGATATAATGATGCCTGATACAAGGGAAGCTACGGCAAATGATGTGAATACGATACACCCGTTTTTGCCGTCAATGGATTTGTCTTTATAGTACCGGTATTTGTCTCTCAGCTGATCCGAATTGGCCATCACCACGCTTTTATCAAATTCGTTGGCAGGTAAATTTGACGCATCGGCATATTGCCCTACACTGTCAGATGAAACACGGCCAGCCAAAACAGAATCACGAACATTAATAATCTTACCGTTCTTCAAATATACCCGCGCCACCTGATCCAGGCTGATGTAAGTTTTGACACTATCTCGCGTTCCCAGATCCCGGTAATTTATTTTTTCGTAGCTCATTTGTAAAATAAGCGCCTGAATTTGTGTGTTGTCCCGTTT
>Ga0247807_10000537_pt1 | contig 23562 bp, 16 predicted proteins | sample UWRJL074202C1_FD_179931 | JGI IMG/M metagenome (GOLD analysis project Ga0247807, IMG submission 179931) | Plant litter microbial communities from Arlington Agricultural Research Station in Wisconsin, United States - UWRJ-L074-202C-1 | ecosystem: Environmental > Terrestrial > Plant litter >...
GTCTTGTGTATCTGCCTCCCGACATCCGTCGTTCAGCTTCCCGTTTTTGTTGGGACTGCAAAGGTAGAAATCTTTTTTAATTTGTCAAGCTTTTTATTTTTTATTTTTCTAAGGCCTTAAAACCTTTCTAATAATCGTAAACCCTGACAGGTTCCTCTTCTTTACACCTCTTTCAAATCTTCTTCACTTATCCTTCTCACCGTTTCCCTTCCTCCGAAGCGGGATGCAAAAGTAGGGAAAATTTTCACTCCCGCAAACAATTTCAAGCAAATAGTTGTTTGCACTCGCTAAGTACTTATTTTTCAGGCTGAAAAACATTCTGGCCTTTTTCCACCCAGTGCAATTAGGCTGAAAACCTGGAGACTGGTCTATTTAACTACATCCGCACAGGACCACTTTGGATCCCTGATTGATGGATAGTGGCAAAGAGATTGACTAATCCTCTCTCTTCTACTTTATTTTAAATGAGAAATTAGCCAAAGTTGAAGGGTGGGGCGCTAGTGATTCTTGAATAGGCTTGACAGATGTTTATACGAAGCTTGTATAGATAAAGAACGGACATATCAATGGGCGTTACAGATTCGATATCGGTGGTGGTCTGCTTATGGTTTAGATAGGAAACTGCTCAAGTGGAGTTCGGGTATAGTATATGTAGGAAGCACCGTAGAAGAATTATGGAAGCATGAAAAAAGCAGGTTTTTCTGGAAAAACGTGCTTTTACCGTGCTTCCACCTTGCTTCCAACCTGCTTGCATGCCGACCAAAAGATGGACTATTATCGATCTGAATCCGACTTATCTCAGAGACAGATATGATCCGTATATATGGAAACCTCAGAACTCCACAGTTTTTAAAAAAAATCTAAGATCAATACAGTCACTATTACGATAGGTGGCCAGATTCAAGGTAACATGCTAACTGTCTTATACTAGATTTACTTTACACATCCTTTGCTGTATATCGATTGTCTTATACATTCTTATAAACTTAAATGGTGGTGTGTCCATGTCATATTGTGTCTTATACTGGGGGGCAATCAGGATTCAAGAATAGTCACACCTAACAGAAGCATGAAAGCAACGCTCACAAATTTTCTATCAACCAACAAATTAAACATGCACCATATATGATATGCGCTAATAAATACATTAAAAAAAATTTGGAATAACCTGATTAGTTGACTTACCTTTGTATCAATTCCTTATTACACACCTTTTTAAAAATATAGGAATCATGACTGAACAGCTCCACATATCGCCCCTATCGCTCATTGCCTAATTAAGGCTGACGCATATTCCTATCATAAACATTTCATGGAATAGATACTGATCAAATAATGATCGGCTAAAATTCGTCTGCTTTATATTCAGGTAATCAGAAGATCTTTTGGGCAATCCTTTAAAAGGGCCGTTTGAATTTCTCTGTTCATCTACAGGAAATAATTCAATTTCATATAATTTTTACCGGTAGCAGCATGACCAAAGCTGTCATGTTCCCGGCAACAAGCAGTAATTAAAACAATGCACAATTTAAAAACAAAAGAGCTTAGTAAAATAGGCTATACAAATGATAAAGCAAGGAGTCTGGTGATTAACATTATCTCCAGGCACTTTAAATACCATTCAAAATCTGATATACTTAACCTACTTATACAAATTAAAGATAAACCGGAGTCCTTTCTTCAACACGAACACCTGGAGAAAATAGCAGCTACATTTATAGAAAAAGAAATCAACTGTAATTTTCAATCCTTCTCTCTTCTTCAGGATACAGCATTATTGAAGATTTATGGCGGAAAAGACATCGATTCAGGAGCAAAAAAACAAATGGAACTGGCAATGTCCTTACCTATAGTTACTCAAGGAGCATTGATGCCCGATGCTCATACAGGATATGGTTTACCAATTGGTGGAGTATTGGCAACTAACAATGTAGTCATCCCCTATGCGGTTGGCGTAGATATAGGGTGCCGTATGTCGCTCTCCATTATCGATGAAAGTGAAAGTTTCTTCAAGCGCTATAGCCATCAAATGAAAGTTGCGCTGAAAGATTATACCCATTTTGGGATGGAAGGAGCGTTGGAACACCAGCCTTATCATGAAATATTGGACAGTCCCGTATTTCAGGAAACAGAATTTTTAAAACGTTTACAAGGAAAAGCAGCAAGGCAATTAGGAACTTCTGGTAGTGGAAACCATTTTGTAGAGTTCGGAGAGATCGAATTATTTGACAATAATGCACTCCATCTTCCTGCAAAAAAGTATATGGCTCTTCTGTCTCATTCGGGGAGTCGCGGTTTAGGAGCAAATATAGCTAACCACTACACAAAAATAGCAGTGGATAAATGCAGACTTCCGAAAGAGGTTCAAAAACTTGCCTGGTTAGATTTAAGCACAGAAGAGGGTCAGGAATATTGGTTAAGTATGAACCTCGCAGGTGAGTATGCAAAGGCATGTCACGATACCATACATCAGACTTTATTAAGCAAATTAGGCTTACAAGCCCTGGCTAACGTTGAAAACCACCATAATTTTGCATGGAAAGAGACAATGGCAGATGGAAAAGAGGTGATCATACATCGAAAAGGGGCTACACCTGCACATGAAGGACAGATGGGAATTATTCCCGGAAGTATGACTACACCAGCTTATCTGGTTAAGGGGAAAGGGATAGAAAATTCGTTATTTTCTGCCGCTCATGGGGCAGGACGTGCAGTGAGCCGAATGAAAGCAAAACAGCAAATGACAGCATCTGCACTAAAAAAATTATTAAGCAGCGCAGGTGTTACTTTGATCGGAGGAAGTGTAGAAGAAAACCCACTCGCCTACAAAGACATTGAAAAAGTAATGTCCTCACAAAAAGAACTCGTAGAGGTACAAGGTAAATTTTTACCAAAAATTGTTAGAATGAACAAAGATTAATGGAACATATAACTATACAGATCACATCAGGTCACGGACCTGCAGAATGCTGCAAAGTAGTGGCGAGAGTACAGGAAATGATACTTAAACAGGCCAAAAAATTAAAAATACAGATAGAAGTCTTGGGAAATATCAGTGGAGAGCTTAATGGAACACTTCTTTCCGCTACTTTATCTGCCAGGGGAGAAAACCTTTCTTTCATTAAAGAATGGGAAGGATCGGTACTCTGGGTCTCGCAGAGTCCTTACCGCAAGTTTCATAAGCGTAAAAACTGGTTTGTTTCCGTAACAGTAATAAAGGAAACAGAAGGACCACAATGGAATCCTAAAGAAATCTTTTTTGAAACACTGCGGGCTTCAGGGCCGGGAGGACAAAATGTAAATAAAGTAGAAACTGCAGTAAGAGGAATACATAAACCTTCAGGTTTACAAGTTTTAGTGATGGATACCCGTTCCCAATTACAGAATAAAAAGCTGTGCATAGAAAGACTGGAAGCCAAAATTATGAGCTGGCAGACAGATCATCGCATTGCACACCAGAAAGAGCAATGGAACAATCACTCTTTACTAGAAAGAGGAAATCCGGTTAAAGTAATCACAGAAAAATTGTAATGATCTACCAAAACGAGAGAGGCGCCGTCTGGCGCCTCTCTTATGATATTACTTAAATTTGTTCTTCAATGCAGCAAGCTTCATCTGTAAATCCCCTTCCGGTTCCACCTTTGGTTTAGCTGGCTGAGGTTTATTTTTAGCTACCTGTGGCCTATTGTTAATAGGTTTTGACTGATCAGGTTTTCTAAATTCCTTTCTCTCTGGCCGCCCGTCCGACTTATTAGCCGGAGCATGCTCACTCTTCATTGATAAAGAAATCCTCTTACGGGCTACATCAATTTCTTTGACAGTAACCTCAACTTTCTGACTTACTTTAACGATATCATTAGGATTTGCAACATATTTATCTGCCATCTGACTGGTATGCACTAATCCATCCTGATGTACACCTATATCTACGAAAGCACCAAAATTAGTGATATTAGTAACTATACCATTCAGCTTCATACCCACCTTAAGATCAGCGATTTCATTTACACCATCTGTAAAACTAAAAGCTTCAAACTGCTCTCTTGGATCTCTTCCTGGCTTAGCTAGCTCATTCATGATATCGTTAAGCGTAGGGAGGCCGACATTTGCACTCACATACTGCTGCAGTTTAATATTCTTTTGCAGTTTGACATCCTTCAATAGTTCATCTACAGAATGACCAAGGTCTTTAGCCATCTGATTGACCAACGCATATCGCTCAGGATGTACACCACTCGCATCTAAAATATGCGCAGCATCCCTGATTCTTAAGAAACCTGCCGCCTGTTCATAAGCCTTGTCGCCCAAACGGGGAACTTTTTTCAAGCTCTCCCTGTTTTTAAAAGCGCCATGCTCATTTCTATAAGTAACAATGTTTTGCGCTAACTGAGATCCAAGACCAGAAACATAGGCAAGTACCTGTTTTGATGCAGTATTTAATTCAACACCAACGGCATTTACGCAACTCATTACCGTATCATCGAGCGACTGCTGTAGTTTTGTCTGGTCTACATCATGCTGATACTGCCCTACACCAATAGATTTAGGATCGATTTTAACTAGTTCAGCCAAAGGATCCATTAGTCTGCGCCCGATGGATACTGCACCACGAACAGTGATATCCTGTGCAGGAAATTCTTCACGCGCAACTTCAGAAGCAGAATAAATAGAGGCTCCATTTTCATTCACCATTACAATCAGTACATTGGCTAAATTCAGGCTTCTCACAAATACTTCTGTTTCCCTTCCGGCAGTACCATTTCCAATTGCTATGGCCTCAATTTCATGTTTAACACATAATTTCTGAATGGTATCCGCAGCATTTTTCACATTCCCCTGACCGGTATGCGGATAAATTGCCGTGTTTTCTAATAATTTACCCTGCCTGTCAAGACAAACAACTTTACATCCGGTACGAAAACCAGGATCTATTGCCAGTACATTCTTCTGCCCCATTGGCGCAGCAAGCAATAACTGCCTGGCATTTTCAGCAAATACGCGAATCGCTTCCTCGTCAGCCTTCTGTTTTGATAATAAGCGCAGCTCTGTTTCCATTGCCGGTCCTAATAGTCTTTTATAACTATCATGTAAGGCCAATTCAACTTGTTTCGATGCAGCGCTTGTACCCTGAATAAAATGTTTTTCCAGAATCTGAATAGCACCTTCTTCTTCCGGTACCGCCTCTAATTTCAGGATAGATTCATTTTCACCACGTCTCATGGCCAATATCCGGTGAGATGGGGCCGATTTCACTGCTTCTTCCCATTCAAAATAATCCTTATATTTTATTCCTTCTTCTTCTTTTCCTTTAACTACAGTAGATTTGATGACCGCTTTTTGCTGATAATACTTACGCATATCAGTCCTTACCTCGAGATTCTCACTAATCATTTCTGCAATGATATCCCTCGCACCCGCCAATGCATCCTCTAAAGTGACTACACCGAGTTCTGTATTCAAATATTTTTCTGCCTCAGCTTCAGGGTTTGATTTCCCCTGTGCGAAAATTAGTAAAGCCAGGGGCTCCAGTCCTTTTCTTCTGGCTTCAGATGCACGGGTTTTACGTTTTGGCTTGTAAGGAAGGTAAATATCTTCCAATGCGGTGATATTTACTGCGGCATTTAGCTGTTCTTCGAGTTCAGGTGTTAATTTTCCCAATGAGGTCAGCGCCTTCAATATCGCATCACGGCGCTTATCCAATTCCCGTAACTGCTGAAACCTGTCACGCACCGCAGCAACCTGCACTTCATCCAGACTTCCTGTTGCCTCTTTACGGTAACGCGAAATAAAAGGTACCGTTGCGCCCTCATCTAATAATTCAATAGTTGCAATAACCTGCTTTTCAGCTACAGCTAGTTCTACAGCAATAATTTTTGAGTGATTACTCATGTAATTTGATGTTTAATGGATATAAAACAAAAAAATCCCGCGGGGCTGAGCCAACGGGATTTATATTATCTTTTATAAAGATAGCTTATTTTGCTACGTACATTACTTCTTTCACAGCTTTGATAACACGTTCTGCGTTTGGTAAGCTGGCAGCGATCAATGTTGGCGCATATGGTAAAGGCACATCAGCACAAGTGATGCGCAATACCGGAGCATCTAAATGATCAAATGCATTTCTCTGTACATTGAAAGCAATTTCAGAAGAGATAGAAGCCAATGGCCATGCCTCTTCAACGATTACCAAACGGTTAGTTTTCTTAACCGATTCAATGATGGTAGCGTAATCAATAGGACGTACAGTACGTAAATCGATCACTTCTACATTTATTCCTTCTTTTGTCAATTCTTCCACTGCCGGATTAACAACGCGTGTAAGCATTTTTCCAAAAGTAACGATAGTTACATCAGTACCTTCTTTAACTACTTTGGCTTTTCCGATTGGAATGTAATATTCATCTTCAGGAACTTCACCTTTATCACCGTACATCACCTCAGATTCCATGAAAATAACCGGATCCGGATCAAGGATAGCTTGTTTTAATAATCCTTTAGCTTCGTAAGGCGTTGAAGGGATCACAACTTTTAAACCCGGGCAGTTTGCATACCAGTTCTCAAAATTCTGAGAGTGTTGTGCACCTAACTGTCCTGCGTTACCTGTTGGCCCGCGAAATACGATCGGCATAGGGAACTGGCCACCGCTCATAGATAACATCTTAGCAGCACCGTTTATAATTTGATCAATTGCAACCAGAGAGAAGTTAAACGTCATAAACTCTATGATTGGAACTAATCCATTCATTGCAGCGCCGATACCAATTCCGGTAAAACCAAGCTCAGCAATTGGCGTATCAATGATACGTTTGTCGCCAAACTCATCAAGCATACCCTGACTTACTTTATATGCACCATTGTACTGCGCAACTTCTTCGCCCATTAAGAAAACGTTTTCGTTCTTACGCATCTCTTCGCTCAAAGCTTCACGCAAAGCTTCTCTAAATTGAATCTCTCTCATTGTATATTCAAATGTTAACTGCCGGCAAATATAACTATTGTAACTTAATTATAAAGTAGTGTTTTGATTACATTAATTCCTATTGACCGCAAAGCGACAAATATGGACAGTATTTACAGTTATCAGGCAGTGTAGTATGTATAAATGGTGTTTGTGGATTAAATAATTCTTCTAATTTTTCTTTCATTAACTGGCTAAAGTTCAGTTTTAACCCTTCCAAATGCTCTGCCTGCAAATGAATCCTTTTTCCGCGGGTCTCCGAAAAGTGAAATAAGGTCCCTTCTTTACGCATTTTCCGGATCAGATACAGGTTAGGTTCCATATGGGTAATTCCCCTCGCCTGTTCATAAACGTAGGTATAAAACAGCGTTTGAATTAAGGCTTTATTCTGCTTATCTGTGGTGGTATCAAAAATATCTCCCAGGGAAGAGAACTGGAGTTCATCGCGACCAGTTTTATAATCCACTACTCTTGTTACCCCATCTTTCTGATCTATCCTGTCAATGATTCCATGGAGGGTTACGCTCCGCTGTTCACCATTTATAGTGATGGCAAACATGATTTCATCTTTATTTTCCAGTCCGAGGATAGTAAAGGGAGCTTCCTTCTCATCATGATCAAGGATCACATTAGCGTATTCCATTACAATAGCCAGTACGACCTGCTGCATGCCATTGTGCAGCACTACCTGTTCCTCGTTATCGAACATTACTTTTGCAAAAGCGATTTCACATAAGCGTTTGAGGTGTTTTCGATGTGCGACTATCCGTTCGGTGGTGATGTACGCATTTTCGGCCTTAAGCTCCTCGTAGAACTTTTCCAGTACATAATGCAACATGGATCCAATATTATTGGCTTCCAGATTTTCTGCCAGTGCTTCAGGTTCTCCGATTTTAGCAATGTACTTGTAGAAAAACTGCACCGGGCAATTCATATAAGTAGTCAGGGCAGTCGCCGATAACCGTGCGGAAGGATCCTGCCCATCGAGATAAAGATGTAAACGCTGCAGTACTTCACCTTCTTTTTGAATGTCCTTATGAACAGGGTGCTCCGGACTAACGGCCTGCGACTGATCAAAATACTTAAAGGTATAGCCACTTTCAAACTCGAGCTGACGAAGAAAGCGGCTGGGTTCTCCAGTTGTATTGTCGTCGGACTGGCCATTATAGACCAGTGTTACCTTACGCGAACGCTGTAATAAGCGATAAAACATATAGGCAGAAATGGCATCCTGGTTTTCAATTACCGGCAATCCGTAAGCTCTTCTGATACTATCAGGAATAAAACTTGGAGAAACACTGACCTGCGGCAGAATCCCTTCATTTACGCCTAATATATATACATGATCAAAATCAAGACTCCTGCTTTCCAGCAATCCCATCACCTGCACACCTTGTAGAGGTTCCCCCGTTAGCGGAACTGCAATACCCTGTACTGCTTTCTGGATAAGGGAAAGAACAAATGGCAGCGGCAGGCGACCAGCAAATTCAGTCAATGTATCATGCAAACGGTTCAGCTCTTTTATGGTAGCAATAAATAAATCTACTTCAGTTTGTTTGAGAGTTTGTTCTTCCAGCTGCTGCTCGAGTACCATTTTAAAGATCTCCTGCAGGTTTACTATCGCAGCCGATCCGGTAATTGTTTTACTGAAAAACAATTCCGGCAATGCCCCTGCACGTTTTAACAGGGGAAGATCAACTTCAATCAGCTGCCCGCTTAAGATTTCCTGATGTAAACCATTACGTATTTCCTGTGGAATACCTACCAGTGGGTGCGACAAAAATGCATCTACTTCCCGGTGGTAAACGGTGTCTTTTTTACCACTGGCTAATTGTGATTGTACGGTAAGCCAGATATCGGCCAGTCCAAAAATTGAAGAAGCCAGAAGCGGATATCCCATGGTCACATTCAGGCTGACCTTATTTGTAACTTCCTTACTGGTATAATGTGTGGGTATAGTTTGCAGTACGGGCAGCAGCAGACTCTCATCTGCAAGTACCAATGCGATTTTACCAGCATTGTCCTGGGCTTCCAGCATGCTGTAATCTTCATGGAGTTCTTGTTGCAGGATCTTTGCCTGTGCAGTCTGCCCTTGAGTTTTATAGACTTTAACCTCTTTTTTAGCGGTTTTGATAAGCGGCCGGCTTGCCCCAAGCGCATTCGGCAGCGAGAGTCGCTGTATATTTTTCCGGAGAAATAATCCTGCTTCCTGGGTATCATCCTCCATATAATAGCTATCCGTATCAAAGTAAAACAGTGCACGCTCTTCTTCGTTCCAGCGTTTAAAGATTACGGCCTCTGCGTTACTTAATGCATTAAAACCGGCGAAAACCAGTTTTCCTTTTTCAAAATCATCAATAAAACCAGGTTTTTCTGTAGTGCCCATTGCGAGCTTACGGTATACATGCGCCATAGAGGTCTGCCCCTTTGCCCTTAACGCTTCATGGAAACCCCGGTATAATTTCGGCATTCTGCGCCACATCCGGATAAACTGCTCCTGGTGATTTTTCTGTTTGCCAGTAGAAAAGGAAGTCCAGAACTGCTCCAGAAAAGCCTGCTGCTCTGGCGTAAGGTGCTGGAAATCTTTTTCGATGACTGCAATATCTTCCAGTTCCTCAAATAATTTCTCTGCATTGACCAGATCATTATCAATCTGGGCGAAGTCGCCCAGGATAATCCTTGCCACCGGATAAAAAACATCGGGGTTGATTTCTTTAGCCCCCTCCTCTTTCAGCAGTTTATTGTATTGCTGTAATAAAGTAAAAAATTGCGTAAAACCATCCGCCACCTGCAGATCTGTCGACAGCGCAAAAAACTCCTGTATCGTGAAGAACGAGGGACTCCAAAAGGGTTTTCCTATCGTTTGCGCCAAATGGTGCTGTAAATAGGCAACTGGTCGTTTATTATTAAATACGATCGCCGCATTGTGCAAGTCTTTACCTAAACGTTCTACCAGATCTTCGGCAACTTCTTTTAAAAACGCTTTCATGATTAAACCAAGATCAATTCGCCACTCTGGGCATAAAATAAATAAGTGCTCACCTTTGGATAGCCCATTTGCTGTAACAGGTTCCGGTAACCGTGCACCTGTACGATATGGCTTCTGCTTTGCTGCTTCGTAAACTTATAGTCGATCACCGCCACCTCATCTTTTAAGAACAATACCTTATCCGGTCGGTAACTTTTACCGGAAATATCTATGATACTTTTCTCATTGACCGACTGAATACTGTTCTTTAATAAATCCTGCAGGGCTTCATGCTGTAGCACGTTCATTGCCTGAGTCCTGAAAAATGGTAATTCCTGCGCTTTAAAAAGACCATCTGCCAGTAAATCTGCCAATACATGATCAATATCTTCTATATCCGCAGCAAGGGCCAGAATTTCATGCAGCACATTTCCTTCTCTCCCTGCTGTATTATTGAGCAGCATGTCTATTTCTCTTCTCTTCAGGTCAATATTGAACACCTCACTTAAACGATCTGAGGTAGGGTATTCCTTTAAACTGATTAATTCAGGCTTATTGGATACCGGCGAACCGCCCGAAACCTTTTTCACTACTTCTTCATCTACCAGAAAACGTCCATCTTCTGAAAGCTGTTCCTCCAGTATTTTGATGAGCAGATCACCAATAGTGCTGATACTATCTGCTTTTTTACCCAGGCAGCTGATATATAAATATTCTTTTGTTCTAGTAGTGGCTACATATAACATATTCAGCGCATCCATATTGTTATACAGAAGTTCTTCGTAATAAGGGATAGCTACCGTGGAAGCACCCAGGCTGGAATTATATTTTAAGGGGATGCTTTGCAACTGATGATAAGGAGTATTGGCAGCCGGCACCCAAAATATCGTATTGATTTTACCATTGATATCCCAGTTACAAAATGGAATCATGACTACTTTAAAAGCGAGTCCTTTGGATTTGTGGATGGTAATTACCTGTACCGCATCTGTGCTTTCCGAAGAAGGCAGCGTTTTACGCCCACCCTCCTCTTCCCAATACTTAAGAAAGGAGCTGATTCCTTTTTCTCCCTGCCGCGTGATATTTCCAGCAAGGTCTCTCAATGCAAACAAATACGGAAGATGGTCAGCATGCTGTTCCTGATTCAGCCCATAGGCCACGATCAATTTTTCCAATAGTTCCGGCAAAGGCTGCTGCATCCAGCTGCGCCATTGCTGGCAGAGCTCCGGCGGTAAAACCTCCGTTAATTCTTCTAATGGTTTACTTTTCAGATTAAACAGCGATGCCGGGTCTAATGTTCTTTTCTCCAGCTGCGCATATAAGCTGATACAGTTTGCTTTATATAGTGCTGTATTGGATGGCATTCCGGCCATGACCATCAGCGTATCAATTAATATCTTTACTGAAGTATTATTAGCAATCAGCAGGGCTTCGCCCGAGATGACGTTGATATTGTTTTCCATCAGCGCATCAACTACTGCAATAGCTTCCGAGTTGGAGCGTACAAGTACACATACATCACCAGCCTCATAACGTTTTTCTACTAACAACAAGCGGTTTAGTGTTTCCACTGTTCGCCGCAAGGCTTCTGCTTTGAATCCTGTTCTATTTAATGCAGCTCCGTTTTCATCCGTTTTGAGCACATTGAAATCTATCGTTCCGCCTGATGCTGTTTTGGGTGTGACCTTTTGTTCTGCCTCCCCATACACATCAGTGATGATGTGATTGAAGCCTTTCTCTTCCCACCAGTGAGTTAAAGGCAGATTTTCAAACTGCTCTTCAATAGTCTGATTGATATTTCGCTGCATCAATATTGGCAGTGCCCTGAACAGCATATTATTGAAATTGATAATATGTTCAGTACTCCTGTAGTTCTCTTCCAGATTGGCATCCGTAACGTAAGTAACACCAATATCTTTTTTTGCCTGCTGATGTAAAATGTTCCAGTCGCCATTACGCCAGCGGTATATCGACTGTTTCACATCTCCTACAATCAAATGGTCGATCAGTTTACCATTTGCTTCGGCCATGGCATTTTTCAATAAAGGCCTGAAATTACCCCATTGGTTAGACGAGGTATCCTGAAATTCGTCGAACAAAAAATGTCTGTACCTGCTTCCGGTTTTTTCCCAAATGAAAGCCGGGTTATCATCATCCTCTCCTGTGATCCCTTTTAACAAATTCTGTGCATCACTGATGAGCAGACTTCCGCTTTCTTCCCGGTAAGTCTTTAACAACACGGCCATCTCCTGCATGAGTCGCAAATAATACAGATTTTTATTAAATGCCTGGGCAAGAATATATTCTGGTAACCGCTCTACATAACTTAGATTCAGCTGACGGATGATTGGATTCAACGAGTCATATAAAGACATATCCGAACCAGGCTTAAACCATTCATCAGGTTCATCAATAAGTTTGGTTAGGCTCTCCATCTTATCTATATCTCCGGCGGCAATCTTTTTCAGGTTATTTAACGGCGACCTTGATTTACCCTTTAAGTGATCGGGATTGATGCTGGACGTCTCGAATATCTCTGTCGCTTTCGCAGAGAGCTGTCCAATCATCTCTTCAAATGACTGGATGTGTTTTTTCGTCTCCTTACCATAACTTGCAAAGAGTTCATCCAGATTGGTATGTTGAATGAGATCTTGAATGGCATTATCAAAAGGCTGATAACGTTCTTTAAATATTTCACCTGCCAGATCTGTTAGTTCTGTCCGGTAATTCCAGCTGATATTATTATCGATCCGGTCCAGTGCCAGATCAATGATCCATGCCAGTAGATTAGGATTATGATCCAGTTGCTCATCAAGCTTGTCTGCCAGCTCATTTTTCACCTTATCGAAGTTCATCTCCAAAGTGTAACCAGAGTCCAGCCCTAGTTCAAACGCGAAGCCCCGGATAACCTTCTGTACAAAACCGTCTATCGTACTGACCGAAAAACGGCTATAATCGTGTAAGATCCGCTTATATATACGGGCCGACTTTTCCTGGAGACTTACAAAATCCAGATCCGGATGCGCATTCAGTACCAGTGTGCGGTAGGCTTCTACCTCCGGGTCTCCGGTGGCAAAACCCTTTAACACTTCCATAATCCGGGATTTCATTTCCTCCGTTGCCTTATTGGTGAAAGTTACTGCAAGAATTTCTCGGTACTTTGTTTCACCTGAAAGCAGCAGGGTAAGATAATGTGCCGTTAAACTAAACGTCTTACCAGAACCTGCTGAAGCTTGTAATATTTTTAGCGGTTGAGCCATAATATGTTTTAATAAACCTATTCTCCGTCACCATATCTAAAAAACTGACTTACCGTTACAGGTAATTTCCCTGTAGGCGTTAATTGGTTTTTTATGACAGCAGCGGCAGCTTTTTGCATAAAGTCTTCCTTTTGGTAAGCCACAACGAGCGACTTACTCTTTTCAATCCCTGTTAAGGCCGACAGGTTATAAGGGTTGGCGAACAGCGCGAAAACTGCATTCTTGAGAGACATGTCTCTGATCATCATTTTCAGATCCTGACTGAGTACAATTCCATTTCCGGGCCGCGTACGTGTATCATGGATACCTATTATCACCTGATCAAACATATTCAGTTCCCGCAGTACCTTTGCAACAGCATTGGCATTGGCAGTTTTATCCAGTGTAAATAAGGTGGAGTTTTTATAGAATCCGCTCAGTTCACGCTGAAATGTGGTCACCTCTGGTGTACCGATACTGATAATAGCAGTTCTTTTATCCACTGCCAGCGCTTTAATTGCACCCAGCCCATTCAATAAAGTCATCGATGCATCAGCCAGCTGCTGCTGCAGGGCCATACTTTCAGGTCGGTTAACTTCTGCCTGTACATTATATTCATTGATGGTATCCCGCAGATTTACACCAGCCCAGTATTTCGCCATCAGAATTCTCCTTACACTGGCATCAATCTGATCCATGCTGATCCGCTCTTCCCTAACTGCATGCCTGACTAACTTCACTGCTCTTGCACTGTTTTCAGATAGCTCCAGAATATCATTACCGGCAATTACGCCTAAAACATCAGCTTCTCCATCTTTAAAGTTCTTCACTACCCCCTTCATCTCCATCGCATCAGAAACAATCAATCCTTTAAATCCAAGTTCTTCACGCAAGATGCCTGTTACTATTGGCCTGGATAAGGTAGAAGGTAAATTAGGTGTATTATCCAGTGAAGGAATATTCATATGCGCTATCATTACTCCGGCCGAACCTTCCTTAATCAATTCCCGAAAAGGGTAGATTTCTAAACTATCTAGTCTTGCTTTGGAGAAGTTAAGCTGTGGAAGGTCATAATGAGAATCTACATCCGTATCGCCGTGCCCTGGAAAGTGTTTAATACTCACCAGCAGTCCGCCGTCCTGCATTCCTTTCATATATGCCGCAGCTTTAATCGCAACGTTGTATTTGTTCTCTCCGAAAGACCTGTAATTGATGATCGGGTTTTTGGGGTTATTATTGATATCTACATCAGGCGCAAGGTTCATGTGCACCCCGATTCTTTTAAAATCCTTCGCTACCTCCAAACCCATTTTGTAGATCAGGTTTTTATCTTGTATGGCGCCTAGTGCCATTTGATAGGGATAAGAAATGGTACTGTCCAGGCGCATACCTAGTCCCCATTCTCCATCGGTAGCAATTAGTAAAGGCGTACGTGCACGTTTCTGATAGCTATTAGTCAGGATGGCCTGCCTTCCTGGTCCGCCTTGAAAGAACACCAGTCCACCGATACGCTCCCTGCGGATTACGCGGCCAACTGAATCTTCATAGGCCTTTCCTTTATTGGTATGTGCCCTTACAAAAAACAGCTGCGCTATTTTTTGGCGTCTGCCCATTTTATTAAAAACAGAATCTACCCATGCATTGGGTTCCTGTAAAGTCTGTATGTATGATTTCTGTTGTGCATTTACTGAAAAAACAGTTGATGCGAGTAAAATGGTAAGTATGGAAAAGTGCTTGTGGATCATGTAAAACAATATGTTGAAGATCAAAGTTAATCAAAACTGGTTAAGCTGGGTAAAATGACCCTTTTAAATTCAGTGATGGTTAAAAAGAGCAGAGATAATTAAGGCACACCGTTAATTGTATCAAATTTGATACACATCATTAGATAGACTTTGCATTACTGCTAAAGCAGAATATATTTCAAAAAACATTTATAACAAACTGTTAATCAGCTATTATTACAAATTTTGCCTGTATAAGTCATAGGAATAATGAAACTGGCACATTTCTTTCAATGCCCTCCCCGTTAACACAAATGAGTTGAGACAGCTAAGCATAAAAAACCATAACGTGAAGCATGTTTCTTAACCTTAACAAAAAACATATGAAAAAGATATTTATTTTGGCAATAGGCCTTTTTGCAGCTACGGCAGCAAGCGCACAGGATAACATTAAATTTGGTGTAAAAGCAGGTTTAAACGTTTCAGACATTATCAAAGGCGACGGGAATAATAACTTTGATACCAAGACAAAATTAGGCTTTAATGCCGGTGTTACTGTGGAGATTCCTTTAATTGCAGGATTAGCTTTTACACCAGAAGTTTTATACTCACAAAAGGGATATAAGCAGACTGCTACATTTGGAGAATTTACCCAAACTACCAGTTTTATAGACGTACCTATTCTTGCAAGTTTCAGACTAGGTAGTGCATTTAACATAGTTGCTGGTCCACAGGTATCATTTTTACTATCTACTAAAAATAAATTCGAAAACAACTTCGGTACTGTAGAACAGACTAGTGTTGAAAACGATTCAGACAGATTCAAGAAAAGTCTTGTGGGTGGTTTAATCGGTTTCAGATATGATGTAAATCAGAAATTTGATATCCACGGTCGTTATGCATTAGACTTCCAGAAAAATAATGAGAATGGAACTACGACTACACCAGAATTCAGGAACCAGGTGTTCTCTGTAGGTGTAGGTATTAAATTCTAAAATAATATTCCATGCCTATGGAAGACTTAACCCTGACGCTGTAATTAGTGTCAGGGTTATTTTTTAAAACATAAATCTATACAGTCTGTTATTTATCTATCTACGACGCTTGGTTCATTACATAAACGAAAAAATACAGTTATGAAAAATCAACAAGATTCAAAGCACACAGCAAACGGACAAGGTAATCCTACCGCTGATCGTGCACATCATGATGTGAAAAATGATAAAAAACAACAGGGAATAACAAATGCAGGTGGTCAGCGTTCTGACCAGACTTCAAATAAAGACAACGAGCGAAAACGCGGAGAATAGTCTTTTAAAAATAAAACGAAGCCTCTTCCTTAATCCGGTAGAGGCTTTTTTATTTAAAGATAGTCTACAATTGAAAAGCCGCTGTCAAATAACCTAATGATTTTAGAGAGACTTACGGAGCTTTATGTCGAACGGCACAGCAACTTTCCTGCTTTCAACATCAAAAAGACATTCAGCTGCAAGTTTGCCCATCAATTCAAAGTCAGTAGAAATAGTTGTTATTCCATCCAGGATGACACGTTTTAGCGGTGTCTCGTTATAAGATATCAAGCCTATATCTTCACCAACCTTATATTGAGTATCCGTTACTTTTTCTATAAACTGAACCAGATGTTCTTCTAGTAAGAAGATATAAGCCTGTCTACTTTGCAGCGTACAATCTTTCACCTCATGGAAGATATCAACTTTAAAATCGTACCGCTGACAAAATCTTTTAAATCCAACAGACATCTCAGATGAAAAGTAGATATGCTCAGGAATAACCAGGATCAGATGTGAATACTGTGTCAAACGGTTCGCCAGCATTTCCAATGCTGTATAAATATCACCCTCAAAATCTTCGTAAACTGCAGAGAAATCTCCCCTTACCCCTTCAACTAACTTGTCGATCAGAACCAACTTCTCTTTAGGGATAGCATTTAGCGGTTCAGAAGGACAGCCTGCGATATCAGAAAAATGTGGTATCACTACTATTTTCTCATATTGCTCCTGCTTTTCCAGCAGAAGCTTGTTAAAGAGATTTACATCATTATTATAAATCACAAAATCTACCTCTGCCCGCTCCCCCAATGCAGCTGTAAAAGATTCATAGATCAATTTTTTATGGTCACTTAACTGATTGAAGAGCAAAAGTACTTTCAGCTGTTCACCAGAATGCTGCCTGGTGATAAAAAAACCCTTGCCATGAGCGGAAGTAATCACTCTTAATTTCTTCAGGTGGTTGTATGCCTTTTCTACAGTATTTTTAGACAATTCCAGCATAGCACACAGATCGTGTATGGAAGGGAGCTGATCTCCGCTGACAATTTTTCCGCCATCAATGCCGACTACAATAGCTTTCATGAGTTGCCGGTATTTGGGCATCATGGAACTATTGTCCATTGATAAGCCTTTGATATAATTATTCATCGCAGATAACTATTGAATGATATCCAGCAACCGGACCTCACAGATCAACGTTGCACCTGGCGGCACATCTTTGTATCCTTCCTTACCAAATGCAAGCGCAGCCGGGATATAAAGAACCCACTTTGCCCCGACAGGCATCATTACGACTGCTTCCTGCATTCCTGGCATCGCTTCATCCAACTGATGTATCCAGGGTTTATCAATAAAAGTGTCGACGATCTTAGTACCATTGATTAATGAAAGATTGTAGTGAAGACTTACTTTATCAGTATTCGAAGGTTTCTGACCATCTCCTTCTTCAATTACTTTGTACTGTAATCCAGAGGAAGTAACAACTATATCTTTTGATACTTTATTTTTTTCTAAAAAAGCTTTGCACTCCTGAGCTGTTGGCAGCGGTAATGCTGCAGCCGGAGTTGAATTATCCTGATTTTGCGCTTGTGTATTTAAAATGCCGGTTAGGAATAAAGTTGCGGTCAGTATGATCTGAGTAAATTTCATTTGGGTTTGTTTTATTAAACAGTTGATATTTCAACAGCTATCTCCTATCCAAAAAAACTCATTTATACAGCAACAGGGCAAACATACCCGCGCTGTCTCCCACTATTGGTGACCTTACAGGGTCAAATTAGAATTCAGTGGTTTCCCTAACTGTAAAGCCGGTAGTCATCCGCCCCATCTGAATTTCATATTCTCCGGCTTCTACTACTTTCTTATTGTTCAGGTTGATAAAGCCGAGTTCTTTTATGGGTAAAACAAAGGTCAGTGTTTTCGCTTCTCCAGGCTCAAGACTGATTTTTTCAAATCTTCTCAGTCGTTTTACGTCAGGCGTGATGCTAGCGTAAAGCTGCCGGGAAAAAAGCATAACTACTTCCTTACCGGCTACTGATCCTGTGTTTTTGACCGCCACAGTTATGGTTAGGTTTTCCGTTGCTTTAAAGACTGATTTACTAATGCTGAAATTTGTATACTCGAAACTGCTATATCCGAATCCTGAACCAAAATTGAACTGGGGATTGTAATTGGCATCATCCGATGGTTTATGGATATAGTTGATTAAGGAATTAACTTCCCTTGGATAAGTATAAGGCAACCTTCCGGAAGGATTAACCTTACCCATTAAAATATCAGCCAAAGCATCTGCTCCGAAATTACCAGGCAGGAATGTCTGTAATATTGCCGACGCAAAAGGCTCTATTTTATTGATAACCCTTGGTCGACCTTCATTCAAAATAAGGACAATTGGTTTTCCCGTTTGGGATAATTCTTCCGCAAGACGCTGCTGATTCTCTGAAAGATTCAGATTATTCAAGTTTCCCGGTGTCTCTGTATAACTGTTTTCACCCAAACAAAGAACAATTACATCAGCTTTTTTCGCCGCTTTAACGGCAGACTTGATATCAGTCTCCTGATCCTGATTGAAATTCCCCTCCTTCAGATAACTGACTCCGGGTACATAACTCACATTGTCTTTTCCGAATCTGGTTTCTACAGCCTCCAGCATGGTATGGTAATCATGGGCATACTCATCTGTATTTTCGCCCTGCCAGCTATAACTCCAGCCACCATTAAGCGATCTCATTATATTCGCATTTGGTCCGCATATCAGAATCCTGCTTCCTTCTTTTAAAGGCAATGCACTGTCTTTATTTTTCAGTAGCGTGATTGATTCGGCGGCTACCTGATAAGCACTTTGCTGAAAAGCTTTACTTCCGAATTTAGGGTAGTCCTCCAAAAATGTATTCGGCCTGTTAAACAGGTCCAGTTCAAATTTTACAGTGAGTATTCTGCGCACCGCGTCATCAATCCGGCTTACAGGCACCTTGCCCTCTTTTACCAGTGCCATCAGATTTTTGCAGAAGCTTTTGTAATCGTAAGGAATCATAGCCATATCTATTCCTGCATTAATGGCCAGCATGATGGCCTCCTTTTCATTTTTTGCTACCCGGTCTCTTTTATATACATAATCAATATCATTCCAGTCGGTCACTACAAAACCGGTAAATTTTAGTTCATTTTTCAGGATGTCTGTCAGGATATGTTTATTGACATGCGTAGGAATTCCGTTGATCAGTGCAGAATTGACCATGACTGTTTTAGCACCGGCTTTGATTGCCGCTGCAAATGCTGGGAGATGGTACTCTCTTAAATAGTGTTCCGGGATCCAGGCATCTGTACGATCCTTTCCCGATTTAGGATCTGAATATCCCATAAAGTGTTTTAAAGTAGCAACTACCTTTTCTCTGCTGCCAAGTGGCTGCTGATAGCCGTTCAATGCAGCAAGCCCCATTTCCTTCACCAGGTAAGGATCTTCTCCAAAGCCTTCCCATATACGTGGCCATTGCGGGTTAACGCCAAGATCAAGAACGGGAGAAAAATTCCATGGTATACCGGCTGCCCGGGCTTCGTAAGCTGTAATTGTTGCCGCCTCTTTTACCAAATCCCTGTTAAAAGTTGCCGCCTGCCCAATCTGTTGTGGAAATAACGTAGCGCCATTTACATAATTGACACCATGAATATCATCCAGACCGTACAGCACAGGAATCTTTAATCTTGTTCGTTTTGCTTTCTCCTGAATGTCTAACATATACTTATTCCATTCGCCCGCAGAGAATAACTTCCCAGGCACTACGTTCAGCACAGATCCTACTTTATAGTTTACTATTGCATCATTAAGAACCGCAGTATCTGCCGTTATCTGTGCCATCTGTCCCACTTTCTCTGCAAGTGTCATCTTCTTTATCAGGACAGCAACTTTCTGTTTAATAAGGGCATCCTGTGCCTTAAGACAATTATCTTGAGTAAATAAGATGATGAAATTACAGAGTAAAAAAGAAAGAAGTAGTTTTTTTTGAGAGCTCATAAGATGATTGATGAGCCGCAAATGTAATTGTGGGTATGCAGAGAACTTTCATTTACTGTCTGCAAAAAGGAATTCAAATTATCAGGAAAAGTGTAAAGTGTTTATTGCTTCTACTGCTTCGCCATAGGTTGCCCTAAAAAGCCCATTATCATTTGTTGTACCTTCAATTGTTAATTGCTGATGATCGTATTTATCTAAAATGTCAAGGGCATATGCGTAATCCGTAACCACTTTCAGAAGTCCTGTTGCTTCATCAGAAGTCAGCTCTTTACTTTCTAATACATTACTTAAAAGGTTTACCGCACTTTTTAAACTGGCCAATTGATCTGTCTGTACTCTTAAACGTTCTTCATTTACAGAATAACCTTTAATCAAATATTCCTTTAAGATACCATTTGCCCAGATACGGAACTGTGTTGCCCTAATTGAATTCACTTTATAGCCGATAGAAAGAATCATATCAAGGCTAAAGACATCCAAAGTTCTTTTTATTTCCCGGCCTCCTTCCTTTTGAACTGTTTCCATTTTGGAAACAGTTGAAGTATCAAGCTCCCACTTTTGAAAATGTTACTAATATGCTTACTAATGGCTGGAACTCTGGTGCCAAAAACTTCAGCAATTTGCTTTTGGGTCAGCCAAACAGTATCATTTACCAATGTGACTTCAATAGCTGGCAAACCATCATCGGTTTTATAAAATAATATTTGGTCTGTAAACATGATGAATGGTTTTTGATGGTGAAAAAATAAATTATTCTGCTAATGTAATCCCGTTTAAACATTAATTGGTTAAAATTTATTCGTTTCTTTTCCAACATAGTCAAATGAGATGAGGTTATTCAGTATGATCTTGCCTGGTTTTGATTGTACCGCCTCAACAATTTGCAGAAGCTTTCAATCGGCACAAGTTAATAAGTATAATAGTGTAAGTAATCTTTGATTAGTACGCAATTATGAACTGAGCGTTCTTTAAAACCATAAAAGCGCCTTGGACATAAAGTTCAAGACGCTTTTATAATTACTTTGCTTACTCGCGGAGAGAGAGGGATTCGAACCCTCGATACCCTTTTGAGGTATACACACTTTCCAGGCGTGCTCCTTCAACCACTCGGACACCTCTCCATTCGGGGTTGCAAAAGTAGTATTTTTTTTGATTGTTAAAGCAAATTAATCAATTACTGTAACTTTCAGCATGTTTGTTTTTCCTTTGATTTCCATTGGAACAGCAGCAGTGTTAATCAGGATATCTCCTTTTTTAATCAACTTGGCTTTCACCAGTTGTTCATTCACTTCTGCAATCGTTTTATCAGTACTTTCAAATGCATCGTAGAAGAATGCCTGTACACCCCATACTAAACTCAAAGTATTGATAAGACCTCTGTTATTAGTAAAGATATAAGTCAATGCTTCTGGTCTGTGGCTTGAAATCTCAAAAGCAGTATAACCGCTCACCGTTAGAGAAACAATACCTACAGCACCTGTTTGTTTAGCTAAGAATACAGCTGAATCACAAACTGCGTCACTTAAGAAAGTGTCAGATTTTGATTTCAGGTGTTTATCAGCATTGAAAGGATAGTTGTTTACTTCGATGTTCTGAATAATTTTCTGCATGGTCTCGATAACGATCAGTGGAAACTCTCCAACTGATGTCTCACCGCTAAGCATTACTGCATCAGCGCCATCCAATACAGAATTCGCTACGTCATTTACCTCAGCACGTGTTGGTCTCGGTGTAGTGATCATACTTTCCAGCATTTGGGTAGCAATGATAACTGGTTTAGATGCCGCACGACATTTCTGAACAATCATTTTCTGCAACAAAGGAACTTCTTCCATTGGCATTTCCACACCAAGGTCTCCCCTTGCTACCATGATACCGTCTGAAACTGCGATGATCTCATCAATGTTAGCAATAGCTTCAGGTTTTTCGATTTTAGCGATTACCCTTGCATGTTTGCCTCTTGCTTTGATGATTTCTTTCAATTCAACGATGTCGGCTGCATTACGAACAAATGAAAGTCCGATCCAGTCCACGTCATTTTCTAAAACGAATTCCAGATTTTTACGGTCTTCTACTGTTAGAGAAGGAATAGAAACCTTAGTATTTGGTAAGTTTACTCCTTTTCTTGAAGTAAGGATACCACCGTGAACAACTTCACAAACTACCTCATCTTCAAGGTTGGTTTCAATAACTCTCATTTGCAGTTTTCCATCATCTAAAAGGATGATTTCTCCTGCTTTTACGTCCTTAGGGAACGTAGTATAAGTGATATAAATACGCTCTTCATTACCAATACATTCTTTCGTAGTAATAATCGTACGGCTACCATTAACCAATTGAATACCACCATCCTGTACCATTCCGATTCTGATTTTCGGACCTTGTAAGTCAGCTAATATACCAACATTGTAATTGTGTTTTTTATTGATTGCCCTGATCGTATCCAGTACTTCCTGGTGATCAGCTTGTGAGCCGTGTGAAAAGTTAAGTCTGCAAACGTCAAGTCCTGCATTAAACATGCTGTATAAGACATCTGGTTTGGCCGAGGCTGGACCTAGCGTGGCTACGATTTTTGTTCTGGAATGAAAGGGTTTCATTTTGAGTTACTTTTATTTATTACTGACCAACAAAATGGGGATTTTTGATTGAAAAACCAATGTTAGTCTTGTTAATTCTGTTATTTAACTAATAATGTAAGCTTCAAATATAGTGTATTTAATACACCTTGCATATAAAATTTACATTACCAAATTCTCTCTGGACTTCAGTTTGACAGGATCAATCTGCGCAGCAACCTGAATATCAGGCAGTTTATTAAGACCAGTAAGGATGTAATTCAAATCTTCTTTATCAATATATGATTGGATTATCATAAAATAATCCACTTTATTCATTTCAGGAATTAAAAATCCTTCACTATTCCGGTTACTAACGATAAAAAAATCATTTTCTCCCTCCTCTGAACAAAAATAATATTTAGAAAAAGCCCTCGCCGGCTCATCAATATTGAAAAAAACCTCGTGGTCATCAGCTTTTTCAAAATTTAAATTTAGTCGTGTATTGATCTTATGACAGAAAACATAGTCCTTTAATGATGCTGTGATGGCGATTAGCACAAAATCCAGATCTAATGACAGTTTTAAATATGTTTTGTTCAAGGCAGATTGAATAGATTATTTTAAGATGCGAAATTATAAAACTATTTTTGCTTTCCCATTTCAAATAAAAACATTAAAATTGGTAGAGAAATAAAAACATTTGAAATGTGTCAGAATTTATTTTTCTTTGCACTGAATTATTTAACCCATTAAATTATAACATTATGTCTGATATTGCTTCAAGAGTTAAGGCTATTATCGTTGAAAAATT
>Ga0247807_10000539_pt1 | contig 23507 bp, 18 predicted proteins | sample UWRJL074202C1_FD_179931 | JGI IMG/M metagenome (GOLD analysis project Ga0247807, IMG submission 179931) | Plant litter microbial communities from Arlington Agricultural Research Station in Wisconsin, United States - UWRJ-L074-202C-1 | ecosystem: Environmental > Terrestrial > Plant litter >...
CCTATCGGGCTGGGGGTTTAGTGGGAGTCTATGGTACACATGGTCATTATGGGGATACGGAGATACAGCGACAGAGCCACGGGGAGTCTAGGCGTCACTCTTTTTTTCGGGTTAGGTTTCTAGCATTTTGCATTCATTTAGATATCAAATCAAATATATGATACAGCTCTACTTGTACATCCAAATTGTCGAGCCTTCTTCCAATCCGTTTTCGTGATAGCTTTGCACAATCATCTCGCTAACGCATTCTCGATCTAGAAAGAATTCGTCACCGAGTAAGTATCAGGGCTTGGCTAAACAACAGCTACTAGAACACTTGGGTGGGAGTAGAAGATTTCGAATGTGTTGATCAGCCGGTTGTTGCCAGCTGTAGTTGAGCTTCTTTGCATTCAACGATATTGATGCACAAGATAGCCGAAGGATTGGAGCCAAAGTAAGCTGCTGACACTTCGCAGGGAGGTATTGGAGGAGCTTCACTCGGTGACTATATAGCATACGTATAATGCAATTACACGTATCAATCAGTCCTTTAAAACACCAACATATGTAGTCTAGTCTTCTCGCAGCCGCCAACCACACTTTTAAATTGTGCTGTGAGACATGTTTATGGAGCGTACGTCCCAGACCACAGAGCCCCCTGTGATCAACTAACAAGATGCAAAACAATTGCTGTATCTATTAGTCATCTTCTTCATCATCGCTATCCCTAACAAAATACTTGGACTTAACGCCACTGGTCCTGGCAGACCTTCTCCCTGGTGGTGTGGCCGTCTTCTGCACGGTTGCTCTAGTACTAGATTTTCTGGTACTTTTCTTCGGCATGATCTCTGCCTCAGATTCCTCTATATCGGATGATTCGTCGTCGTCAGCCTCGTCGTACGAATCTTGAACTGAAAGCTTCTGTTTACGTTTGCCTTTCGTAGCAGGGGTTTCCTTTTTCGTGGTCGTTCTCAGAGGGGTCTTAGCTGGAGTTTTGACTTTGGAACCCTTGGTTAAGCCACGAGGTGGGCGGTCCTCCACAGGCAGAATGGAAGATACGGGGGAAGCTTTTTGCAGATCATCAGCATCTATTCCTGCATCTGCAGGTTCTTCCTCGTTCATAGTTGGGTGAGCAATTGCCACTTTCCCATTGCTATGCGACGTGGTTGAATGCTCATCGTGCTCTTCAACCACGAAACCTCCCCCGTCATCATCGTCATGCTTAGCAACAGGAAAGAACCCCGGCTTCCGTCGTTCATCTTCCTCAACGTGATACCCCTCCGGCAAGAACCCCCCCGCCATCTCCTCATCTCTCTCCGCCATTATTCTCCTTCTTGCTTCTTCCTCGGCATTCCGATCTTTTTTGCTGGTCCACGGATTCACTTCATCAGGCTTATCATCAAGCTCATCGCCGTACTCTTCTCTAACCTTTTCGATGATCCTCATACCCATCAGCATCTTTCGCCACATTCCCAGTGCAGCCTTTGTGCGCTTCTCATCTTCTTTCCTTAGACGCTCAACCTCGTCCTTCTCCCACTGATCCATCACTGTGTCATAGTGATCTTCTGCAATAACAACGCCGGTTATAATGGGAACGGCCATACGATGTCCAAATTCAAATCCTGTCACAGCTTCTGCGTAGTCGATTCCAAGGCGTTTACATATTTTCACAGTACCTCGTCGTGGTACGTGGGCGGCACCTTCAGGAAGCATGCTATCCACATACAAATCAATGTTACCAAAGTTATTCTTTGGTATAACGCCGTTTTCGATAGGCGGCGGGATGATCCAATCAGTCTGTTCGCGGGAAAAAAGACCTTGTAAAGGCTTCTCCCCACTGGCATGTTCCGCTTCTGCTAATTCGCGTCGACGGTTCGTCGTTGCGACACGGTACGGGACTCGTTTTAAAGGCTCTTCGCCTAGAATAGGAGCCCGTCCCTCTTTGTGCCATGTTTCCGTGCTCTTGCAACTTACGACATCCTTTCGCAGATATACATTCTCATCCACACTCTCCACACCTTTTCCCTTGATCGTGAATGTTTTTACAGGTTTCGCTCCAGCTCTCAAAGCTTCTTCTCGCTTAAAGTGTCGCTCTAGTACGAATTCCGTGGACGCTTTATATGACTGAAGTGTTTCTTTCCCTTCTTCAATTATTTTCTTTTCAGGCTTAACTGGTTTGAGGTCAGTGGCATCCTCGTGATCATCAATCTCCGTGTAAGGATAATTCTTGTGACCACGGGAATATCCACGCATGACGGACTTGAACCAGTCGGAATATTCATACCGCTTTACCTTTCCGTTACGACCATAGACAGGAACTTTTTCAATAGGCAGACGATAGCCCTTAGTTCGACCAGGCCATATGTGCTTTTTGAGGTAACGAGTGGTGACATCTTTTGCTGTCCCGTCAGAGGAGTGGCCGATAATGTAAGAGGTTACTTGTTTGGCTTTGTCAGACTTTCCGCCTCGGGGTTCAAACTTCTCAAGCCTCTTGGGATCCTTTGCAACCACATGAAGGACTACGGCATCGACAGGAGTATAGGTACTAGTCACAGGCGATAAAGCCTCTGTCCAATAATATGGGAAGAGCAGGTCCTTATCATATGGTAAGGATGGTTTGACTGTCTGCTTCGCAGGTGTTACATCGATGACAGACTCGTCGCTCGAGGAGTCATTTCCCTCAGATGCTGAAAGATCAATTGGTTCATCTTTTACGCCGCTTCCTTGTGACTTACGCTTTCCCGCATTCTGTAGAGGACTTTTAGCGTTTACTTTTGATTTCACTGCAGCTTTTCCTTTATTGCCCACCGGCCCTTCCTCCTCGTCATCTTCTTCATCCGATGAGTCATTGTCCACTGAGGGTTTTATCTGCTGCTGTTTCTTCAACTTCCGAGGGTTCTTATCAAAAGCCTCCTCAAATTGGCTCCACCCAAAGCCAAGAGGTTGCAGATTAGCCACCATCCTAGCCTCGATTCCCAAACCTCGTAATAACGCTGTAAACAGCTGCGCACCGACATCTCGACTACCTTCCATGCTTCTAGCATGTTGCATGAACTCCTCGAGCGAGGCAATATGTTCACCATGACGTTCCGGATCATGGACATCATCCTTGAAGCTTTTGAGCTCTTCATCAATGCGCTCCAGAGACATGTATCCAACTTTTCTCAACCCAGGCGCCGTGATTCGGAATCTTGAGCGCCAATATATGCGCAGTGCTTTAAGTAATCTCAGTAATGGATCTGAGCCGCTTGTGCTGCTAGTTGCATCTTCTAGACGCTTGGCCGCACTCCAGTCTGTTTGGTTTCTTGAGTTCTTCTTTTCAGGGTCCTTTCCTTTCGTCTTGCTTTTTACAGCAATAGCTTTCTCCTTTCCTTTCTTTGCTGGAGCTGACATTTTTCCTTTACCAACCACTCCACTTCTTTTTCTCCATATATCAACTTCTTTTGCTACACCTTTAGGCAATCCATCCACAAGAATTGACTGTAGCTCCCCATCACACAGCCATGAGTTTCGTACCGCGTTATGCCACATTAACATCTGTACATGCATTTGATGCGTAGCCAGCCGGATTCCCCTTTCAATCTTTGTAGGACCCTTCTTCAATCCTAGAGGATTCGTCAACGAAACCCTCGTTTCTTTCCTCAGGGTCAGCTCCAAGTCCGCGGTACCAACAGAACTTTGCCCAGATATTGCAGAAGTAGGTTGTAGTGCAGAAGGCGGATTCATCTGCACATCTACATCTTCGAACTCCATATCTTCGTCATCATCCTCCGAAATATCGGCATCATCGTATCGCTTCACATGTGGCACATCTTCAAATTCAACATCCTCATCTTCATCATCGTCGTCATCGTGTCTTATAGTAGTTTTACGTCGCTTCGCAACAGGCCCATCCTCAAACTCTTCATCCAGGGAGCTCAATTCGCTCGAACTGTCCCCTTCATCACCACCAAATTTCTCAAGTATCGCTTTAGCCCCACGACTCGATCCAGGCGTTGCATCCAGGTCATCAAAAAGCGTTGCTTTGCGCGGTGTCGGTTTCTTAGGTACGAGCTTACCTTTCGCCTTTGGTGTAGCTGTTTCTAATGGTCTGGGTTCGGGAGAAAGCAAATGTTTTCGGGGCAAAAAGGGTGGCATTTTGACGAATCTATCCCCACACCACAGAGGGACTGTCCTTTGACAAGTGCAAAAGAAAAGATGGCCGGCCTGGTTGTCAACTGTGAGTAACGCGAGACTTAGGACTTCTCGCGCACTCACGTGATTGATGAGGTCATCACTCCCAGCGTGTAAATGACTGTCTACGGTGCCCGTTGATAGGAGCTTGGCCCAAAGTAGTAATAGTCGACCACATCTCATAAGACCTTTCTATGAATATTTGTTACTTCTTATGATAGTAATAATCATCTTGTTTGCAAAACTTTGATCTCCAGCTTACTCAAAACTCGACCCTATCTTGAAACTGATATGGAACACATAGGCTGTTTCTCTAACTTGTAGGTCATAAAATATTAGTTTTGGACAGTTGTCAGTCAGATATATACTATTCGTTTATGTTACTGTATTGTACAGTACAAATAAAATTGATGTACTTAAACAGTGCTCACTGCGAATTTCATACTCTCAATATCTTCCTGGAGGTGTGAATGAGACGAGAGACAATGTAAGATAATGAATATTTGTCGACTTTGTTAGCCTTTCGTAGTGCGGAAGCCTCCCACAATTTTCAAAAACTTCCAGCAGCTTGTAAATGAGGACTAAAAGAACGGAAGGGCACTCAAGGTGCATCTCGTTATGATAAAAGAGGCTCATCGACGTTCTCAATCACCATATCCATGGTCATCTGCGGATTTGTGAATGACAGAATAATGGCCAATGAGGCATTTTCGCAAATCTAAACTTGTTTCTAAGGAGAAACATGTTAATATAATTATGTCACTCTGTTCTATGGACACTTTACCTTTCTTCCAAGGCCTTTACCAGGATATCCAAACTTTTCAAAGTAAGCCGTCATCTTCCCTTTTGGCTCTGCCTTGCTGCAAAAGAACCACTCGTATCTCTGCAAGAACGAGTCAATTTTCCTGATTGCTGTCGCCTCATCTTTTGCTTCGAGTTCTACCTCGCCAACACGGTGACCAAAGTCCGTAGAATCCAACATGACCTCAAATTCTGTATCTACACGCCAGGTCTCACGCGTCGTGACATACCGGCAAATACTTTTCAATCCAAAGTTGTCACCTGGTGTGGCAACTGAGAATCCTAGTTGAGTATACTTGCGTGCCATACTTGCAATCTCATTGACGTCTTTGGTTTCGTAGAAAGAGGAGCGAATAAAGTCGCCAGCTCGTCTTTTCTTCGCTTCCCATCTTCTATTGCGCCTTCGAATATAAATGCCGTTCCCTGAAAGATGATTGCAGAAATTAGAGTATTCGTCTTGGATGGTCTCGGTGTGCCAAAAGATCAAGGACCAGAACGGTTGGATGCCTTTGTTCTGGCAGAAAACAGGGTATCGTCGTGCGTTGTAAACGAACTTTCGCTCGATCTCGTATAGAGGCATAGTCGTATAAATTCAGATGAATTGCGTCTGCTATCTGACCGGAGATGTTTGCGTCAAGAATGGATAATGCAAAAATGATGAGACGTGATAAGTACTGAGGCGCTAGTAGCGCTAGCATTAGCGTATCGTGATGTCAATGCACGTGTTCTCGAAGAAATATAAATTTAGTCACTAGCAAAGATCCTGCCCCTAAAGCCGCATTGTGTACAGTCTCTCAAAAGTCCCAAAACTATGAGAAGTTTTATCATGAAATCCACAATAGCATCCTCACTTACTTTCCCAAACCTCTCTTGGACGTCATTTGCTCATCTCAAGACGTCATTAAAACTCCAATTCCTTGTTCACATGTCCCGCCTTACTCCAATCGTAGATTCCACCACGCTGCATGAAGCTTTTCTCATCCCAGTAAACGCTTTGCAAAGCGGGCGCTACACCCACCTCAAGTATCGACTTGGAGGGGTTGTTTCCCTTGTCGAGGAAGCGCATGTACTCGTCTAGGATGAGATAGGAGTCCTTCATGATATTGTTTGGTTCAGCCACAAAGCCAGTACAGTTTTCATGTTTGTCACAGAACTGCTGGAATTCCTCGTCTGTGATCTGGAATCGTCTGGCATCACGAAGTGTTGTATCAGAGTCATTCTCTCCGTTGACGATCAAGACCTGCATAGGTTAGTCTATAGTCTACCTTTCAGTGATGATGAATATCGTAAGTCATTACCTGAAAGCACTTCCAGCGAAACGGCTTGATCTGCTCAATGGTTCCTCGCATGTCTTCGTCAAAATTGTAGCGATTTATGACAGAGTTGATCTTGAACTTGATATCATATTTTTTGCAGAGCTCACGCAGTCGTGTGATGTGTTGCAGATGATCTCCCTTGCCACGGCCAATTTTGATGTTGGTACCTTCATTGAACGAATCGCAGGAGATGGCAATGATGTCGATGAACTTTCCATAAGTTTGGAGGAAGCGTTCGGTAACTTTGCTGCCATTAGTCACAATGGAGACGGATTCGATGCCGAGTTCGGTTTTGCAATATTCCGCCAGCTTTCCCACCATCTTTGGATATAGCATTGGCTCTCCACCAGCGAAGTTGAGCTTTATGTCACAGAATCAGCTTCGTCATCTACTAAGACCAAGACATATGAATATGATCTGAGAGCAGAACTACCTTTTTCATTCCAGCATTCTTCAGAAGTACCAGACCTTTCTTCGCGTCATTGAGTGGCAATATATAGGAGGTTTTTGCCGTATGGAAGCAGAAGCCACACTCGTAGTTACACCTACGAGTCAGGTGGTAGTTGACAGAGATAGGCACTGTTGTGGCGAATTCTGACTTGTAACGGCTCCAGAGATACAACCAGTAGAGAGAAGGAAGAGCGACAAAGCAGGCCATTACAAGGGAAATAAGATACATCATTGTGTTGAGCGCCATCAGGATCTGAGTTTTAGGACTAGGTATGAAATTGTTGCAAGAATATTGTTTTTGACACAGGAAGGATAGATTACTGTATGTGGAGTTATCTTATGTATTTCTCGACTTCTTAATGGCAAGCCATAGAACCAAAGGATAATCCAATCCTTTGCTTCCTCTGTAAAGCTCTTACAATGTCTTCAAAAAGAGTCAAACACAACTTTTGTGTTTCCAAATTCTTTGTTATTTGGAAGTCAAACTTGAACTGCCAAAGATGCATTGTATTTCCACACTCTGGTTCCATACTGAATTGTTCCAAAGATGTCTAGAAAATACTTGACTCATTTCTTGATTGTCGCCTGTTTGCACAGAGACATGCATAAGTGTGCCTGTTAGCAAGCGCCGCCTTTGGTTTTTGTCTGCTTTATTTCGAATGGTATACTGCTTCAAATATACAGGTTTTGATCGCAGCATGACTTCTGCATAAGGGAAAAGGGTCTATGCAGTTTCTCGGAAGTTTGTTCTATGATAAATATGACTAAATTCCAAATGTGTTAAACATAGGTCACGCTTAGCCTTTTTGATTTCAATCTCAGGCCAACGGCCAACTAGAGAACCGGAAATTTGAGACCTTTCAACGAAACCCGGAAGCTCATACATTAATTCTTTGTCAAGTCAATTTGCTCAAACACCGTCTTTTATGCCCTGTGTCAAATCAGTTAAGAGAATTAGAGATGTCCTTTCACTCCAGATGTATGTACGTCTTAAATACACGAGAGGTTTCAACACCTAAGATTATAGTCCTCAAACTACTAAATTCTGCTGCCATAACGAGTAGGAGCACTTAGCACAAGTACATTAAAATGAACGAAACCACTATTCTACCCCAAATGGAAAAGCGTCTTCTCTATGTAATCGGTAAGAATGCTATTTCAAGCTTCCAGATAGGTACTGACTTACCTAGGATGTCCTAGCTCTGGCAAAGGAACACTATGCAAACTACTCGAAAAGAACTATGGCTACCATCACATCTCTGTAGGCGACCTTTTGCGAGACTTACTCGCTAAAGGAGACGATCAAAGTGCCAACGTCGCACAATTCGTAAAGTCTGGTACTCTTGTACCAACCAATATCATTCTCGATATCCTGGCGGGCGCGATCGAGGATGGATATACAACGCACGGTACCGTGGTTGTTGATGGGTTCCCAAGGAAACTAGATCATGGTGTGGTAGCTGAGGACAAAGTATGTTATTTCTTAAAGTCAACTGTTTCGCCACGGAATATGCGCTGATTGTATGGAAGTGGAAAAAACCGGACGCAGTTCTTTTCCTCGCTTGTGAGAGATCTATAGCAGAACATCGCTATCTGACCAGAAAGCTAGAGGGTAGACTTGATGATGACAAGGAGTTGTCCAAGCGACGCTATGATGAGTTTGAATCCTTGAACCCCCCTGTGGTGGATTACTATGAGAATCTTGGATTACTGAAGCAGGTGAGCATATCTACTGGATATACTTGATACAGTGTTGATATCGACTCTTAGGTTAATACAAATGGTGAGACCGCCTTGAGTTATCAGCAACTTCTTGGAGTATTGCAGCTGACCTAAAGCTGGAGTGGTCTTGAAAAGTTGAAAATAGCTTTAGCTGTAGATACTTGCTTAGATTACTGACAACACTGATGAATCCACTTTTTCTATCTTATGCCATGATCTGTGAAGAAACTTGCGCTACATGACTAAGATGCCAAGAGACAGAGTGATTTAATGAAGTAGATCAGCATTGCCTTTCTTACTGCTTAGACTACCAATAGGAAGTGAATCCCTGCAAAGGAATATTCAGACGTGAGTGAGCAACAGCCGAGATTCTCTATTAAACCCTAGGGGTTTGTATTCTGACACACCAAGATATCTGTAACTATTGACCATATCGCTCACAAACCTTAATATCATGCACATGCGATGATATGCCATGTGTTCTAAAGTAGCCAAGGCGAAGGTTAATTATTCATTTGAGGTATAAGCGGTCTATCATGTAGTGATTTCTATGCTTTTGTATGTTTTCCTTTCTTCAGTCCGTCATCCATCATACACTAATTATATTTAATCAATCAATCAATGGGTTGTCTTTCTCCTCTTCGTACAGGGTGACCATGTCTAGCCCTCCATTCTCTAATACCGTTATCAAACTCTGCTCTATTGACTCCATCTCTAATCTGCGACTTGTTAGATCCTGCGACACCAGAGACAGTATTGCTCACTCACCAACTGCATATGCACTCCAAGACTCTCGACGTTTTTATTTCTGGACTCATCATCAAAGAATAGCATGTCTTCAAATCGCAGCCCCGTAGCCTTTTGTATTTTGTTGAAGTGAGTGATTTTGTTCCCAGGATATATTTCCATACTATAATTTCGTTAGCCGAGTCATTCGACCAAAGATTAAATGTGCCGTGCGTGCCAGGAACCTCGGGAGATATCCATTGCTTCTGCAGCATAGATTATACACTCACTGGTCGAAGTAATCAATAGATTTCTTTTTCTTCGCATCCCCATCCTGTACATGCAATAGTCTCAACATCTCCCTTGCCAGATCAGGTGCGCTCGTCCTCGATGCAGCAGCGACCAGTATTCCGCGTTCGCGGAGCGCATATAATATAGAGGGGACCTCTGAATAGAAAGCATAGCTCTCGCCCAGGCGGTCTTTCACATGGTCGTGTGCTGGAGATGCTTTCAGAGGCGGGGTCGCATGGGTATCCACCCAGAACGGCCACAGCGTGTAGTCGAGATCAAATACCACGATTTTGGGGAGAGGCAGAGAGTCGATGAGGGTGGATGGGAAGTTTTCGCTGCTGGTGGAGAGGCTTGAAGATGCTGTAGTGGAAGATGTAGGCTGTGGCCCAGCTTTGCTTAGTTTTTTGACCATTGCGATTGGAAAAGATGGCAGTTGATGTTGAAAGCTCTTGCTAGATGTTGCTAGTAGGGCAAGGATGGGACAGATAGTTAGAAGCGTCAAAAAGGGTGGAAGTTGTTGCGTGGTGGCATATAAACTCGTAGAATACTTAGGCAGTGAGGGTGACTTTTTGGTTGTTGATCATGACGAACAAGGTGGCACGCCAAGATACCGTCTGCGGGAAGAGGGGCAATCCCAGTAAACTAGCCAGAAGACGCTAGGATATTATCAGCTTAGCGCAGCTTAGCTCAGCTAGCGTCCACTAGCGCCATCTGGTCTCGCTGGGGTGTATTGAAAAAAAGCTTGGGCGCGGAAGAAAGAAAACAAAGTTTAGATTCGTTCATGGGACTTTTGTCGTTCTTCTTTCTGCATGACGCTCAAATTAAACAGAGACGCAGTTGAGTCATGCAACAGAACTGAGACTGAGCAGTGACTAATCAATAACAAACATCAACCTCTTCTCTCCTCTTCAATCCTCCATCTTATTTCCGTCTGTTTGAGCTATCTGAGCTGTGTCTCTCACTCAGTTCTGCATTCATCCGCTTCACCGTTGACTCGTACTGTCACATCGAGCTCTAGCTAGGCAAACACCACTTGTTTGTGACACCGAAACCAACAACCCGCGAAGCCACCAAGCACCTCCAAGCTCTGTATTCCTGCGCTCTCATTAATAACTCTATATTGCACCTTCATTCTCGAAGAAACCCTTGAAAAACCTCGAGAATGATGGATCCGCTTTCAATCCTCGCCCTGGCCGCCGAAACCGTCCAACGATCCGAAGCAAACAAATCTTTCCCAGCTTGCACCACGCGCAAAGGACAACTCAGAGACGTCCCTCTTCTTGGTCCGGTCGAGCGCTCTGCGAACGAGATCTATCGCAGCGTCAATCTAGATACCCTACTCGATCTGCCAACGCTCAACCGTTTCAATCTCACGTCTTTGATCGATGCCGGCCACCTTTGGGTCGCCGTCAACCGCTGGGACGAGCCGATAGGCTTCATCGGCGGGGAGAACATTGGTGGTAATTTTCATATCGTTGAGGTTTCGGTCGCACACCAATATCAGGGCAAGGGGATTGGAAAAATGCTGATGGCGCGTATGATGGAGGATGTAAAGCGAGAGGGGTTTAGAGCTACAACACTCATGACCTTCCGGAGCATCCCATGGAACGGGCCTTTCTATCGGAAGTTGGGCTTTATGGAAGTTGATTTGGGGGAGATGGGCTACGACTATCTCAAGATTTGGCAACATGAGGGCAGTATGGGGCTAGACATGGGACAGAGATGTTTGATGGGGAGAATCCTCTGAGCCCGAGAGCCTTTTCAGATTGATTAAACTATCAGCGTTGGTTTTCATAGCTTGCTATGCGCTGATCTTGGAAAGATTTTTCGACCGATGGCAAAAAGTATCCCGGACCATATTTGGGGGGCAAATTCGATTCAACACCAAACAGACGCACAATACGCGCTGGATTCTAAAGATTGCTTTATTATCCGACTTCATATTCCAACGAAGTTCAGCCCTGCTGATAAATGGGTGGAACGAGACTGGGCTGCAGCTTAAATTCTCAGTGCAAAACGCAAACGTAGGACTCACTGGATTGGGCACAAGAATATCACCTGTGGGATGAATTCCGACACAACGCACCCTCGAAGCTGTTTGCAATATTTCAGAACATGGAGGATCTGAGTCATATTTGACCGACATAAAGGAAGAAGAACTATGCGCGACTAATCATTGCGGCGACATCGCTGCGTTTGGCGTTATAAAAGCCCGGGAGTATTATCACGGACATGGAGGAAATTGTACTATAGCTGTTACTAGCGCTCCATTGGGAAGGAGTTAATGTTGTACTCTGGTTTAGGAGTTATGGGATGTGGATTATCGATGGAGCTTGGGGTGATATCTACCGTTATTCTAGCAAGTTTTGATCTGGGTTAATTTCAACAAAACGCAGCATATTTCAATACTAGCTTTTTAAAAAACGCGAAACTTGCAATCACTCTTACCCTGTTTGTTCCAAAACCCCATCAACTTCAGACGCTTAAATTAAAGTGGAGTAGTATTTGTAGCGTTGACCTTGATATCTGCTGCCTTATTTATAACCACGCTAGATATACCTCGCCATAACTATCAAATCCATCAAAAGAAGGCCTTAAAATCATAAATAGTAAGCGCACAACTGTATACTCTTTCCAATCTCTTTAACACTAAATAACACAATACCTTTGGCAAGAGATCTTTGGTTTGCAGGTGTTGAAGATCTCTTTCCAACCACGACACCACGCCTTAGGACTGCCTCTTCAAATTCCAACGAAACACCTTTTCATGTTTTTACATACAACACATCTCCTCTGTTATTTCCATTTACAAACGGGCGGCATGTCCAGTTGTAATCGAACATTATGCCTTTTTACTAGCGTCTACAAGCATCTACTAGCGTCCACTGGCTTCTTCATCTCTCTAATCGCCTCACCCGTACCCTAGATCATAAATTAGCATCAAAAATTGTAATAGATAAACTAAGTGTTCTTTGAACTCGGACTTTCAGCTGGAACTCAAATATTGAGTGGGTTGATAGTCCCGCCATCCAGCCGTGACACAGCATCAATACTAGTTTAAGGAGGGTCCATTGATATTGAAATACTCAGAGCTGGGAAGTAAGCCACAACTTCCTTTAACTTCAAATAGCTACTGTGAGTTCTGTATACTCCCTATTTTACACATTATGCCATTTTCTGAGTCTCAATTGCCGAGATCTATTGCCAGCCTCGCCTAATTAAAGGGGTGTGCCCGCCCCACCTGATGCCAAAAGTACATTGTCATTTGTGGTATACACTGACACTTTTTCGGATCAACGTGTACCATGTCGCAGGGCGGTATATTGCCTAAAATAAAGTGCACGATGGTGGGCCACCGAAAGACATCACTTGCATAGCGGCGGGCCTGCAGTTCTGTTATTGAGAGCTGGGTAGTTCGCAGAAACTCTGACTGTGATATAAATTTCGACAGTTCGGGTGCAATTTTGGGATTAAGAGAGAGGGGTGAAGATTTGCATCTTGCCCAGTTCATCCTTACGATAATACAAGTTTGCAGCTCAATGATAAAGGCAATAAAGTATTCCGCGTCGCTAACTTCATAATTGATGAGAGCCATTTATCCACAAATTTGACGCTTTCGTTGCAGACATACACACTTACATGGTAGTAGTCAACTGCCGTGTATCACCTGTGTAATACTGAAATCCAGTCACCAACAATGAGTTCAATTCAACCTTTATTCATTCCTCACAGTTTTGCAATAACCAATATCTTGATTCATTGTCATTTATCAATAAACACTATCTGCATAACACTCACCCCATCTCAAATTCTTGACAATACGCCCAAACTCCTGTGACCAACCAACCCAACCAGCTATGCAAGGGTATTCATTCATCTGATATCTGAAAACGCCAATTCCTTTTGAAATAAAATAAACAGAGCTAATGCAAGCCGCGCAAATACAGCAAAGTTAAAAATGAGGGAAAATTTCCATCGCTATGTCCTGCGTGAAACGCTGTGATGTATAATGTACAGAATGTTCTGATTAGTGCGAAGCCGGTCAAAACAGCTTTTCTCTGTGCTTGTGCGAGCTTGATGAGCTGTGAGGTTGACATGATAATTCGGGATTTCGCCCATAGCATTCATGGCCTGTGATCGTTTAATCCGAATCTAGCTCAATAACCTGCGGCGCAGGATATCTAATCCTTGCCACACTAGCATTTACTGCAAGTTTAGGAGTAGACGAGGCATTATTACCAAGCGTCTGAGCCACGTTAATGTTCCCAACCGTTTCTCCATCATCAGAATCTGAGTCGTAAAGCCTCGCCGCAACCCCCCTTTTACGTTGCGGTTGCGGTAGAGGTTTCGGTCTCCATTCGCCACTTGCTGACACCAGTATTGCTTTAGTCTCCAAGTTATCCTCCACGGCAAGTTTTTCTCGGACTGAAAGGAGGAAGTCATCAATACGTAAATTATATGGCCGAGCATCCTTGCCACAGAGTGGACATTTCCATTGATCGACCATACACGGTTGTTTTGGACGATTTGGTTTCGAGTTTCGGGTTTGTAGAAATGTTTCTAGGTCGAAGCACTCACGATGTAGACAGTTGGTGGACCTGATTGGCACATCAAAGATACGTGCTGTGAAAGGATCCGCGAGATCGATTGACAAGTCTGTAATTACCATTTGCAAATCATCATCGTCGTTATTGGAAATTGACATAGATTTTTGGATTGATGCTATGGTTGTATCAAGTGGTATCCGATTCTGCGAGCACAATTCTAAAATTTGTGCGTGCTGCAAAATATCAACACATTCTATCGCAAAAAAAAAATGGGTATACCCAGTCTTAGATTTCGGTATCGAGAGTTTAAGATGATTTTGCTGTGAGAGAATGCCGGTGATGTCAACTGGTAGATCTTTACCATGCAGGTTTTTCCGTCTGATTTCAAGAGCTTTTCCGTTTAACTCGGCATATACTATTTCGGGCCAAGCGGTGTCGGAGATGGTCCACTCGGAAAGCGGACATACATTAGATTGCTCAGTGGTCCGAATACATCGAAATCGGTACTGTATCGTACCTTTCCTGAAAAATCGAGTGGCTAGTTTGTCCCCGACAGTTAGTTTGTCCCTGGCAAGCATTGCAAAGTCATTGGAATCAATAGTAAACTGGAACGACCTGAGAGGTTTGTCGAAAGGTATCTTGACAGGGTCGACTGCAAAATGTTTGACAGTCTGATAGAACCTTTCCCGATGGTCTAAGTCTATTGCAACCAATCTTGGGCTTCTGATATGAGCTTGATGCAAAGCCGTCATATCAGGATTGATTGGCTGCGATGGTTGCATAAATCCTATCGGAGGTACAAGACTACGCTCCAGATGGTGCACTTTGCCATAGACATCTACTGGGTGATGCACTTGAGACTGACTTTGTAGAACAGGCGTTGGCCGTGATGCCCTTGTACTCGACGAAACAGTGAAGGGCCGAGGATTCATAATTTGTTGGGGCGCCCCTGGATTTTGGGGAAGCTGTGGAATCTGTTGTTGCATAGCATTTGGATGATCACGATGTAGCCGCTGTTGTTGCGCTAGCATAAGCTGCTGTTGCTGTGCAACTTGTTGGCGTTGCATAGAGTGTGCCAGGTATTGACCATGATGTGTAGCTGCCATTTGCTGCATTCGTATTGAGGCGCCGCTGTTCTGCAAGTCCATCTGAGTTGATGAAGTTTGACGCCCTCCAATCAAATTAGCTGGAGGATAGGGATACTGTACGTATTGCCCAGTTTGATTAGATGGATTCATCGATAGATTCTGCATGAATGTTGGACTTGGAGAGCCAGTAGTGACTTGACCACTAGAACCTCGACCACTAATAGTGATCGGACTAGGATTCGGACCAGGAGGGCGATTGGGGGCGCTGTTCCACTGGTTGGAGTTCATAGACCCATTAGAGACCGCATTACGACCGTTAGATGATGCCCCAGGATTTTGCGTGCTTGTTGAGCCGGAGGCACGCCTAGCATGAATGATTTGAACTTGCTGAGTCTGTGTTCTTCGTTGTATAGCTTGACGATAAATTTGGATAAGCTCCTGGTTATGCTTGGCGACTTCTCCATCCGCTGATTGAGTCGACACATGATTTTTCCGAGAAATCGAATTATGACCACTTTTATCTTGTCGAAATATTTCCTCCATCTGAGGTCCATAATTGTCGTCCCCGAACCCAAGGTTTCTTCTTGATGCCGTAAATATAATATGTTGCAAAATAGGTGACAAACACCCTAAGGTTTCCACGAGCTCGTCAACGAGAGGCGGATATCCTCGATTTCTACAATTTGCCGATAACTTATCCCATTCGGTTCCCAGTTTATATAAGAAATTGCACGAAGAACTTATACTTTGGCGGTATGTTTCTGAAGTCTGTAACAGGTCTGCCAGCATTGCCGGGAATTGTGCAAACCACTGTAAATGATTTGCTTTTAAGTCACTGTTGGATTTTATGAGCTGTCCTAAGATTCTAAATCCCATCGTTAAAACCTCAGGTGCCGGAAATTGGTGGATATTTGGAAGATTCTGATTGTTAGCATCCCAAACACAGAAGAGTTGATGCAGAGCAAGATAAAAAGAGTCTTCCTCGATGCAGGCTTGTTCTAATAAAGCAAAACGTGGCCGTTCCAACAAAGGGCTTAGAGCTTGAGTTCCTCCAATTGATTTGATGTACTGATGTATTAGAGAGATTCGGGGTTTTAGTGAAGGCGTAACTGGAGCATTTGTTCTCTGTCGCTTTGGAGGGTTTGCGATCGGATCTGGGCTTTGATAGCCTTGATTTGAATATGAATAACTTAGATTTCCTGATGATGCCCTACTTGTACCCTGGACAATCGTGGAGGGCAATGGAAGTTGCGCTGGAAATGGGCTAACGTGTAGTTGGTCTTGGGGCTCCTGTTGCATTGCGCCGGTCTGGATTCCTGTTGGAACCGGTGATAAAGATTGCAATCGAGGCTCCGCTCTGTCAGTGTTTGCAGTGTGCTGATGTGATATATTGCTGACCATGTTATTCAGAGCAAGTACTGGAGAATCCAGTTGAATCTGCCCTTGCGCTGAAGATTCTGTGGTTGATGCGCCGGTATGAATGACAGGTCCGCCCGCAATCGAAGGCATTGGAAATAAGCTCTGCTGCTCAGCTGCTTGTAATTCCCAAGGAAGTTGTTGGCGTGTTGTATTGCGATGCTGTCCATCATCACTTCCTCCAATTATAGACTGACCAGTGTGGACCGTTGTAGTTCTAGGGCTGTTCAAATTCTGATTTACAGTATACCCAGCATCGCTCCCATTCTGCGCACTTTGCGATCGAGAGGCGTTATATTCGATACTAGGTGTTGGAGAGATGAGTATGTTGTTCACGCTAATTGTTCTGTCAGCCTTGTGTCTCATTCCTGGTTTTAGTTTAATATAGGGATATAGCGCAACAAGACGTCCTAATTCAAGCCATTGACAACAACCGAACTTGCGAACCAGATAAATGCAAGAAAATATTGAATATGTGATGAACATGTTTGGCTCTTGTAGATAGCCTCAAATTGCGATCCAAACCCTTAGCGCAACGAGCATGATCTGTCAAACCCCTGCCTTCTCCATACCAGAGGTAACATCGGTACACGCTTCAACATAACTCACCTCTGTGTATTCCCATTTGATATCCGTGATGGTTTAGGTACTGCCACCTTCGCGGGAGGACGTGGAGTTGGGCGCACTGGATTGCCATCTCTGGTCATCCAAGACTTGGTTCTTCTAGCCAGAAAAGTATTCAGAGCGTCATTTGCATGGACAACATCGTCGTTTGTCGCTTTATCTACTTGTCGCGGCATGTCTCAACTCATGAGGGGTCGGCGAGCTCGGAAAATTCGGGGGAGAGAGGTAGAGTAGACTGGTAACCCAAGTTAGTAGCCGTCTACCGCAAAGAGAAGCAAGCTTGTTCTACCATTAGACGCATCACCGAAGACAATCCTTGACGTATGTAAGCAAAGGTGCGAGACGTGTTAAATGTACTGAAGTTGGAGGAGGCTTTGGGGATAGTTGAGGGAGTAGTTTAGAGCGAAGCCAGCAAAGTTGGTGCCCCGGTGAATGAAGTAAAGTATAGGTAGTGCCAACACTAAACAGACACTTTGGTGTTGGTCCTATGGCTTGGAAGCCAAAGTGGAAAAGAATTGTGGAAAGAACGGAATGCAACAAGAAATAGGAAGGGATACTACGTTGGAGCTGTGCCAGTATCTATTCAGCTTGTATGTGGTAGTTCGCTCTCCTTACCACGATGGACTTCGTCCACTGGAACCGATGTTGATAGGTCTAGCGCCCCCGTCCATATGCACTACCTTCAAATTCTGCTTTCTTACCTTTATACCGAATCTCCCAAGGAAAGAACACAAGCTTGAGCCAAGAAGCCCAGTTCTATCCAAGAATCAACCTGCTACTAATCTTCACCTTCCCAAGGAGTGAGAAGATTGTAACTTGATGGGGCTTGTACCTCTTAACTCCTAACTCCGTCCTACAGGACCAAAAGTAGACAGCGGTGAGGCGCATTTGCAATGTTAAATATTTCAGTGCAATTCTCCGCTACCACCACCCACAATATCTCTAATTCGCACCACCGATATAATCATCATACTCAACCGCCCCCAAAGTAGTTAGTAAACTCCTGGGCGGCTCATATCGAATGGTGTGTTCAAATCCGTATTAGCTTGCTTCTGACCCTCTATTCTTCTGCTCTAGGGGATCTCTATCCAGCTGAAGCAATTCCGAACTCTTTCGACCAATCCATCCGTCACTAGAGCTTGCTCTCTCGCGCAACCAGAGGAACTGCTGTGTCCTCCGTACCCCCTTTCTCCCAGTTCAAAGCCGAAGAGGCCAACGGCTCAATTGCCATCACCAACGCTGGCCCCCGACCTGAACTAACGACGTTCGTGTTGTTGGTACCTTGTTCTCTAGCCGTACTGGCGCATGCACTTCTATTTGCAGATGCATCACTGCACCTAATTACCGCCACCAGTTATTCGCTTCATTGACAGTGCCTAACTGCACGAGTACATACTGGCGACCACCTCACCTGTTTTTAGACGCATCATTCTCTGCCACATTTCCCCCGTGGACAAAAAGCTATATCTGAAGGAGAACGCTCTGCCGCAGAAATAGTAACCGTTACTCGAAGCCTTTGCCTTCTGCCGGAACGTTTTCTTTACCATCTTCATAACCTCAAGTTACTATACCCGATGTCCTGTAAATAATCCACGATCTTTGCTGGGGAAGTTGGAGAAGAAGAAAACAACGAGAAGACAACGAGAACACAGCGTCAATATGGCATCCCAATTATCCATGGATCCACCGCCCAGCAGACCTGACCAGCCCCGCCCAGAACTTGGACAGATTTTGATTGTAATTCGTGAGTTTGGCCTATTGCATTGCTCCTGGTCCCTTGATCATATGTATGGGAAAATAACGGAAGCAAACTTGCCAAACTATATGTGATGTCTAATCAAAGGAGGTCTGTACTGACACTCATTCGCAGATGATTTCTCTGCCCGGAGCTCAGACGAACTGAGTCTTTCCAAAGGGGATCGAGTGGAATTGATTGAACGTGATGACGACTTTGGAGATGGATGGTATCTTGGGCGGCACCTTACCACTGGGAACAGTGGCCTTTTCCCTGAAGGTTTGTTTGTATTGTGAAGCGTACGTGCGAAAACATGTTAATCTTTTACTAGTATACACCAGGATTGCACCAAGAGGCCCCCCATCCTACCCTCCGATGAATTCGTTTCCTCCGACTGAGGTAAAACAAGAGCCTGCGCAAGCGCCTACAACTGTGAAGCTGCCCAGTCCAACCGTTGAATCTCGCATGTCTATTCCAAAACCAGATGTAGATCGAACACCGCAAGCTAGTCGACATACAAGCGCTTCGGAAATACCCAACAATACTCAAGATGCAATTTCTGTATCCAGAACTGAAGATCCCGTCATACCAAATGAAGCTTCAAACCCCCCTCCAATCTCCATCTCTGCGGCTACTCCTCCTTTGCCCAACACCCTTGGCTTGACATCTGCAGCAAAATCACACGGGCAAGGCAATGATAGCCCAGTCATGAATGAGACGTTGAGTGTTATTGATGAACACATCACAGACATGAATTCGCCTCACCACAGCGTCGCTACTGAACGACGAGGGACCACAAATGACTCAGGTAGTGAATACAGTAGCAATTTAGACCACCGACTATCGTATATTAATGGAGAGGAGACAGATGAGGAAGAAGAAGCCCAGGCGTATCAAACCCGGGAAGAAGTCATGACCTGGAATTCAGATCAAGTCGCCGAGTACCTCTTCACAGCCGGTGTTGAATCTAAGCATTGTGAAGTCTTTAGAGACCAGGAAATCACAGGAGACGTGCTCCTTGGTATGGACCAGACCTCGGTGTTTTTGAAAGAATTTGAACTCGGCTCGGTAGGGCGAAGACTGAAAACTTGGCAGAAAATAAAGACACTTCAAGATGAAGTGAAAGAAGGCACGCCAAGTAGACGGAATACTGCTACCTATGGAAGTGAAATTGGTTCGGATGATGCTCGTAGACACCGAAGTCGCAGCGAAGCTTCTACAAGCATATTGCCCAGAATACCCAGCGTTAGGGAACCGCCAAACACGCGAGACTTCCGAGAGTCTAGCCGCCTTCCTCAGCAACAGAGCCCCTCTCTGGGTTCTGCGCCAATATCTGCACCTGTGACACGCAGCGATACGATCAAAGCTTCTCCAGTATCTCCTAGATCCGTCACGGAAGGTACGAGACCTGTGGGTGAGAACAGGCCATCTGCCGCATCAATCCGTGATATGCAGCATTCACGACAAAGTTCTCTCGTGGATTACATGGCGGGGGCGTATTCTTCTATGACAAGTGGTATGAGTGGAAGTTCACCTCCTCCAAAGGTGAAAGAACAGCACAAGAAAACACCCTCCTTTGATCGGAATTGGACAATGGGCAGCGCAGCTACTCCACCGGGATCTACTCCACTTCCAAGTCGCCCGATATCATCGTCCGGTCTCCAGGGCCTCGTGAGAGGGTCGACTGACCCTTTAACCAAGAATTTAGCAGCTAATGCTAGCCCTGACACATTAGATCGAGGGTATTTTTCAGGTGGTGAAGCAGAAGGCCGACAGAGAAATGTTTTGAGAAAACGGACTATCAGTGGCGCTCACTCCAGAAATAGCAGCTACACTGATGAACAAAGAGTTCGAAGTGCAACCGCTCATTCTCGGCATTCTAGGTTCGGTAGCGTGGATTCAATACATTCCGCAACCCCTCCATCAGCAGCACAAAAGTATTATGGCCTTTCTGTTGGTGGTAGTGGTGCAATTGCTGGTCGTCGAAGAACGCCATCGGAGAGTTCAATTAATACACCTCCACGACCAGCACCGCCTCCAAAAGATTCGCCGTCACCAATAACTTCTCCCACCGTCACAAAACTTGATGGATCTTCATATAACGCTTCGACATCTCCTAAACTTCCCTTGAAGGCATCTTCTCAAGGTTCAGATCGGTTTTTCACATCGAAGTCTTCTGCTTCTCGTCACTTTGGTCTTAGGGCAATATCTGATGCTGTCACTGGTCATGAGAAGTCTAGAGCTACCCCAGCCGACGCGCTTCCGTCCCCTGGCAAAGAGTCACCATTACCTTCACCATCAACGAGAACTGGATCAAGTACTCCTTCCGGCGGCCCAAGCTTAGATCTTGACGCAAATGAATCTAAAACGGCAATGAATCCTCAGCCAGCCAACACGAGAAAGAAATCGAAGAAAGAGACTAGCGCTTACACGCGTGGGCTGGAAAAGAAAACCCCACAAGAACAGATGGTAGGAGCTGATTACAGTGGGTGGATGAAGAAAAAGAGCTCAAATTTGATGACTACTTGGAAACCACGCTTGTTCGTACTGAAGGGAAGGCGGTTATCGTATTACTACTCAGAAGATGACGACCAGGAAAAAGGATTGATTGACATCTCTTTCCATCGAGTTCTGCCAGCCGACAATGATCGATTAACTGGTCTCCACGCTACTCTCACAGGCGCTACAAACAGCCCCACCAGTCCCATTGGCCCTCATACCGAAACCATAGCGTCGAAGCAAGCAGCTGCTGAGCCAGAGTCGACTCTAAGTAAAGGAAAGGAGGATCAAATGTTCATATTCAAGCTTGTACCTCCACGAGCTGGGCTTTCCAGAGCTGTTACCTTCACCAAACCTACCGTGCATTATTTTGCGGTTCCCAACATCAAGCAAGGCCGTCTTTGGATGGCTGCACTAATGAAAGCCACTATCGACCGCGATGATTCGAAACCTATTACAACTACATACCAACAGAAGACAATATCTCTTGCAAAAGCTCGAATGATGCGTCATCGTCCACCGGCATTGATGAATCTTGACGAGCATGTCGATGAAGAAGCTCTAAAGACCCCCGCAAGCGACAAAAATGGTCTTAATATACAAGGTATCGTATATGATCGCGAGGGCAATGAGGACGATAGTGGAGTTTCTGGGGTCGGGAAAGGTGATGGGAGTCAGAGTGCTGGAATATCAAGTTTGAATGGTCAAACCGACTTGTTAGCTGCGACGGAACCAAAAACCGAATGATTTTGATGTTTGCATGGCGGATAATTGATACCCGATGAAAGACCAAGAAGCATAAGTTTTGGGGAGAGTAATACATTCGCTTATTTGTTTTTGTTTTAATCTTTTTTGGAAAGGGAGGCAATAGTATATACAGGACAGTTTCAACTAAGAAAGGCCGATGGAAGAGTATGGATTAGCACAGGTACTTGCAGATGGGAGCATCGGAGACTCGGTCTATAGGAAAGGGATTCAAGCAAAGCTTGATGTTGAACTCGAATACTTGGAGCAATGGACGGATTCACAAGTATGGTGGAGAAAGGATGGCAGCATGCACTCTCTAGTTATGATGACGATAGGAGGCAATTTGAGGCACAATCAGTCATAGCCTAGGTTGATTCAAAAACTACCTAGCTTGGTTTTCAGGTAGACAATGCATGGAGAATACAATTATCACGTATGACCTGTTGCCTTGCCTTTAGGTTGAGTGAGCGCGAGAACAGCCTCCTCTGTCGTCTATTTATAACCCTCAAATGAAATGATTCATGAAAGTTCTCCTCACTTCTTCCGCGCGTGTGACCTTGATCCACCCCCCTTCACGACAGCAAGTGTATCGTAAACGTATTATCACCAACACGAAAGCTCGAGCGAGCTGAAAAGCTAAAGTGGGCACAGGCGATCTAGACTCAGCAGCGAAGGGGGTGGTCCCATCGCTGATTCAGATCTCATGATGGCGCAGTGCTCAGGAGGGAGAGGTGAGCATGTCACTCATAATATATATTAAACCCGCTCTCCACCAATGAGAAGCGAAGCAACCCCCCAATGGGGGCAAACGAGGTTTTTGCGCAAGTTTGAGCTTCATCTTTGCTTTCGACCAGGCTTTTCTTCCGATCTCGCACGCGAGTCTTTTTTTTTTTCTTCTTTTTAATTAATTTCCCTTTGTGGTCGGAAGTTCATGGGGTTCCAAGGGTTGCGTTGCGTTGCTTTACCAATAAGGCGGGATCAATTATATGGGAGAGCGATCTAGGAAAAGAACATATATAGATTAGGCCCCGTTGGTAGGAAATGCGCTGAATGAAATTTGACAGATCGCCATCTAGCAAGAGACGACGGCGGAGATGTCATTGGGCCAGGGCAGAGCAAAGCCTTGTCGCGAAGCTTAGTAGTAGTTTTATGGATATATCATGGCGCAAGGAGCTGGTTCTCCTCTGGTCTCTGGTGGGGTCGGGCTTCCAATATGGCCCCCCCAACCCATGAATTACCATGCAATGGGATTCTTCGCGCCTCGCTTATTTTCAGGGGTTACATCGCTCCGCGCGCCATTCCGATTAGCTGAACCTAGCGTTCCCGTACCACAACTTCCACAACTTTTGCACGCATTTCCTCCCCCCCCCCTGGTTTCCGTTCACCCCCCTTA